>Ga0307471_100001640_pt1 | contig 12357 bp, 13 predicted proteins | sample atmos_gasesAM3C__2_FD_204566 | JGI IMG/M metagenome (GOLD analysis project Ga0307471, IMG submission 204566) | Hardwood forest soil microbial communities from Morgan-Monroe State Forest, Indiana, United States - atmos_gasesAM3C_515 | ecosystem: Environmental > Terrestrial > Soil > Temperate... | reverse complement strand
GTTCCCGATGACAAAGCAACGACATGAGCAAAGTCACAGAATTAATTATCGACGGGACGCGAGTAAAAGTTCTTTGAAGTCATCCTTGTACTCGTGCGTTTCGATGACGTTGCCAGCATCGTCATAAACGCGAATCACGGCGCTGTCTGAATGGCTGAAAAACCTTGCGTAATTGATCGCATCCTTTATCGCGTTTGGCCCGCGATACCACAGCGGACTGTACGGAAGCGCATCGCTGATCAGGTTGACCCCGCGTTTGTCTTTGCGGGGACGAACTTCGTAAACGTGCATAGGCGAACTGCAGAGTGTTTCAAGCTGCTCCGCTTCCTTGTATCATTGAATCTTTGCGAACGTCACGAAGAATTTGTTGGCAAATTGCCCTCGCGACTAGAAGGCAGTGCGATTTTGGTCTAATATGAGCCATGTCACTGACGACGCTTGCAGCACGGTTACCCGATAAACCCGTCAAACTCGACGAGTCCGACAAACCCAATGTTCTAAGGAACCTCAAAATCGTTTATGAGGGCGGCTCGCTCGATGGTAAGAACGCCGATTTCCCCACACGCGACCTCTCGCGTATCGTGGTAGGCCTTCACCGGGGTCATTGGCACTTCTTTGAAACTTACAAGCGCACGATCTGGGTCAATCTTCGCAACCGGCGAACCATCTTTCACTGCGCCGGCGTCACTTCCAAATCCAACAATAGTAGTTGGTGGAAGGAGTTGCTCGCGGTCCTTCGCATCCGCAAAAAGCTCATCACGGTACCAGGCCGACCGAACTGATCGGGGGTATTTTCCGAGGAAAACCGATTCCGGGTTTATCCGCGCCTCGCAAAATAAATCTGGCAAAACAATTATGGGGTTAAGCTGCAACTGGCGCTGGCCAAGGCTCTGATCGCCACGATTAGGCATGGCTTGGCAACGCTTCGGGAGATCAGCGGCTTCCATTAGAGTGATCGCCCGACTTTTATCTGTCATCCTTTTTATCCACGGTTTTATCCACCGAGGAACGCGCGTTAATCGCGCTCTTTGGCTGACCGAATCTCATAGAACATTCAGTTTAATTACCGGATGAATTTCCCAGGCAGTCTAGCCTTCAAGATCAGTTCTCCCGTTTGTATGATCCGCGGGAGCGTGTCCGATGTCGAAGAAAGCGTTGCCGACAACGGTAATGACGAGGGGTTGCGAGGTGCTCAGTTTTCTGTCTGACCTGACACGAAACGGGAATTGTACCTGCGTTCGGCCAAATACAATTTGGCGAAGCTGACACCATTGCGGCTTCGCCCGCACTTGCGCATCTGCCGGAACGGTGGCTGAGTTTATTGATTCGCCGATGCGAAGTGGTCTCGAAAGCCATTTATTTTGTGCGACCGTTGCTTTTTTAGCTGGGTGCCAGTCCCCACCGGTAAACCAGGGAACCCAGCCTAACAAGCCCGGCTCAACAGCTGCGCAGCCAACCGCGCCGTCCCGGTACGAGGCGCAGTCCTTTGACCCCACCATCTGGCGAGAACCTGGGATCGGTCTTCGTGGTGCGAGTCAAATGGGCAGGGGGCCGTGAGAATACTTTTTCGGCAATCCCGGCGTCCGCCCCGGCTTCCAGCGCTATCCAGAAGGGCAAAGCAGGCCCGTTTGGAATTCTGTGTTACACGCCGATAAAAAGCTGACTGCGTTTGTGGAACTCGAATCAGTGATTTGGCGCGAGAAACAAATCCACGCCGTCAGATCGACAACTGCGCCACTCGCTTCGTGATCGCGGCTGATCGGCTGCGCCGCCCGCAGGTTAATGAATCCGTCATAAAAGATCTGGCCGGATTGCGTTTACCTAGCAAAATCAAGTGGAGCCTACGGGATTCGAACCCGTGACCTCCTCAATGCCATTGAGGCGCTCTACCAACTGAGCTAAGACCCCGCCGAAAGATCTGAGATTGTAAATTTCAGATGGCGAATTGCAACCTGCCGAAAAGACGAAATCCGACCGCGATTAACGTTGACGGGGCTCGAGCGATTTAGCTTTGGATACACAATATAAAACCCCGGCTGGGTCGTATCGTTGCCGAATTGCTGTAATCGTCCCAGACACTTGGACCGAGTAAATCATGGGCGCGAGTTGGCGACGCCGCTAAATCAAATCGAACGCTGATGGAACTTATTCGTCGCCGCGTTGGCGAGCAAATAATTTAGTCATTTGCTGAACAACTTTCAGGGCGTTCCTGTCAAAGTTTGCAACTGCGAGGGATTTATGATGTTTAATGCTCGGAGATTAAAAATGAATCGATTTGCACTTTCTGCATTCTTCGCGGCCGCGGCGCTTGCGGGAAATTTTCACGACGCGAGCGCGCAAACCGGATCGCCACTTGTCGTGGCGAGCCGCAGCGGGCCAGCGACGGCGGCAAAGCCTGTTGCGACCGCCCGAGTGGCGCCGCAGATCGGTCTTCGGCCAACGGCTTTGAGCATTCAAAGGTTTAACATGAATCTGCCTCGCACGATCGTGCAGCCCCCGGCTTATGCGTCGCCCATGCGGACTGCGAATCCTGCTTTTGCGGCGTTAAACGCGCAGCGCACCGGACCAGTGCAACCCATTACACTTGATCCAGCGACACGCCAAACTGAATTGCGCACGTTGGCGGCAGTGCGTCAACGACGCGGCATCGTTACACGCGAAGGAAACATTCTGGATCCAGCTACGCGTGGCACTGAATTGCGCACACTCGAGACAATGCGTGAACGTCGCATATTCGGGACTAACAATCAGACCCTTGCGACGATAAATCCTCAACGGCAGGTCACAAACCGCGCTCCAGGGGCCGGACCTCAGCGGGACAAGCCCGAAGCACCGAAAGACGCCTCCGGCAAAAAGTGGCACAACAACAAGAATCAAGTCAGCTTTGACGAAGCCTTCCGCCGTCACTGGCACGAGTGGCATGATCGAAACTGGTGGCACAATCATTGTGACACCATCGTTTTTGTAACCACCGGATATTATTTCCTGGACGGAAGCTATTGGTATCCGGCCTATGGCTACGATCCGCTCAACAATTATTACGATTACGATGGGCCGGTCTACACCTACGGTAATTTGCTCCCCGACGAAGTAATTGCGAACGTCCAGACCGCGTTGCAACAAGCAGGGTATTACTATGGAGAAATAACGGGCTCGCTGGGCGTTGACACACGAGCGGCTATCGCGAATTTCCAGCGCGATTACGGCTTGCAAATCACGGGAGCAATCGACGAAGCGACAGTCGAAGCGCTGGGATTGTACCAGACTGACGACGCGAACAATTTTCAAACCGATCAGGGCTACTAGTCGAGTTCGGCCTGTGGTCGGATCCTCTCACGAGCGGGACTCTTAAGAGTTCGAGATTTACGTCGGCTCTGGCCGCTCGGATTCGCTTGATCGTCACACCGATCACGCTTTAAGAAAGTGGATTCATGGGCGATGTCAGTTTTCGCAACAACGTTCCAGACCCGTTGCTGTCGGGGAAAGAATTGCCAACGTTCAAATTCGAACTGGAAAAATCGAAGGGAAAAGTCCTTGGGAACAGTTTTGGCAAGGAAGCAACGGTAGAGCAGTTGCCAATCTCGAAAGGAATCGCTGGCGTATCGATGCAGCTTGAACCCGGCGTGATGCGCGAGTTGCCCTGGCACGCAACGGCTGCGGAATGGGCGTTTGTGTTGAAAGGTCGTGTGCGCACCACGGTGAGCAATCCGGCCGGGCAGACCGAGACGAACGACTTTGATCCGGGTGACATTTGGTATTTTCCGCGCGGCCACCCTCACGTGCTCGAATGCCTCGGGAATGAACCGACACATTTCATTCTAATTTTCGACAACGGTTATTTCTCCGAGTTTGGCACATTCAGCATTACCGATTGGATCGGCCACGTGCCCAAGTCGCTGCGGGCGAAAAATTTTGGTTTGCCGAATTCAGCGTTGGACGGTTTTCCAAGCGAGGAGGTTTACTTCGCCCACGGCGCGATTCCGCCGGAACAAACGGAACTCCTCCAACCGGGAGTTTCTTCATGGATTGCCGGCAATCCAGTCGACGTTCTGGCGACAAATTTTAACCAACCCGAATCATTGATTCGCACATTCCCGCGCAAAGACGTGTTCATTGCACCAAGTGAATGAGTCGAAAACAAGACGGCGGCGTATGAAAACGAAAAGTGTCGGAAGATACACGTTCGTTTTGGTGTGTGTCCTGATCTCTAGTGATGCTACGCACCTGCTCGGTGCGAACATGCGTAGCTTTATCGAATCGGTTAGAAGGAAAGCGCCCGTTGTTTATGTTGGCTCTGTAATGGAAGTGCGTGTGTTGCAACGAACAAAGTTCGACATCAAAGCAAAGGCAGTCGTGGATATCAAAGCAGTGATGCGAACTGCCGGGAGCAATCCTCAGCAGGCGACGATCGAGTATTCAAGTTACGATGACAAAACGCCAATGCTGGAAGGTGGTCCTCAATACCAACTGCGACCCGGCGTTTCGGTGATCGTTTTTGCCAACTCCTTCAAGACCAGCATTCCGCCTGGATATCTCGTGCACGGCAGCCGCCAGGAGTTGCTGCAGCGGGTTGATGCGTTAGGCGATGCTCTCAGCAAGATGTCTCCCGACCAGCTCAAAACGAATGAGATTACGGAGGACGATCGTCATGTTCAGATGAGCTTGTACGAAAAGCTCTCTGCGTATCTCCGTGCAACCGGATAGCCCTTTCCAAACTGATGCCGCAAGAGGAAACAAAGCTTGGGGATCGAAGAATCGTGCGCAGCGAAAGCCCGCTCAACCTGGAGATGCCGTTTTCGACTCTGGACAGCTTTATTACGCCAACGAAGTCCTTCTACGTTCGAACGCATTTTCCAATCCCGGCGATTGATCGCAATGCGTGGTGGTTGCACATCGAAGGCGAAGTAGAAAAACCGTTCGCGATTGATTACGAACAGCTCATGACGCTGGATCCGGTCACGATCTCGGTGACTTTGGAATGCGCAGGGAACAACCGGAATTTTCTGGAACCGAAAGTAAAGGGCGTGCAGTGGCGACTCGGCGCAGTCGGCACCGCGGAGTGGACCGGAGTGCCACTGTCGGTCTTGCTCGATCGAGCAACTCTCAAGCCAAACGCGTCCGAAGTAGTTCTGGAAGGAGCGGACCGCGGCATGCTTGAGGAACCGAAGAGTCCGCCGGGCGAATTGAAGTTCGCGCGCAGCATTCCTCTGGAAAAAGCGCGGCGCGATGTGCTGCTGGCCTACAAAATGAATGGCGAAGACCTGCCGCCGGAGCACGGGTTTCCAGTGCGCGCTATCGTGCCCGGCTGGTATGCGATGGCATCCGTCAAATGGCTCCAGCGCATCATCGTCAACGACCGGCCGTTTACCGGATATTATCAAACAATTGACTATGCGTACTGGCAGAGGACTGACTACGGGCATTGGCAGAGGGGAGAGGAGATCGCTGAATTGACGCCGCTGACTGAGATGCAGGTCAAAGCGGAGATCGCGCGTCCAGCGGAAGGCGAGACGGTGCCTGCGAATACGAGCGTCCCTGTCCACGGAGCCGCTTGGGCATGCGATGCGGAAATCACCAAAGTCGAATTGAGCACGGACGGTGGCGTGACGTGGAGGGATGCAAAATTGCTTGGCGAATCGAAACCAAACGCGTGGCGATTGTGGCAGTTCAACTGGCAGACACCTCTATCGCCCGGGACACAAACGCTCATCGCGCGAGCGACCGATTCACGTGGTCTGACCCAGCCAGTGAATCGCGATCCTGATCGCGGCACTTACATGATCAATCATCTGCTGCCGATCGAAGTCGAAGTGAAGTGAACTGTAGCGGCGCTCTCGGAGCGCCGAAATTCGCTCAAACGACAGCCAGAGATCACCGCTCCAGCACAAACGGTTGAACTCCGGTGCCCCTTCGCGTTAAGTCTCGGCGATGTCCCTCGTTTTTAAAACAATTCAGACTGAAGGAATCGCTGAGCTTTCTTACCTTGTCGGCGACGATGACGAAGGAGTTGCAGCGGTCTTTGATCCGAGAGCTGATTGCGACGTTTACATTGAAGCGGCGCGGCACGCCGGAGTCGCTATCACGCACATTTTCGAGACCCATATTCATGCCGATCTGGTGAGCGGCTCGCGCGAACTATGTGCGCGATTGGAAACGGCAAAGATTTACGCCAGCGGCGAGGGCGGCGCAGAGTACGGTTTTGACCCGGAGAAAATCAAGGATGGCGATCGATTTAAATTTGGCGAAGTGATCGTGACGGCGCGCCACACCCCGGGGCATACGCCGGAGCACATGTCGTATTTGCTCTCTGAGGCAGATCATCCTGAAGAGCCGTGGGCGGTGCTGACAGGTGATTCGCTTTTTGTCTCTTCCGCGGGACGGCCCGACTTGTTAGGTGAGAAATTTACCAGGCAACTCGCCGAACAACAATTTCACACGTTGCATGATTTCTACCTGAACCTCCCAGATCACGTGATGATTTATCCCAATCACGGCGCGGGTTCGCCCTGCGGCGCCGACATCGGCGCGCGGTTGAGCAGCACGATCGGGTACGAAAGAAAATTCAATAATTTTTTGCAGTTCAAAGACGCAAAAAGCTTCACCGATTTTGCAATCAAGACCGCGCCACCGGTCCCGCGGTACTATCCGCTTATGAAGAAGGTGAATGCGGAAGGCCCCAAAGTGCTTGGAAACCTACCACGTGTTCCCGGTCGTTCTCCCCAGGCTTTCAAAGACGCGATCGAGAAGAAGGTTGGCATTCTTGTCGATGTGCGCAACATGCTTGCGTTTGGCGGCGGTCACATTGCTGACGCACTTAACATTGCCGGCACGCCGATTCTCTCCATTTGGGCGGGCTGGCTACTCGATCCAGAAGAGCCAATTCTTTTAGTGCTCGAGGACGATGACGACCTTGAAAGAATCATCCGTTTATTCGTTCGCACCGGATACACAAAATTCGCGGGCTATTTGATTGGCGGGATGAAAGCGTGGCACGCAGCGGGTTTCCCGCTGGAGAGGATCGGGCAGATGAGCGTGCATGAGCTGAATGAACGCAAGTCTTCGTTGCAGGTTGTCGATGTGCGTTCTCCCGGTGAATGGAAGAAGGGGCATGTTGCCGGCGCGCGTCACATTTTTGTTCCCGAATTGCGCAACCGAATTAAGGAGCTCGATTGCGACAAACCAACTGCGGTTTATTGCGGCAGCGGGTATCGCGCGAGTATCGCCACGAGCATTTTGAAATCCGCGGGCTTCAACGATCTTTGGAACGTTCCCGGCAGTTGGGAAGCGTGGAAAAAGGCGAAGCTGCCAGTTGAGGGAGCGGACGAATGAACGGAACAACGGCGCTACACCGGCGTTCATTCGGGGAGACGACGCGCGCGGACGTTTGGTGGATACAGCCGGTGTTGGTATTTATCGGATTGTCGATTTTCATCGTCTACTCCACGTGGGCGACGTTTCAGGGAAAAGACTATTTCTTCGGCAATTACGTGTCGCCGTTTTATTCGCCGGAGCTATTCGGCGATTCGCCCCATAGTTGGTTTGGACCAAGACCGAGTTGGTGGCCGCAGTGGCTTTTATTTTCGCCGGCGCTTTTTATTCTTTGGGCACCGGGTGGCTTCCGGCTCACCTGTTATTATTATCGCGGCGCTTACTACAAAGCTTTCTGGGCCGATCCGCCGGCATGCACTGTCGGTGAGCCGCGTAACAGCTACTGGGGCGAGCGTTCGTTCCCGCTCATCATGCAAAATGTGCACCGTTATTTTCTCTACCTGGCGCTCTTGTTCATTTTGATCCTGGCGTATGACGTTTGGAAAGCGCTTTGGTTTGTCGATCCAGCGACGGGCAACAATTCATTCGGCATCGGCGTCGGAACAATCGTGCTCGCCATCAACGTGTACTTGCTCAGCGCCTATACATTTGGATGCCATTCACTTCGGCATCTGATTGGAGGATTTCGCGATCAAATTGCAAAATCGCCGGCCTGTTATCGCGCCTACGCCTGCGTAAGTTGTTTGACTCGCCGGCACATGCTTTGGGCGTGGCTGAGTCTATTCTGGGTCGGTTTTACCGATCTGTATGTGCGACTCTGTGCAATGGGCGTCTGGCATGACGTGCGGCTTGTGTAGCCGCAGTTTGTTGCTGTCACCATGCCTGACTACGAAACTTTCGAGCACGATGTTCTCGTAATCGGCGCGGGTGGCGCGGGTTTACGGGCGGCGATTGAAGCTTCGGTGGCGGGCGTTCGTGTCGGACTCGTTTGCAAATCGCTTCTCGGCAAAGCGCACACTGTGATGGCTGAAGGCGGGATTGCTGCCGCGCTGGCCAATGTCGATGAGCGCGACAACTGGAAAGTGCATTTTGCGGATACGATGCGCGGCGGCCAATACGTTAATCAGTGGCGCATGGCCGAGCTGCACGCGAAAGAAGCGCCCGATCGAGTCCGCGAACTAGAAGCGTGGGGCGCTGTTTTCGACCGCACCAAGGACGGCCGAATTCTGCAAAGACATTTCGGTGGCCACAAATATCCGCGGCTCGCGCACGTGGGCGATCGCACCGGCCTGGAAATGATCCGGACGCTACAGGATCACGGCGTGCATCAAGGTATCGACGTGTACATGGAGCACACGATTCTGTCGCTACTCAAAGATGGAGACCGAGTCGTGGGCGCGTTCGGATACGAGCGAGAACGTGGCCGTTTCAAAATTTTCCGCGCCAAAGCAGTCGTGCTGGCTACTGGGGGAATCGGTCGCGCTTACAAGATTACGAGCAACAGTTGGGAGTACACTGGAGACGGGCACGCGCTCGCATATGAGGCGGGCGCTGAACTCATCGACATGGAGTTCATTCAGTTTCATCCCACTGGCATGGTGTGGCCGCCGAGCGTGATGGGAATCCTGGTCACCGAAGGCGTCCGAGGCGAAGGCGGCATTTTGACCAACAAAGAAGGCAAACGTTTCATGTTCGAGTCGATCCCGGAAAATTATCGACATCAGACCGCGGACAACGAGGAAGAAGGCTGGCGCTATTGCCAGGGACATAAAGACGCGCGCCGCCCGCCGGAGTTACTGACGCGTGATCATGTCTCGCGTTGCATCGTGCGCGAAACCAGGGAGGGCAGGGGAAGTCCGCATGGCGGCGTTTTCCTCGATATTTCGTGGATAAAATCGAAAATTCCCAACGCGACAGAACACATCAAACGCAAGCTGCCGAGCATGTATCACCAATTTAAACAACTGGCCGACATCGATATCACCGAGCAACCAATGGAGGTGGGACCGACAACCCATTACATCATGGGCGGCGTACGCGTCGATTCTGACACGCAGATGTCGCGTATGCCGGGGCTGTTTGCTGCCGGCGAATGCGCTGCGGGAATCAATGGCGCGAATCGCCTCGGCGGCAATTCGCTCTCTGATCTTTTGGTATTCGGCAAACGCGCCGGCGAATTCGCGGCGAAATTCGCGAAGCAGAACTCGTTAGGTGAAATCCACAATAGTCAGATCGAGTCCGCCGCTCGCGAAGCGCTCGCGCCTTTCGACCAAGGCGACGGCGAGAACCCGTACCAAATCCAAATGGATTTACAGGAATTGATGCAGAACAATGTCGGAATCGTTCGAACGGAATCTGAAATGCAGTATGCGCTTGACCAGCTGCAGCAGTTGAAACAGCGAGCGAATCACGCCGGAATCACAGGCAATCGCGAATACAATCCCGGTTGGCATACTATGATCGATTTGAGGAATCTGCTTACCGTGTCGGAGGCGATCACCCGCGGTGCACTCGAGCGGAGGGAGAGCCGCGGCGCACAATTCCGCGAAGATTATCCAGAAAAGGACGACCGGTTTTCAAAAGTGAACACAATCATCTCCAAAGCGGATGATGGATCGATGCGAATCCGACTGGAGCCATTGCCGCGCATGCCCGATTATTTGAAGGAGGTGGTCGAAGAGAATCGATGAACGTGCAGTTCAGAATCTGGCGCGGTGACGCAAACGGCGGCACATTTCGCGATTACACTACCGAGTGCTCCGAGGGCATGGTCGTGCTCGATGCGGTGCACGCTATCCAGCGCACGCAGGCGCCTGATCTTGCGTGCCGATGGAACTGCAAAGCGGGAAAATGCGGCTCGTGTTCGGCCGAAGTGAACGGGATGCCGAAGCTGATGTGCATGACGCGGATGAGCGATTTGCCGTTGGAAAAACCGGTGACTATCGAGCCGATGAAAGCCTTCCCGGTGATCAAGGATTTGGTGACAGATGTTTCATGGAATTTTCGGCTGAAGAAAAAGATCAAGCCGTTCAAGCCGCGACCACCCGATGCGCCGGATAGGACGTGGCGGATGCAACAGGAGGACATAGATCGTGTGCAGGAATTCAGAAAATGCATCGAATGTTTTCTGTGTCAGGATGTCTGCCACGTGCTGCGCGATCACGGAATGTACGAAAAATTTATCGGGCCGCGCTTTCTAATTCATGTCGCCGCTCTGGAGATGCATCCACTGGACACGGAGGATCGCATCGAGGAATTGCGAAGCGCGCAAGGGATCGGTTATTGCAATATCACCAAGTGTTGCACGAAGGTTTGTCCCGAAAGCATTGAAATCACGGACAACGGAATCATTCCCTTAAAGGAACGCGTCGTTGATAAATTTTATGATCCGCTGGGGTGGTTCTGGCGGTGTTTGAAGAAGAAATCGGAAGATTGAGAAGTTACAAAGGTTACAAAGGTGATGCGCGTAAGTCCCGATGTAACCATGTAACCCTTGTAACGGTTTAACTATCGCAAAGCGAGGATGCCCGAACTAAAACAACTCCACAAAGACGCAATTCCCGCTGCGCTGGAGAAGGCCGAGCGGTATCGCTTGCTCAACGAACCCGGCGAAGCCGAGAGCATCTGCCTCGACATTCTTGCTGTCGATCCCGATAACCAGCGAGCCATCATCACGCTTTTACTCGCATTCACCGATCGCTTCGAAAAAACGTATGGCGTCAGTGAGACGCAAACGAAAGAATTGCTGAGCCGAGTGAAATCGGAATATGAGCGGGCGTATTATTCCGGAATCATCGCCGAACGCCGGGCAAAGACAAAACTGCGACAGCACACGCCAGGCAGCCGGTTTCAGGCTTACGATCTTTTGCGCGAAGCAATGGACTGGTTCGAAAAAGCCGAGCCGCTTAGCCCGCCCGGTCACGACGATGCGATTTTGCGTTGGAACACCTGCGCTCGCATCATTGAGCGAAACAAACTCGTAGCTCGCGAAGAAGAAGAGCGAATCGAATTTCCGCTGGAGTGAATTGTAGGGCAACCGCCTCGGTTGACCGGAACATTGGCAGGCGGAGAACGCCTGCCCTACAATTTACGTCAGAAATGGACGACGACTTCGCCCGGTTCGAGCATGAAGGCTGGCAACGCGTGGCGGACAAATACGATTCCGTGTGGTGGCCGCTGACGCGGCAATTCATTCCCTCGCTTTTGGCAGACGCCAGCGTTTCGGCAGGGATGTTGGTTTTGGATGTCGCCTATGGTCCCGGCTACGTCTCATCCGCAGCTAAACAACTGGGCGCGGTTCCCACAGGAATTGATTTCTCCGAAAAAATGGTCGTGATCGCGAAGAGAATGTCTCCGGGCATTCGACTGACGCAAGCTGACGCACACGAACTCCCATTTGAAGACGGCAGTTTCGATCGTGTGCTTATGAACTTCGGATTGTTGCATGTCTCACACCCGGAAAAAGCGTGCGCCGAAGCGTGTCGCGTTTTAAAACGGGGAGGCAAGTTTGGTTTTACAGTTTGGGCCGGGCCAGAGCAGAACCCGGGCGCGAAGATCGTTAATGACGCGATTGAAACGTATGCGAATTTGGACGTCGGTTTGCCCGAAGGACCGCCGAAATATTTGTACGGTGAACGAGAGGAATGCCGGCGAGTCCTGAAACGAGCCGGGTTCGACGGCTCTTCGATGAGCTATGAGACGCGCACGGTCGAATGGCATCTGCCGGACGCGGGTTATTATTTCGAAGCGGAACGGAACGCCGGTGTTCGCACCGCAGACATCCTGGCCCGGCAATCACCGGAAATATTGGAAAAGATTCGCATCGCGCTTGAAGACGGAACCAAACAATACGCGGTAGGCGACAAATTCGCTTTACCGATGGCGGCGCATGTGGTCGTTGTGGCAAAACGGTAGCGGCGGTTCACCTGAACCGCCTGTGAGACTTTTAAGTCCTCGCGCTTGAGCATCCAGGCGATTGAGGTCGGATCGCCCCCAGCTCGTGGCCCGACCAACAGGCAAGGTGCCTAAGTTAAACAATTGCGCCGCCACATGTGGAGCCCGCGCCAGCCGTGCAACCAAAACAATGGT
>Ga0307471_100001639_pt1 | contig 12363 bp, 7 predicted proteins | sample atmos_gasesAM3C__2_FD_204566 | JGI IMG/M metagenome (GOLD analysis project Ga0307471, IMG submission 204566) | Hardwood forest soil microbial communities from Morgan-Monroe State Forest, Indiana, United States - atmos_gasesAM3C_515 | ecosystem: Environmental > Terrestrial > Soil > Temperate... | reverse complement strand
CACTTGCCGGAATGCGCTTGGGCCGCCACAGAATTTGGAGACTGATGCCTGGAGATGCCAGCGGCTCAGCATATACTTCCGTGCGAGCCTCGAGCGATGCGATTGCGCACCATGACGACGGCGGACATTCACGCCGGAATGCATCTGAAGGATATCTCTGGCTGGAATCAGACGGAGCACGATTGGCAGCGCTTTTTAAATGCCAGCCCAAACGGATGCTTTGTCGCGGAAGTAGACGGACGCGTGGTCGGCACCGTCGCGACCATTTCGTACCAGGATAAGTTTGCGTGGGTAGGCATGGTGCTCGTTGATCCGGAACATCGGGGGCGGGGAATTGGGACCTATCTCCTGGAGCAAGCGGTCGAATTTCTGGACGCCACGAAAATACCAACGATCAAGCTCGATGCTACGCCGCTCGGGAAGCCACTGTACGAAAAGATGGGTTTCGCGACCGAGTATGAAGTTGAGCGGTTGATCCTGAAGCGATCTTTCCCTGACGTTCCTTTCTCGCGAGACGCCGTTCTCAAACAACGAGTCGCGAACGCCCAACTTGAGGCAATCTTGCGTCTAGATGGCGATTACTTCGGCGCGGACCGCGGAAGTTTGCTCGTTTCACTGGATCACGAAGCGCCTGAGTTCACGTTGGCAGCCGTACAAGACGGCTACGTGGCAGCCTACATGTTTGGCCGGAAGGGATCGTTCGCCGACCACATCGGACCGTGGGCATCTGAAGATCCGCGGTGGTCCCGCCAGTTGCTTACGAGCTTCCTTCAACGATCCAGCCGCGACACCGTGATCGCGGATTGCCTAAAATCCAACTCTTCCGCGGGGCACTTGTTGCGGGAACACGGATTCAGCTATTCTCGCCCGCTCACGCGGATGTATCGGGGGGCAAATCGCTTCCCAGGAAACCACAAGGATCTGTGTGCGATTCTGGGGCCTGAATTCGGATAGCACACCTGAACGATGCTCGGTTCGACGAATATGGTCTTCTATGTTATTTGCGTGCGAATCCAGAGGGGAATGAACAGGAAATAATGTCGACGACCAAGGACCGGCCCGGACGAGTCTTCTATGGATGGTGGATCGTTGGTGCCGCTTTTCTGAACTTGTTCTTTGCTGTCGGCGTTATCTTTTATGGCTTCCCGGTGTTTTACGCCGCATTTGTCGACTCGCTCGGATTTACACGCACCGAAATCACGCAAGGATTTCTCCTGGGATTCATTCTCGTTGGCCTTCCCTTCGGATTGTTGGCCGGGATAGTCATCGACAAGGTCGGGACTCGCGCGGTTATTCTTTGCGGCGTTGGGTTTGTTGGCGGATCGCTCCTCTTGATGGGTTTTATGACGCGGTTTTGGCAGTACGAAGTACTCTGCGTCACCGAAGTGCTGGGTTATGTGCTCGCTGGCCCGATTGCAAACCAGGTGCTTGTGGCCCAGTGGTTTCAGAAGAAACGTGGGCAGGCGATGGGCTTTGCCTACCTCGGGCTAGGACTCGGGGGAGTTGTCGCGCCCCTGACGGTGAGCTATTTGCTGAGGGCGTTTGGCTGGCGTGTGGCAATTCAAGCGGTTGGGCTGGTGATTTTGGTAGTGTTGTACCCGGTCGGAATTTGGATAACACGCTCGCGTCCGGCGGAGATGTCTCTCGCTCCGGACGGACCAACGGGAATCTCGACACCAGCAACGAATCAAGAAGCCACACCCACAAAAATCGGCTGGGTTTTTCGGAACGTGAATTTCTGGCTGCTCCTTGGCGGCTCTTTCCTCGTCGTGGGCGCAATCGGTGCGGTGATTCAGCACTTCATACTCTTCTTGAGGGACCTAGGCTACTCGGGACTACGGGCCTCGCGCTTTTCGACGACTTTGCTGGCATCGAGTTTGGCCGGGCGCGTGGTGGTGGGATACATCGCCGACCGGCTGTCCAAGAAAAACACCATTGCGTTTTTCTATCTCACGATTGGGTTGGCGGTCTTACTGCTCGGCATATCCAGCGGTCCGCTCGTGATCTGGGTTTTCGCGGCCACGTTCGGATTTGCGATGGGCGCCGACTACATGCTGATTCCCTTAGTGACAGCGGAATGTTTCGGGACACAATCGCTCGGCAAAATCCTGGCCTTGATCATCATGGGTTATTCGCTGGGCCAGTGGGGAGCGCCGTGGTTGGTCGGCCGGATCTTCGACGCCAGCCATAGCTACCAACTGGGTTGGAAATTGATGGGAGCGGCTGCTGTTGCCGGGGCTGTTGCCGTCTGGCGCGTGAATCCTTCGAGGGCGGATTAAAAGATGGTGCACTTCTCGATCAGAGCCGATGGAGATGCTGGAACTAGAGCAAGACCCGCGACGATTGATTTTTGCAGCGTCGGCTATGTGCGGCGAGCGCTAAGTGCATTAGGGCTCGTTGTCCTGGTGGGGGCTGGCGGTGCGAAGCATGCCGCGGCACAGGAACGAAATGTCGTAGTGGTGCGACCCAAGGAAATCCAGGACGTGTTAGTCAACCCAGGTATGGGCATCACGACATTCCAAAGATTCAACGGGCAGGAACCTAATCCTCCCTTGAAATGGTCCGAATTGGGGCCTGAGAAAAAACTGCCTCAGGCCGCTGCCAAGCCGGATTTTCCCGAAGCTTCGGTCTCCTATTGCCGCTGGTATTGGAACGTGCTTGAACCGCAGCAAGGGAAGTTCAATTGGGCGATTGTCGACCTTGCCATTGAAGAAGCTCACGCACATGGGCAAACGCTGGCAATTCGTTTGATGCCGTACTCAGATCAGGATCCTTTGCCGGAATGGTTCCTTAGGTCGGGCGCGAAACGTGCAAACAAAGATTCCGATAAGGACGGCAAAATCTGGCAGCCCGATTTCAGTGATCCGCTATACCTGAAATACTGGGGCGAGTTGGTTGCTGAGGCAGGCAAACGCTACGACGGGAACCCACTCTTGGACAGCGTCGATATTTCGTCAGCCGGCTATTGGGGAGAGGGTTGGAGCCCGTACATGCCGGCGTTCTCGTTTCAGAAGGCGCTGATCGACATCTGGCTGGAGGCCTTCAAACACACTCGCTTATTGATGAACTTCGACGAACCGGAAGCATTGGCTTATGGCACGCGGCAAGGCGCGGGCTGGCGGCTCGATTGTTGGGGTGACATGCGCACCAGTTCGAACGACGTGTATTTTCCGGCTGAAATGCTAGAGATCTATCCTCAACAGATTGTGCGGACAGGGATTCAGGATGTCTGGCAGCGCAGCCCGGTTTCACTGGAAACGTGCTACACCGTACCCGGTTGGAAGGAGCGTGGCTACGATGTGGACTACATCATTGAACAGGGGCTACGGTGGCACGTCAGCACCGCAAATATCAAGTCATCGCCGATTCCCGCGGAGTGGAAAACAAAGTTCGAGGGCTTTCAGCGCAAGATGGGATATCGCTTTATCTTGCGCCGCTTGGAATATTCGAAAGTCGTGGAAGCTGGCTCGATGATGCCCGTGCATATGTGGTGGCTGAACGCCGGAGTCGCGCCCATATATGCGCCGTTTGATTTGGCGATGGAGATCCGCTCTCCGCAAACTTCCGCGGTAATTCGAATACCGGTGGACGTTCGCAAGTGGCTGCCGGGAGACGCAGTGTTCGACGGCACAGTCTATGTTCCGGAAGACCTCGCGGGCGGGACCTATGATATGCGCATTGCGATGCTAGATCCGCGAACAAACAAGCCCGCGATCCGATTCGCCAATGAAGGCCGTCAGGAAGACGGCTGGTACGCGATGGGCTCACTGACCGTGAAGCCGCGATGAGCGCGAAGCAAAGAACGGTAGTTGGGGGGCTGGCGGCTTTGCTGTGCAGCAATTTTGTGATGCAGGCCGCCGCGCAAGAGGCGCCGCCGAAAGAAATCTTTCAGGTGCTCGCACCCACGCCCGTGGGGCCGAGGATCACTCCATTTTTGCGGTACCAGATGGACCAAGCATGGCAACAGGACGAGGAGCGGCAGAAGTTGTGGCGCTCCATTCGAACGGACGGCGATCTGCTTCGCGTGCAAGCAAACCTGAGACAGAAACTTCTGCAAATGATCGGCGGCCTGCCTTCGGAAAAATCGGATCTGCATGCGCGAGTCACTGGCACGCTACCGAGGGACGGCTACTCAATCGAGAAGCTGATTTTCGAAAGCTTACCCGGAATCTACGTCACTGCGCTTGTGTACGCGCCAGCGGACCGCAACACCAGGCATCCCGCCATCCTTGTACCCGCCGGGCATTCGCCCAACGGCAAGATTCACTATCAGGCGCTGTGCCAGCGGCTTGTCAGTCACGGCTACGTTGTCATTGCCTGGGATCCGATTGGCCAAGGGGAGCGCAGCCAGTTCTGGGACGCGAAGGCAGGGAAGAGCCGGTACAACCTGATTTGCGGCGAGCACGCGATCATGGGGAATCTTGCGTACCTCGCGGGCGCAAATCTGGCGCGCTGGGAAGTGTGGGATGGCATGCGTGCCGTGGACTACTTGCTGACGAGAGCGGACGTTGATCCCGACCGTATCGGCATTACGGGAACGAGCGGCGGCGGCACGCAGACCGCGCTGATCGCTGCACTTGACCCGCGAATCAAAGTTGCAGTGCCGTCGTGCTACATCAGCGCGCTGCCGATGCGCATCGCGAACCGCATCTTCGCGGACCCGGACAGCGATCCCGAGCAGGACATCTATGGAATGCTTTCGAACGGCATCGACCATGACGGCCTTCTTTTGTTGATTTATCCGCGCCCGGTCATGGTGGCATCTGCGGTGCTCGACTTCTTTCCCATCGAAGGTGCCCGAAAGACTTTTCGCGAAGCGCGCGAGCTGTACGAGCGGTTTGGTCATGGTGACCGCATCGCGATGGTCGAGGGTTACCACACCCATCAGTATTCGGCCGAGAATCAGGAAGCGGCGATTCGCTTCATCGACCATTTCAATGGCCTTCCGGCAAGTGATGCGTTTGCGACGCCAAAAGACTTGCCCGACAAGGATCTCTGGTGCACGAAGAGCGGCCAGATCGTCACCGAATTCGCGGACGCGCGATCTCTGCTGAATGTGATCCGCGAATACTATGAAGCGCACAAGAACCAGCCCCCGCGCACTCTGAAAGATGAATATTTGCGCGATCGTCGGCCGGAAATCGAGAAGTGGGATGTTGAACCGTACGCGGGAAGGGAGGCGCCCGAGGGCGGGATTGCATGGCATAAGGCCAACAGCGCAAAGCTCGGTGCGACTGCCGTGGATCAATACGTGCTTCATCACAGCGCAGGATTGCAAATACCGCTCCTGTACTTTCATGCGATTTCTGGCGAAAAACGAGCTGCTCTTTTGTGGTTTCGCGAAGACGGAAAAGCCTCAACCGTCGATTGGCCCGAGATCGAAAAATGGCTGCGGCAAGGCTACGACGTCATTTCGTTCGATCCGCGTGGCATCGGCGAAACGCGCATGCCGTACACGGCGGTATCGCCGGACGATCCCGCGTTGGGCAAACTGGACTTCGCTCATGCCTACGCGAATCCAATATCGGGCGTGCTTGCGAATCACGTGTACAACTCGCTTCTGACAGGTCGGCCGTACTTCTTTCAGATGATCGATGACGCCGAAATTGTCGTTCGCTTCGCCGAGCAGAAACTGGAGACCAAGGTCACCGCTGTGGTTGGATCTGGCGCCGCCGGCACTTTGGCCAGCGCGATTTCAGAGATCGATCCGAATCGGAAGCTGCTCGCATCGGAAACAAGCGAAGTCTTGAAGTGGTCCGACCTCGTGGAGCGCAAGCAAGAGTTGTGGCCGATCCAATATTTGCTGGTGGGCGGCGCATATATCCACTGATCAGCGGAACCACTGCTCTCCGTTAGTCGACAAAAACCAAAGCGCCAAAACATTCCGGTACGTGAAACGTATTCCCCGTCGGAATCGTACTCCAGGCCAGAAATTTGCGATGCTCGTCCGTCCCTTGGCCGTCGGCGCGAAAGAAGTTGACGCGCCATTTTGATCCTGCACGCGGCGTCTCCGCTTTCATGGAGTCCAAGGCGATTCGCATCTCCACGTTCCAGATGTGCTTTTGCGAATCGACCCTGCTGGCGTGCGAGAAACCTGAGTTCCAGCCGGCCTCGTTGAACGGCTGGTTCTTCTTTTCGATCTCCAAGTCGATCCACTGATTGTTGGGCGCCACCTCGAACTCGTAGTAGTGCGTGACACGTTCCGGCTGCGGGTTCGCAAAAACTTCCACAACGTCGCGATTCCACAACTCCCAGCGCTCTTTCGCCGGGTCTTCACCCTGATAGACATTCAAATGTTCGAAATGGCCGGAAAAGGCGAAATAGATGTGTTTGTCAGTCCAAAGAGCCGCGACTCGAGTCAGCAATTCCGGATAGTGTCGTTGGCCCTTGGGATCGTGATCGAATTCGGTCCATTTCGCGTGCCTCCACGCGCCTTTCGTCAGGTCACCGTCCACCTCGAAGTCGGCCTTCGCCCGCTTTGCCTGGGTCTGTGCTTTGCTGGAGTACGCCTCGTCGCCCGCTTGTGCAAGCGGCATCGCGCAGAAAAGACGGAGAGCAATCGCGCTGAATAAAATCGTTATCGCGGCACGCTTTGTTGGGTTCACAGGCACGCCTTTCGGCTAAGGTTCTATCTGCGTCGTCTCCGGGAAATATCGCACCCTTGTCGCACTTTGACAAACGAAAGTAAACGATATAGAAAGAAGTCAAACGAAAATGGAAAGTTTAACGTTTTACAGGAGAGAGCTCGATGACTAGGTGGAATCGCAGGCGGTGGCTGGAAAGTGTGGGACTTTTAGCCGCGGCCAGCACCCTTCCCGCGCCGAAGTCCATTACCCAACTGAAATCGCCCGAGGGCTCCGGGAAAATGAAGCTGGATCTCTCCGAGTTTCAGCCCAAAAGCATGTTGCATGTCCCGGAAACGAAAGTAGCTCGCTCTAAATTTCCAGTGATCGACATCCACACGCATCTCTCGATCACGGCAAAGTCCACCAATGGCGTCGGGATCGGCGAGAAAATGGACTTTCTCGCTGCTCCCGAGACTCTGCTGCCTGTCATGGATAAGAAGAATATCCATATCATGGTGAATCTCACGGGCGGATCGGGAGCCGGGCTGAACGCGGCCGTCGAAGAATTCCAGCAACCGCATCCGGATCGCTTTCTGACGTTTACCGAGCCCTGGTGGGAACGCACCAATCAGCCCGGCTACAGCAAGTTTCAGGCGGACGAGATTGCGCGCGCTCACAAAGCCGGAGCTCGCGGCCTCAAGGTGCTGAAAACGCTCGGCCTCTATCTTCGCGAAAATGTCACGGAAGGCCCTTTGGTGAAGATCGACGATCCCCGATTCGATTCCATGTGGGATGCCTGTGGCTCGCTGGGCATGCCCGTGGCAATTCATGTCTCGGATCCTGAGGCATTTTTCCTTCCGACCGATCGCTTCAACGAGCGCTTTGAAGAGCTGAACAACCATCCCGACTGGTCGTTTCATGGTCACGATTTCCCGAGCAACTCGGAGCTCCTGGAAGCACGCAATCGGGTCCTCGCAAAACACCCGAAGACTCACTTCATCGTGCTGCATGTGGGGAACGATGCCGAAAACTTGGCCTACGTAAGCGAATGCATGGACCGCTATTCAAACATGAGTGTGGAACTGGGAGCGCGAATCGGTGAACTCGGTCGCCAGCCGCGAATGTCAAGAAAGTTCTTCGACAAATATCAGGACCGGATTTTGTTTGGCACCGACGCCGTCCCAAACGGAACAGACACGCCGCAACAGATTTTTGGCGAGGAACTCTACGAGATCTACTACCGCTTCCTCGAGACCGAAGACGAGTACTTCGATTACGCACCTGCGCCGGTGCCGCCGCAAGGACGCTGGCGCATCTACGGGATCGGTCTCCCCGATTCGATCTTGAAAAAGGTCTATAACGAGAATGCGGCGCGGATTCTGAAGGTCAAGCTCTAGCCACCGCGTCATCGGGTCAGGGACGTTTGCTCGATCTGCGAGGGTAGTCAGCGGAAACACTACGAAAAGGAAAGCAGATCATGAGGAGTTGGTTCCTTCTAGTTGCGCTCGCCGTTCTAGCTGTCGTTCCTGATTCCGCGCAAAACCGTCCTGGAGATTTTCACATCGTGGGCGCGGGCGGTGGCGGCGCCATGTTCCACCCTACAATCAGTCCTCACGACACGAACACAGTGCTCGTGAACTGTGACATGACCGGCGCTTACGTCACTCATGACGGCGGCAAGTCCTGGCGTATGTTCAATTTGCGCGGAGTCGTGCAGTTCTTCGCCTTCGATCCCAAACTGCCGCAGCGCATCTACGCCTACGCCACCGGATTGTGGCGCAGCGACGACAACGGCGAGACGTGGAACCTCATTTATCCCCAACCGGCCACCATTACCGGCGTCTTCATGGCCTCCGACCATGCCGATGAGGAGTTGATGTCGAGCGATCCCGCTCAAAGCGCAATGATGACGGCGATGGCCATCGATCCGGAGAATTCCAAAGCGCTGTACGCTGCGACTTGGAATCGCGTGATGGGAATTGCCAGCCTGCTGGTGTCGAATGATGGCGGAGCTTCGTGGACGAAAACAGGCGACCTTACCGGACCCGCGGTCCGCGTCTGGGTCGATCCGCACTCGCCGGCCGGTGACCGCACGCTGATTCTCGCCGGCACGCACAGCGTCGAAATCAAGAACTCCAGCGGGATTCACAAAGTCGACGGCCCTCCTGCAAAAGCATTGACGGCGGTGTCCGCCGGATTTGGGGCCGATGGGAAATCCATCATCTATACCATCGCGGACGATTCGGCTTTCGTATCGGACGATCAAGGCGCTCATTGGCAAAAGATCAGCATTGGCGCTGGTGGCGGAAAAGTACGCGCGATCGCGACAAGCCTCCGAAACCCTGCGACTGCGTATGTTTCCTACCGGGACTATCTTCAGGACGGCGTGAAGTACATGGGTGTCGCGAAGACCTCCGATAGCGGGCGTACCTGGCAACTGGTATGGAAAGAAGACAGCAACAAGGCCGGCAAGCCTGGCGCGAACATCCGGGACGCGTGGATCACCCCGCGCTTTGGTTCGGATTGGGGAGAGAATCCACTGGACCTCGGCGTGGCCGATCAAGATCCCAACCTCGCCTATGGCACCGACCTTGGCCGGACGATGCGGACAGCCGATGGTGGCGCCACGTGGGCTGCCGTCTATTCGCATCGCAGTAGAGATGAAAGCTGGACGACGACGGGCCTCGACGTCACCACTTCCTACGGCTACCACTTCGATCCTTTCGACCACAATCGCCAATTCATCTCCACAACCGACATCGGCTTGTTCCGGAGCGAAGATCGCGGAAAGTCCTGGATGAGTTCGACAAAAGGCGTGCCGCGAGAGTGGACGAATACAACCTATTGGGTTGAATTTGATCCCAAGGTTCGTGGACGGATGTGGAGCGTGAATAGTTGGACGCACGATTTGCCTCGTCCGAAGATGTGGCGCCACGGCGGCGTGGAAAAATATCGCGGAGGCGTTTGCATCAGCAACGACGGCGGAAAGACCTGGGCGAAATCGAACAACGGCATGGAGCCGACGGCGGCCACGCACATTTTACTGGATCCCACCAGTTCTGTAGATGCGCGGGTCTTGTATGTCGCGGGATTTGGTCGCGGCGTTTACAAAACGGTGGACGGCGGAAAAACCTGGGAGCTGAAAAACGCCGGCATCACGCAAGAGCAGCCGTTCGCTTGGAGAATCGTTCGCGACAGCCGCGGCACGCTCTACGTGCTGATTGCGCGGCGCTCGGAGAAAGGCGTCAGCGGCACCAGCGGCGATGGCGCACTCTACAAATCAACGGATGGAGCCGAGCATTGGGTACCCGTCGCACTTCCCAAGGCCAGCAATGCGCCAAATGGTTTAGCGATCGATCCCGAGGATCCGCAGCGTCTGTATCTGGCGTTGTGGGCGGTCGACAAAGGCCAGCACGGCGAAGGCGGCGGCATCTACCTCTCCGAGAATGGCGGCAAGGATTGGCGTCCGATTCTTGACCGTGATCAGCATGTCTACGATGTGACGATTGATCCGCGCGATCCGCAGATTCTGTACGCTGCCGGATTCGAATCATCTGTTTGGAGATCGATCGACCGCGGCGAGCGTTGGACGCGCGTTCCCGGCTACAACTTCAAATGGGGGCATCGGGTGAATCCCGATCCCGATGATCCTAAGAAGATTTACGTCACCACGTTCGGCGGCGGCGTGTGGTACGGCTCAGTCGATGGTCAGGACCGTGCCATCGACATCGCCACCCCGGAACTTCAGCCGGGCAAGTAGCTTCGGCCAATGAGCCCTCCGAAGAAAAACGAAAGGATGAAATGTCCGCTCTCAGCTCGTCGAGTACAAGACCGTTGAGTACAAGACTTCGATGCCACTTTCTGCTCGTCGCCATACTCCTGGCGATCGCTCCTTCTAGCCGCGCGCAGGTTCGCGTCTGGCAGGGAGTCCTGGAAATTCCGGTCTACGAAGAGGGAGCGCCGGATCCGAATCCCTCGTTCGACCAGTTCGCGGGCAACCGTTTCAACTATCCCTACACGCTGAGAACGGAAATCACCGATCATCGCGTCGCAAAGAAGCTGCGAGCCGTTTACTTGGAGAACGAATATCTCAAGTGTTCGGTGCTGCCCGATATCGGCGGGCACGTCTACACCTGCATCGACAAAATCAATGGGCAACCGATGTTTTACGCGAATCCCTCGATTAAGAAGGCGCGAATCGGGTATCGCGGGGCATGGGCGGCGTTTGGAATCGAATTCAATTTTCCGGTCTCGCACAACTGGGTGTCGATGTCGCCGGTAAATTTCGCTTTCGGTCAGCATCCCGACGGCAGCGCGTCCATCACGGTCGGCAACATCGATCGCGTCTACGGGATGGAATGGTGCGTCGAGCTGATACTGCGGCCAGGCTCCTCGGTGCTCGAAGAGCGCGTCAGGCTCAGCAACCGAAGCGACGTTCGCCACCGATTTTATTGGTGGAACAACGCCGCGGTGCGTGTCTGGGACGATTCTCACGTTGAATATCCCATGCGCTTTGCGGCTACCCACGGCTTCGCGGAAGTGCAGCCCTGGCCGGTCGACTCCACCGGGAAAGATCTGAGTGTCATCAAGAATGAGACCGACGGGCCTGTCTCTCTGTTCGTTCACGGAAGCCGCGAAGAATTCATGGGCATCTGGAATCCGCACACCAACACAGGGATCGCGCATTTCGCAGATTACGCGTCGCTGCCGGCCAAGAAGATTTGGTCGTGGGGCGTCGATCCCGACGGGTTGGACTGGCGCAAGGTGCTTTCGGACGACAATAGCGCCTACGCCGAGGTGCAAGCCGGGCTTTTTCGAAATCAGGAGACTTACGCGTTCCTGGAGCCGCGAAGAAGCATCGAGTTTAGCGAGTATTGGGCGCCGGTTCGGGACACCGGCGGGATTTCACGCGCTAACACCAACGGTATCGTGCACCTTGAGAGGAGCGGCCCGAATCTGGAGATCAGTCTCAACGTAAATCGGCGAATTCCCGCGGCACGGATCCAGCTGCTTGACGAAAAGAAAAGCCTGCTCGCGGAGAAGGTCGATCTCGCTCCCGACAAGACTTGGAAGAGCCGGGTTCAAGTGCCCAACCAGAGTCGCAAATACACATTCGTCCTCTCCAGTGCAGACTCGATCGAGCTGTTGCGGCAAACAGAAGGCACCTACGACTGGGCCCCGGAATCGGAAATCAGCGTCGGCCTGCAAAAGAACTATGTTTTTCCCGAGGTGGCCGCCAGGAGCGAAGACGATTGGTTGCAGTTTGGCAACACCGCGGAACTGAATAGCAATTTGCTAGCGGCCGCACAAACCTATCGGGATGCATTGTCCAAGTTTCCCGCGAGCTACGAGTTGATGAAGGCGGCGGGTCGCCTCGATGCCGCGCTGTACCGTTTCGACGAAGCGCTCCCGGTCTTGGCGGCCGCGCACGGGCGCAATACCACGGATGCCGAGGTGTCCTACTACCTGGGCATCGCGTATGAAGGCGTGGCTCGCGAAAGGGAGGCCGCGAATGCCTACGAAGCAGCGATGCGCTCTCCCATTCACCGGAGCGCTGCCGCGCTGCAGCTCGGGGAACTCACGGCCCGCCAAGGAGACCTCCGGAAAGCTGTTGACTTGCTGACCGAGAGTGCCCGACTCTCCGAGGGAGACTTCCGAGCCGCCGAGGAGAGCATCGCCTTATTGCGTGCCGCGGGCAAATCAGACCTGGCGCGGAGGCTTGCGAGCGATCTGATCGTCCGCGACGTTCTCAGCGATTTCCTGCGCGAAGAAATCGGGAATCCTGATCTCGCGCATC
>Ga0307471_100001637_pt1 | contig 12377 bp, 11 predicted proteins | sample atmos_gasesAM3C__2_FD_204566 | JGI IMG/M metagenome (GOLD analysis project Ga0307471, IMG submission 204566) | Hardwood forest soil microbial communities from Morgan-Monroe State Forest, Indiana, United States - atmos_gasesAM3C_515 | ecosystem: Environmental > Terrestrial > Soil > Temperate... | reverse complement strand
CGAACCTGAAGGGCAAGGATTACCGCGTCGACTGGGTCTACCTGAAGCTCAACGACCCGGAGCGCGAGACCATCCTCTGCAAGGACCCGTTCCAGTCCCACGACGAGCGGGTCGAGCGCCTCATCCGCTCCTTCTAGCCTCTCGTTTCCGGTACTAGGGAGCGAGGGTACCCGAGGTCAATGCCCCACCGGGAGTGTGCCTCCACAAAGGTTGACTCCCTCTGATTGGGGGTGCTACGCCTGATAGAGCCAGGTGCACCCACACGCTCACCCGAGCGGTCTCATGGCGTAAGGAGTGCCCGATGTTCAGCAACTCGAAGACGCTCGAGACGAACGGCAAGCCGGGCTCCGTCGCGCTGCTCACGGTCGTCGGCGACCGCGCCCGCATGGAGGGCAAGTTCGACATCGCGGACTCGATCCAGGTCGAGTGCGAGGTCGGCGGCGAGATGACGGTGGGCGGCAAGCTCGTGATCGGCGAGAAGGGCAGCGTCAGTGCCAACGTCCAGACGGTGGACGCCGTCATCATGGGCAACTACTCGGGCAACATGATCGCGACCGGCAACGTCGAGATCACCGAGACGGGCCGGGTCACCGGCAACATCACGACCGACTCGCTCGTCATCTCGAAGGGCGGATTCTTCAACGGCAACGTCACGAAGATGAACGACGCGTCCAACGGCCAGCGCCCCGTTTACATGGCCGACGACACCCGCGCCGCGTATCTGAGCGGCCCGAGGTAGAAAGGCCCGCGCCCTATCGACATGCTTTTCAAAAAGAGCCCGCGCCCGACCAAGGGAAGCGATCTCACGGCCTTCATCGACGAGGGGTCGGAGATCGAGGGAAAGTACTCGTTCACCGGCACCGTCATGATCAACGGGAAGTTCCGCGGCGAGATCACCTCCACCGACAGCCTGATCATCGGTGACAAGGGCGTCGTCGCCGCCACCGTCCGCGCGGGCATCGTGCTGATCAACGGCGAGGTCATCGGCAACGTGTTCGCGTCCGAGCGCGTCGAGCTGCGCGGCGCCGCGAAGGTGCAGGGCGACGTCGAGTCGCCGGTGGTGGTGCTGGAGGAAGGCGTGCTCTTCGACGGCCACTGCAAGATGCGGAACGCGCGTTCCGGCGACGCCGCCGGCGAGGCCCGCGAGGGAACCGTCGTCGCCCTGAAGCGCTAGCCGCCGCGCCGGCGCGCTCCCCCGCTCACTCCAGCGGACCGATCACCCGCTCGACCGCGGCCACGATCGTGTCCGCCTCGCAGAGCGCCAGCGCGGCATCCAGATCGGCCTTGAGGTAGCGATCCGCGTCGAGCCGCGGGACCCGGGTGCGCACCGCGTCCCGCGCCGCCGCGCTCCCCCGCCCCGGCGCCAGCGGGGCCCGGAAATCGAGCGCCTGCGCCGCCAGCAGGGCCTCGATGGCCAGCACCTGCCGCGCCAGCCCCGCGGCGCGCCGGGCTTTCAGCGCCGAGCCCGCCGCCATCGAGTTGTAGTCCTCCTGCAGACCCGACGTCGGCACCGACTCCGCGCTGGCCGGCATGGCCAGCGTCCGGAGCTCGGCGGCCAGCGCTGCCGCCACGTACTGGGCGATCATGTAGCCGGAGTGGACGCCGCCGTGGGGCGAGAGAAACGGCGGCAGCGCCTCGTTCGTCAGCGGGTTCACGAGCCGGTCGATCCGCCGCTCGCTGATGCCGGCGAGCTGCGCGAGCCCCAGCGTGAGGGTGTCGAGCGCCAGCCCTAGCACCTCGCCGTGGAAGTTCCCGCCGCTCAGCACGGCGCCGTCCGCCGGGAACAGGAGCGGGTTGTCGGAGACCGAGGCGAGCTCGCGCTCGATCACCGAGCGCGCGAAGGTGACGGCCTCGCGCGCCGAGCCGTGCACCTGCGGCATGCAGCGCAGGCTGTAGGCGTCCTGCACGCGCGTGCAGTCGCGGTGCGACGCGATGATCGCGCTGTCCGCGGTGAGCCGTACCAGGTTTGCCGCTGCGGCGAGCTGGCCGGGATGGGGCCGGAGCGCATGAATGCGCGGATCGAACGCGGCATTCGAGCCCATCAGCGCCTCGAGCGACATGGCGCCGGCCACGTCGGCCAGCCGCGTCAGGCGCGCGGCGTCGAGCACGGTGAGCGCGCCGTGGCCGGCCATCAAGTGCGTGCCGTTGAGCAGCGCGAGCCCCTCCTTCGTCTCGAGGACGAGCGGGGCCACCCCCGCGCGCGCCAGCGCCTCGGCGGCGGGAACCTGGCGGTCCCCGGCTCCCGTGGATCCTTCGCCGAGCAGGCAGAGCGCGACGTGGGCGAGCGGCGCGAGGTCGCCGGAGGCGCCGACCGACCCCAGCTCGGGAACGAGCGGATGGACCCTCCGGTTGAGGCAGGCCACGATCGTCTCGACCACGACCGGTCTCACCCCGGACGCGCCCCGCGCGAGCGATGCCGCGAGCAGGAGCATGATCGCGCGCACGTCCGGCTCCGCGAGCGGCGCGCCGACGCCCGCGGCGTGGCTCAGGACGAGGTTTCGCTGGAGGTCGGCGCGCTGGGAGGGCGGAATCACGACGTCCTTGAGCTTGCCGACCCCGGTGGTGATGCCATAGATCGGCTCCGAGCCCGCCGCCAGCCGATCGACGAAGGCGCGGCCCGCGTCGAGGGCCCGGCGCGCCGCTGGTGCCAGGGCAACGGACTCGCCGCGCCGGGCGACCGCCTCGACGGCTTCGAGCGCGAGCGGCCCACCGTCTAGATCGACCATGGCCGCGTCAGCTCGCGGACCCGAGCCAGGAGCTGTCCCTCGTCGATCGTGGAAAGGCGGCCTCCGTCGACAACGCGGCGCCCGTGCACCCAGACGTCGGTGACCGCGCGGGGCGACATCGCGTAGACGACCGAATTCAGGAGATCGCTCGGCGGGTGCAGCGAGGCGTCGTCGAGACTCACCGCGACCAGATCGGCGAGCCGGCCCGGCGCGATCACGCCCGCGTCGAGCCCGAGGATTTCCGCGCCCGACCGGGTGCCGAGGTCGAACACGGTCGCCGCGTCGACCGCGGCGCCGTCGAGGAGCCGCACCCGCTGGAGCAGGGACGTCATTCGCATCTCCTCGAAGATCGACAGGCGGTTGTTGGTGCAGCCGCCGTCGGTGCCGAGCGCCACCCGCACCCCCGCCCGCATGAGCTCGGGCACGCGCGTGATCCCGTCGCCCAGGAACATGTTGGAGCTCGGGCAGTACGCGAGCGCGGCGCGCCGGGCGCCCATCAGCTCGACCTCCGCGTCGTCGAGCCACACGCAGTGCACGCCGATCGTCCGCGGGCCCAGCACGCCGAGGCGATCGAGATAGCGCATGGGCGTGGCGCCGTGCTCGGAGAGCGTGCGCTCACCCTCGTAGCGGCCCTCGGCCACGTGAATGTGAAACCGGGTGGCGTTCGACTCGGCGATCTCCCACCCCGCCCGGATCATCGCGGGGGACGCGCCGTGCGGGCTGTGCGGTGCCGGCTGCACCAGCGTCGTCTCGTCGTTCCGGTGCGCCGCGATCAGCTCGCGCGTGCGGCGCGCCGCGTCCGCGACCGTCTCGCGGTAGCGCTTGGGCGCACCATCCCAGTCGTACATGCCGCGCGCCAGGACGAGGCGGATCCCGATCGTGCGCGCGGCGTCGATCACGGCCTCGGCGTTGGCGTTGTCCTCATCTTGCAGATAGAAGAAGTCCACGCAGGTCGTGACGCCGCTCTGTAGCATCTCGGCGAACGCGAACGCGGCGCCGAGCGCGATCCCCTGACGGTCGAGCCGCTCCGAGAAGGGGTAGAGCACGCGATCGCGCCAGCCGGCGAAGTCGAGGTCATCGCCGAGGCCGCGCAGGAGCGACTGGAAGGTGTGACAGTGCGCGTTGATCGTCCCCGGCACCAGCGCCCGGCGGGCCAGCCGGACGTCGCCGGGAGCATCGCGGTGAACCGGCTCGATCGATCCGATCCGGCCGCCGTCGAGCGACACCGCGCGGTCCGAGACCCAGCCCGCCTCGGTCAGGATCAGATCCGGGACGAGCCTCACGGCGTGATCCCCGGCAGATCGAGCCCGTGACGGCGCGCTGCCGCGACGGCCTCCGGATAGCCCGCGTCGGCGTGCCGCATGATCCCGGTGCCGGGATCGGTCGTCAGCACCCGCTCGAGGCGCCGCGCCGCGTCCGGCGTGCCGTCGGCGACGACGACCATACCGGCGTGGATCGAGTAGCCGATGCCGACGCCACCGCCATGGTGCACCGACACCCACGTGGCGCCCGACGCGGTGTTGAGGAGCGCGTTCAGGACCGGCCAGTCGGCGATCGCGTCCGAGCCGTCGCGCATCGATTCCGTCTCGCGATTGGGCGAGGCGACCGAGCCGGAGTCGAGGTGGTCCCGCCCGATGACGATGGGCGCCTTGACGGTCCCGCGCGCGACAAGATCGTTGAAGATCTTCCCGGCCTTCGCGCGGTCGCCGTAGCCGAGCCAGCAGATGCGCGCCGGCAGCCCCTGAAAGCTGACGCGCTCGCGCGCCAGCCGGAGCCAGCGCACCAGCGACTCGTTCTCGGGCATCGCCTCCATCAGCGCCCGATCGGTCGCGTAGATATCCTCGGGATCGCCCGAGAGCGCCACCCAGCGGAACGGGCCCATTCCCTCGCAGAAGAGCGGCCGGATGAACGCCGGCACGAAGCCGGGATAGCTGAAATCGGAGACGCCGGCGTTCTCGGCTTCGCGCCGGAAGTTGTTGCCGTAGTCGAAGAGAATCGCGCCCGCGCGCTGGAACTCGAGCATCGCCCGCATCTGGGCGGCGATGGATTCGTAGGCGCGCGCGAGATATGTCTTCGGATCGCGGGCCCGCAGGGCGGCGGCGTCCGCCGGCGCGAGCCCCGCCGGCACGTAGCCGCCGATCACGTCGTGGGCAGCAGTCTGGTCGGTCACCACGTCGAATCGAACGCCGCGCCGGGCCAGCTCCGGGTGCACCTCGGCGGCATTGCCGTGGACGGCAATCGAAAGCGGCTCGCGGCGGGCCCGCGCCGAGTCCGCCCAGGCGAGCGCCTCGTCAAGCGAGGCGGCAACGCGGTCGACGTACCGGAGCCGGAGGCGTCGCTCGATGCGCTCGCGGTCGACCTCGACGAAAAGACCGACTCCGCCGTTCAGCGTGACGGCGAGCGGCTGGGCGCCGCCCATTCCGCCGAGGCCGGCCGAGAGCACGAGCCGGCCCGCCAGCGAGCCGCCGAAGTGCTGGCGCGCGCACGCGCCGAACGTCTCGTAGGTGCCCTGCAAGATCCCCTGGGTGCCGATGTAGATCCAGGAGCCTGCCGTCATCTGGCCGTACATGGTGAGCCCCATCGCCTCGTAGCGGCGGAAGTGCTCCCAGTCGGCCCACTCCGGCACCAGCAGCGCATTGGCGATGAGCACGCGCGGCGCGTCGGCATGCGTCCGGAACACGCCCACCGGCTTTCCTGACTGAACGAGGAGCGTCTCGTCGCCCTCGAGCCGGCGGAGCGTCGCCACGATCGTGTGATATGCCTGCCAGCTGCGAGCCGCCTTGCCCGACCCGCCGTAGACGACGAGGTCTTCCCAGCGCTCAGCGACGTCGGGGTCGAGGTTGTTCATCAGCATCCGGAGCGCCGCTTCCTGCGGCCAGCCCTTGCACGAGATGGCCGTGCCGCGCGGGGCACGAAAGGGCGCGGCGGGCCGCTCGGCGGGCGAGGCCATCAGCGTCACTCTAGCGAGAGGCGCCGTTGAGTACAATGGCGGCGCGAGCGCCATGCCGATCCTCAACGCGCTGATTGCTGCGACTGCCTTCGGGCTCAGCGCGCCGCTCTCGAAGCTACTCCTCGACGTCGTCTCGCCGCTGTTTCTGGCCGGGCTCCTCTACCTCGGCGCCGGCGTGTTTCTCGGGCTGACACGTCTGGTGTGGCGCCGGCGCTCGAGGGTCGGGCGGCCGCTGACGCCGCGCGACCGCGGCGTCCTGGCCGCGCTCGTTCTGGTCGGCGGCGTCCTGGCGCCGCCGCTGCTTCTCTGGGGCCTCGCGCGAAGCCCGGCCACCGAGACGGCGCTCCTGCTCAATCTCGAGGTGGTGTTCACCGCCCTCCTGGCCGGCCTCGTCTTCGGCGAGCACCTGGGCCCGCGCGTCGCCATCGCGGCCGCCGGCATGGCGCTCGGCGGCATCGCGCTCGGGTGGACATCGAAGGGCCCGGAGATCACGACCGCGGCCGGGGCCGTCGCGCTCGCGTGTCTCTTCTGGGCGCTGGACAACAATCTGACGCGGATGATCGCCGACAGCGACCCGCTCCTCATCGTCGAGGTCAAGGGGCTGGTCGCGGGAAGCGTCAACACGCTCCTGGCGGTCCTGATCGGAGAGCCCTGGCCCGCTCCCGGAGCGATCGGGCTGGGGATGGCCCTCGGCGCCGTGAGCTACGGCACGAGCCTCGTCCTGTTCATCCTGGCCATGCGCGACCTGGGCGCCGCGCGGGCCGGCGCGTACTTCGCGGCGGCGCCGTTCTTCGGCGCCGCCGGCGGCCTGGCGCTCGGCGAGCGTCCGACCGCGGGCCTTGTCGTCGCGGCGACCCTCATGGCCGGGGCCACGTGGCTCCTGGTGCACGAGCGCCACTCGCACCGGCACCGGCACGAGGGGAGCACGCACAGCCACCGGCACGTCCGCGACGCGCACCACCAGCACGCGCACGACGGATGGGAAGGTCCCGAGCCCCACGACCATCCGCACGCGACGGGGCCGCTGGAGCACGAGCATCCGCACACCCCCGACATCCACCACGATCACGGTCACCGCTGAGGCGGTATACTCGCGGCGCCCGACGAGAGCGCACACATGTCAGCCGACAAGACCCGCCTCGGTATAGTCCTGGCCCCGTTCGCCGCGCTACCGGCGGCGGAGTTCGTCGCCGTCGCTCGCGAGGCGGAGGCGCGCGGCTACCACATGGCATGGACAGGCGAAGCCGGAGGCTACGACGCGATCACGCTGATGGCGACGATCGCCGGCCATACCGAGCGGCTGCACGTCGGCTCCGCAGTGCTGCCGGTCCAGACGCGCACGCCGGTCGTTCTCGGCCAGAGCGCGGCGACGCTCAACCATCTGTTTCCCGATCGCGTGGTGCTGGGCATCGGACTGTCGAGCCGGGTCATCGTCGGCGACTGGCACGGCCTCGCCTTCGCGCCGTCGATCCAGCAGATCCGCGAGGCTGTCCAGATCATCCGCATGGTCGCCGCCGGCGAGCGCGTGAGCTTCGAGGGCAAGTTCTACCGCGTGAAGAACTTCCGCCTCGCCGCCCCGCCGCCGGCGAAGCCGGTGCGCGTCGTCCTGGCCGCGCTGGGGCCCGAGATGCTGGAGCTCGCCGGCGAGATCGCCGACGGCGTGGTCCTGAACTGGATCCCGCCCGAGACCGTCCCGGCTTCGATCGAGCGCCTGGAGGCGGGCGCCCGGACGGGCGGCCGCACGCTGGCCCGATTCGAGATCGCGTCGTTCATTCGCACCTGCGTCACCGACGACGCGGCGGCGGCGCGTGAGGCGCTCGCGCGTGACATCACCGGATACGCGACGGTCGATTCCTACGCGAGCTTCTTCCGGAACGCCGGCTTCACCGACGAGGTGAATGCGGTGAACGCGGCCTGGCGCGCGGGCGACCGCGCCGGCGCCGTGAAGCAGGTGTCGCCGCGATTCCTCGACGGCCTCGGTGTTGTGGGCCCCGCCGCCTTCTGCCGGGAGCGCATCGCCGAGTTCACCCGCGCCGGCCTGACCCAGCCGGTCATCGTGCCGTTCGCGCCCGGCGGGGCCGACGCGCGCGCGGCGCAGCTCAACACGCTGCGCGCCTTCCCGTGAGCGATCTGCGTGTCCTCGGTGTGATTCCGGCGAGGCTTCAATCGACGCGCCTACCCCGGAAGGTCCTGCGGGAGTTCGCCGGCAAGCCGCTGATCGTCCACGTGTTCGAGGCGGCGCGGCGTGCGCCGGACCTCGCCGAGCTCCTGGTGGCGACCGATTCCGACGAGGTGGTCTCCGCCTGCGCGAAGTTCGGGATTCCCGCGGTCATGACCTCCGCCGAGCACCCGTCCGGCACCGATCGGATCTGGGAGGTCGCGCAGACGCGAGCCGCCGACGTGTACGTGAACATTCAGGGCGACGAGCCCCTGATCACGCCGGATCACATCCGGCTCCTGGTCGGGCCGTTTCGCGAGCGTCCCGATACCGCGGTGACCACGCTCAAGATTCGCCTGGCGCCCGAGGAGCAATCCAACCCGAACGTGAACAAGGTCGTCTGCGGCGTCGACGGCCGTGCGCTTTATTTCTCGAAGTACCCGATCCCGTACGACCGCGACGGCATCGGCGTGGTGCGCTACAAGCACCCGGGCTTCTACGCCTACCGCAAGGCCGCGCTCGACGCCTTCCATCGCCTGCCGCCCTCGCCGCTCGAGCTCACCGAGAAGCTCGAGCAGCTTCGTTTCCTGGAAAACGGGATCGACATCATCGTCGTGGAAACCGTGACGTCGACGATCGGCGTCGATACGGAAGCTGATTTGCGAAAGGTCGAAGCGCTCATGACCGGCAGCCACCCCCCGTCGAGATGATCGTGGCCCGCCGGTCGCGCTATCCTGATGACATGCGCGGGTCGTCGCGAATCATCGAGGCCGCTTTCGCAGCGTTGCGGCTGGTCGCCGTTCTGAGCATCGTCGCCGTCGGCGGCGCGCCGGGGTCCGCGGCGTTTGCGGAGCCAAGCTCGCCGGCCGCGGACCCGGTCCGCCAGCCCGTCACCACGCCGAGCGCCGACAGTGAGTTCAATCGCGGAGTGCGCGCGCGGCTCGCCCAGGACTGGCCGACCGCCGTGGACGCCTTCCGCGGCGCGATCGCGCAGCGCGCCGAATTCCCCGAAGCGTGGAACGAGCTCGGGTTCGCGCTGAGGAACCAGGGGCGCTACACGGAGTCGCTGCAGGCCTACGACGAGGCGCTCAGGCTTCGCCCGAACTTCCCGGAGGCGCTCGAGTATCTGGGCGAGGCGTACGTGAAGCTCGGCCGCCTCGAGGACGCGCGGCGCGTGCTGGAGCGACTCCGGCCGCTCGACGCCGGGCGGGCTCAGGAGCTGGCCGAGGTCATCCAGAAAGGGTCGTAGCCCGGAGCGGCGGCGCTCCGGGCTTCCCCACCGCTAGAACCGAGACGCTGTCAGCTTCACGTCGGCCTGGGCCCAGGCTTTCTGGAACCGCGCCTCGACCTGCGAGGCCTCGGCCGTCTTGCCCTGCGCCTTCAGGCTCTGCGCGAGTCCGAACAGCGACCATCCGTTCTCCGGATTCTGCTTCAGGTCTTCGCGGTAGACGGCCTCCGCGTCGGCAGCACGCCCGGCCTGGAGCAGGACGGCGCCCAGCGACTGGCGCACCGGGAAGTACCACGGCGGCGGCTCGGTGAACCAGTGGGTGTCCTGCTCGGCCACCGCCGCGCGCAGGAGCCGATCGGCTGTGCCGGTGTCGCCGCTCTTCGCCGCGATCTCGCCGGCCAGCACGTTGCCCGCGAGCTGAAGAACGTTGTTCGCGCGAAAGAAGAACGCGACCGTGCGCTCGGCCGGGACACCTGCGCGAATGGTCTCGAGCTCGCGGAGCTCGCGGGCCGAGTCGGCGGCCTGCCCCTTCGCGTTGAAGGCGATACCGCGCGCGTAGCGCCACACACCGGACGTGTAGAGCCATTCGCGGGGCGGGGCCGGATAGGCGAGCACCTCGTCCCATCGGCCGAAGCGCACCAGCGCCGCGATCGGCGCGGCGGGAGCCGTCTCCATGTCCGGCATGGCCTTGATCATCTCGGCCGGCGCGTTGTCGGCGAACTCGCGCGCGGCGCGATTCGTCTCCGCGTTGCGACCCTGCATGCTGGCCGAATGCCAGATGAAGTCGATGTTGTGCGGATAGTAGAGACCCCGATAGATCATGCTCGGCTGCGCCGTCTTGAAGTAGGCGCGGTCGGCCAGCACCGCCTTCGCATTCGAGTTGACGGCGTCCGTGTACCGGCCGACGCGCCAGTAGATGTGCGAGGGCATGTGGACCATGTGGCCGGCCCCGGGCATGAGGGGCAGCAGACGGTCGGCCGCCGCCTCGGCGCGCTGGGGCTGGGTGCTCGCCTCGACCGCGTGGATGTAGAGGTGGAGCGCGCCGGGATGGTTCGGGTTCCTGGCGAGGACGCGCTCGAGGGTCTGCACGAGCTCCTCGGTGCCCGGCTGGGGCGCGCCTTCCCGCGTCCACAGGTTCCAAGGCCTCAGGTTCATCATGGAGTCGGCGAAGAACGTGTTGGCCTCGAGATCGTTGGGGAACTGGCGCGCGACCTCGCGCATCGCGTTCGCGTACGCCTGGTCGAGCGCTTCACGCTTGGCCTGGGGATCGGCCGAGTGGCGCTTCGCGACCGCCTCGATGATCGCGCGCTCGGCCGGGCTCGCACCGGCCGCGAGCGCCTGGGCCTGCTTCACGGCCGCCAGCGCCTTCGCCTCGCGCTCAGCGTCGGTCGGGTGGTTGTAGTTGCCGCCCTCGGTCATCGCGATGCCCCAGTAGCACATGGCGCATCGCGGATCGAGGCGCGCGGCCTCCTTGAACGCCCGTTGCGCTTCTTGATGGTTGAAGCCGTACATCAGCCGAAGGCCCTGATCGAACCATCGCTGGGCGTCCGGCGAGGTCGTGGTGATCTTGTAGGAGTAGCTGCCGAGGGAATCGTAGAGGACGGGACGGGCGCCGGCCGTATGGCCGCTATGGTCTGTATGCGTCTGACTCTGCACGGGAGTGTCTTGACCTTGCATCGCGCAACCGGCCACGACGAGCGGCACCGCGCAGAACATGATCGTCAGCTGAAGTCGCATCGGCTCACCTCCGACCGCATGATACGGCGAGCCCTACCCGGTTCCCACCATCAACGATAGGCGCAGGGCGGGACCGGGGTGCGGAACGGCGCCTGGGTGAGGTGCTCGCCCGGCGCGAAGAGGCGCAGCTGCTGTGGCCGAGGCGCGCGCGCGAGCCGCCGGCCGCCCAGCGTGAGGAACCACCCGGCCCGGGCCATATCGACGCCCGCCGCCCGGAGATCTCCGGACCAGCGGATGACGCTGCGGGGGCGCTCGGCCACGAGCTTTTTCGCGGTCGCCGGGCCGATGCCGGGGACACGCACTAACGCTTCGTACGGCGCGCGGCCGACCTCGATCGGAAACCGCTCGGGATGCGCAAGCGCCCAGGCGGTCTTTGGGTCGTCGTGCAGCGACAGGTTGCCGTCGGCGCCGAAGACGAGCTCGTCGTACTGGAAGCCGTACTGCCGCAGGAGATGCTCCGCCTGGTAGAGCCTGAGCTCACGCTCCGCCGGGGTCGCGCGCTGTCCCTCCAGTGGTGTCCCCACGACCGGCTGGAAGGCGCTGAAGTGAGCGTGATGCAGAAGGCTCTGCCGCTCGAGCCGGGCCACGAGCCCGAGGATTTCACGATCGGCCTCGCCCGCGGCGCCGACGACGAACTGGGTCGTCGGTCCGATCACGCGGGGCTGGGCTGGAGAATCGAGCCGCCGGCGCTCGAGGGCGAGACGGCCGGCCAGCTCGAGCTTCGGCAGCAGGTCTCCGCCGAAGTCCTTGTCACGCGCCAGGGCCCGCACGTAGCCGTCGCCGGGCGCCTCGAGGTTGATCGACACGCGGCTGGCCAGCCGCACCGCCGCCTCGACCTGGGCGCTCTCGGCGCCCGGCAGGAGCTTCAAGTGTATGTACCCGCGGAAGCCTTCGCGGCGGCGCAGGAGATCGACCGCTGCGAGCATGCGATCGGTCATCTTCGCCGGACGGCCGGGAACGCCCGACGTGAGGAACAGGCCGTCGGCGAGACCGCTTCGATGAGCGTCCATGAACACGCGCGACACTTCCTCGGGCGCCAGATAGGTGCGCCGGACCTTCCCGCCGCAGAACGTCGGACAGTAGCCGCAGGACAGCGAGCAGGCGTTGGTTTGCATGACTCGCATGAGGCGCGTCGAGCCGTGCCCCGGGTACTTCACCCTGGTGATGCCCACGGGGGCTCCAGGGCGCGACGAGAGCTCGCCGGCCCGAACAGGCGCTCCCGCCGGTCCGTCCCGGTCTGCCGATTCGGACAGAAGCGTCACTCGTGTCCTCAGGTCCATCGGTGTTCATATACTATACAAGAGACGAGTAGTCCAGCGCCGCACTGCGATCACGTCCTGAAGCCTGACTTTTCTTAAGGGCTCCGGTCGCCCCCGGCCCGGCGAAGCTCCGAGGCTCTGACGGGGATCTGGACTCCCTGGGCCGCAAGGCGGCGCACAATGCGCTTCCGCAGCTCGTGCTGGACGAGGAACTGGTCCGTGAACGACCTGACCTGGCAGGCGAGAGTGAACTCGAGGGAGATGTCGCCGAAGCCCGGAATCAGCCGCACCGTCGGCGCGGGCTCCGCGAGCAGGCCGG
>Ga0307471_100001636_pt1 | contig 12384 bp, 10 predicted proteins | sample atmos_gasesAM3C__2_FD_204566 | JGI IMG/M metagenome (GOLD analysis project Ga0307471, IMG submission 204566) | Hardwood forest soil microbial communities from Morgan-Monroe State Forest, Indiana, United States - atmos_gasesAM3C_515 | ecosystem: Environmental > Terrestrial > Soil > Temperate... | reverse complement strand
GTTGGGATTCTGCGCCCAGGCAGTGCCCGCCGTGATTGCCAGTGCAACGATGCCAGTGGTCAGCTTCATAGAATCTCCTACCTTTTCACCGGAGCCTGGCCGGGTTTCGCCCCTGCCGCTCCCGGATCGAGGTCATGACTGAAGAACGTCGTCGCCCTGCAGGTCGCCACCACGCTCTCGTTGGGCGCGTACTGATAAACCTTCTTGGTCTTGGCATCGCCCGGCTTCCGGGTCGAGGCCACCAGCAGGTTCGACACATTCACGATGCGCTCCAGCTTTCCTACCCGGTCGAAGAAATTCAGCATCGAGTAGTACGGGCCGTCCAGCTCCATGTCGAACGGCACTTCGCTGTAGAAGTCCTTCTGCGAGACCGGCTGCGCGGTATAGCGCCGGATCTCGATCCCCGCCTTCGACGCTTCCGCATCTACCATGCGCATGAACCCGTCTACTTCCTTATCGTCCGGAACGATCCGCCGCTCGATCTCCAGCTGCTGCTTCAGGCTGGCCAGCTGCCGCTCGATCTCCGCCAGCCGCGGCCGGTAGGCTTCCAGTTCCGCGTTTTCCTTCATCTTGGCTTCCAGCTTCTGCTGGGCCGCGGCGTTCTGGTCGCGTTCGGCCTTGAACACGGTGAAATACAGACCCGCCGTGACCAGCACCGCTCCGCCCAGTACCGCTCCCCACTGCTTGAGGCCCGACAATTCCCCGAAATTCGCCATAAGTTGCCTGCCTTTAGGACTTGCTCTTCTCGCACGTCAGCGTGAACTGGTACGCCTGCATGTCTTTGATCGTGTCGTCCTGGAAGCTTTCCTTGATCTCGACGTTGCGGAAATATCCCGTCTTCTGCAGGTTCGAGATCAGGTTCGCCACCGCGTCCGAACTGAGCGCCATGCCCTCGATGTCCACGCTCGGACCCAAGTCCTTCATGTTGTTCAGCCAGATCGCCTCGGTGTTGTTCACGGTCTCGCCGACCATGGCCATCAGGTTCACCGGCCCGGACTGGTTCGAACGCAGGTTGTCGATCACGTCCACCCGGCGCTTGTAGTTCTCCGCCTCGCGCTGCCGTGCCATGTAGCGCACCTTGACGTCCGCCAGCTCCCGGTTCTTCTGCTCGGCCGTCGCCATCTTGGTCTCGACCGATTTCTTCTGCGCGTCCAGGTGATACCAGGTGTAGAGGTTGATCACAGCCGCCAGGCCCACAGCCACCAGGACTTTCAGCCGCGGCGAGCCTACATCGCCGACTTCCATCGTCGGCATCGACGGCATCGCCGAACGCTTGTTCTTCGGTTTCGGTGCTTCCAGCAGGTTGATTCGGATCATAGGTCGCCAAAACTCCTTAAAGCCAAGCCCACTGCAACCGCCAGCTGGCCCGCGTTCTGCTCGATCAGTTCAGCTCCCATTCCTTCCACCGGAGGCACGATCCGCTGGAACGGGTTGAACAGTTCCACCGGCATCGAAAACTCCTGCCGCAAACCTTCCACCAGCCCCGGTACCTTCGACGAGCCGCCCGCCAGGTAAATCTTCTCGATGTGCTCGCCCGCCGCGCTGGCCCGGAAGAAGTCGAACGTCTTCTGGATCTCCAGCACGATGATCTCGGTCACCTGCTGCAGGATCGGCGTCTTCGCGTCTTCGCTCACCGTGCCCACCTTCCGGCCCAGTTTCAGCGCTTCCGCGTCGTCAAAGCTCAGATCCAGTTCCTTCTGCAGCGAATCGGTGTACTGGTGCCCGCCCACGCTGACGTCGCGCGGAAACAAGGGCGTCGTACCCTTCACGATGTTGATGTTCATGACGCTGGCGCCCAGGTTCAAAAGCGCCACCACCTGCCCCGGAGCGGGCTCGTAGTTGTACTCGTAGCAGTTTTGCAGCGCCAACGCATCGATATCCACGATAGCCGGGGTCCGCCCCGCCATCGAGAGTACGTTCGTGTAGTTCAGAATCTTGTCCTTCTTGACCGCCACCAGTAAAACGTCCATCTGCGGGTTGCCCGCGTCTTCCGACAAGATCTGGTAGTCCAGGTTCACGTCGCCCAGATCGAACGGAATGTGCTGCGCGGCTTCCTTCTGGATGGTTTCGGCCAGTTCCTGATCGCTCATCGACGGCAGCGAGATCTTTTTCACGATCACCGAGTGCCCGCTCACGGCCGTGGCCACGTTCTTGGCCTTGATTTCATGGTCGGTGAACAGCTTCGCGATCGCGCTCGACACCGTGCCCGAGTCCACGATCATCGAGTCGACCACGATATCCGGAGCCAGCGGCTCCAGCCCCAGGTGGGCCACCTCGATCTCCCGGCCCTTCCGCTTCAACTCCACGGCCTTGATGCTCGAGGAACCTACGTCCAGACCCACAATCGACTTGGACCCGAATCCAAACATGTGCCCGCCTTTACTGTGACCCGGCGGCCTTCACGGCCACCTTCGGTTTCTTCTTTGTCCGCACTTCCATCTGGTTCGACTTCTCTTCCATCCACTGGTCCAGCTTCGACTTCTTGAACCGCCAGCGGTTGCCCAGTTTGAAGGCCGGAATCTTTTGCTCGTTCACGTACTTGTAGAGCGTGTCCGGACTCACCCCCAGGTACTGCGACGCCTGGCGAATGTTCATCACTTCTCGCGAGTCGGCCATAGAGTTCATGTCCCTTCCACAGAATCAACGCCCTCGTTCACCGGTGTCTCCGGCGCCCAGGGCAAACCTTGGGAGGAAATCCCCTCGTTCAAATTCGTGTTCGAGCGGATTTCGGTGTGCAGAGCATATCTCAACCCCGGAGAACACGGAGTCAAGCCAGATCTCCGTGTTTCTCCGTGTTTTATACCCGCTTTCTGGAAAATTACTTTGGTGTAAATGCAGATTACTGCTATGGGTTGTAGTTAACTATGTAGTGACCACCGCCAGTAGGGTAGGTTATACCCTGGATGCGTCGTTACCCCACTGAACATAACCAAAGTACTAACGACGGTACGAAGGTAGTAAGACGTAGGGAAACTCGCTGAAAACACTGCGCAAACTCCGCCTCGCCGCCCCGCCTTACACCCCACTTTCGGGCCATCCCAAGCCCCACTCCGATTCCTCGTTTCACGCCGAAATTACCCGGAATTTTCGCCCTCTCTACGCCCGGGTTTTCCCCTGGAATCGACGCCATCCTCCTTGGTCAGCTCTCAACGGTCAAGCCCTGCAAGCCACCGACCGATGCCAACTCGGAAGCTCAAGCTGAATGCTGAGCCTGAATGCTGACGACTGACGGCTGAAAGCTGATAGCTCGCACCCCCTTACCCGCCTTCTCACTTTTCCCCGCCCCCCACCCTCCTGTAGCCTGACGGCTTACGTTCACCCCGGAGGCCCTCTTGCGCTACCTCGACCGCATGCAACCCCTGGCTCTGCTGGCCCTGCGCCTCACCCTGGGCATCGTGCTCGTCGGCCACGGATCCCACAAGGTCTACGGCCACATGCACGAATATGCGGGCTACATTTCCAGCCTCGGACTTCCCCACTGGCTTGGCTACGTCTCAGCCCTCACCGAGTTCGTAGGCGGCGTCCTCCTGATCCTCGGACTCTTCAGCCGCTGCGCCTCGTTCGCCGTCTTCATCAACATGTGCGTCGCCATCGCCCGGGTTCACTGGAAACACGGCCTGCTCGGCGCAGGTGGATACGAATACCCCTTGGCCCTGGCCACGATCGCCTTCGCCCTAATCATGCTCGGCCCCGGTCCGATCTCCTTCGACGCCATTCGCCGCGGAGGCGGCCGCAGCCCGGGCAAGTGATTCCCGGGTAGGCCTCAGTTTCAAAGTGAGGCACCGCCGATCCCCGACCTCTCCCGGGTGATTTGACAACGGTTGTATAGTCTCTGCACCCGATTCGACCTGGCCAGCGCAGCGTGCCGGCTGTCCTCAGGATGTGGCTATGTCTACACCGGACCCGCCCGTTCCGCAGCTCAACATTCATCTCTCGGCGCTCTTAAGCTACATGGGCGCTCCCGGCGAACTGCAAGGCGTCAGTTTCTGGCCACGGGCGTTCGCACGCTTCATCGACCTGGTCGTCCACTACATCGTCGCGACCGTCACCGGATTCCTCTTTGGGATCATGCTGGCCATCGCCGCCGGCGGCCACATCTCTCCGCTTGTGCTTGCCCGCTTGCGCGCCACCGGCGTGTCCGCTTTTGTGCTGATCCTGCTCGGATCGATTCTCTTCGAGGCGATCTGTGAGAGCGTGCACGGGAGCACGCCGGGCAAGCTGGCGCTTGGAATGGTGGTGGTTCAGGAAGATGGCTCTCCCTGTCGCACCGGATCTGCTTTCATTCGCTCGTTCGCCTACATGGTCGACGCCTTGTTCTTTGGCCTGGTCGCCTATTCGGCCATGCAGCAGTCTCCCCAGGCACAGCGACTCGGAGACAAGTGGGCGGAAACCGTGGTCTGCAAACGCTCTGCGGTCGCATCCGGCAATTTAAGTGGTCCCGGACGCTTCGTTCTAGGCCTGTTCTTCGCCGCCATAGTCGATTCCGCTCTCTGCATGGTGGCGTTGCTCACGAAGCTGTCCTCTTGAGCTAGAAGCAGACCCTTTCCCGACCGACCGTCCGTTCCTTTTGGCTCAGATGGCCCGCCCCGCGCGGCGACTCAGCGGATCTCACCAAAAAAAGAAGAATTGAACTAATACGATGGATTCACTTACAATCCCGTCCGGTTAGTTCACCTTGTGCCCAGGTTGTCCCTTTCCACGCTTAACTAGATCGTTGCTTGTCTATCCAACTCTCTCACGTTGAACCTCGCGAGATTCCATGGGCCCGTCCGATGAAGTGAAAACTTAAGGAGTCAAATTTATGTTGAACCGCTTCGGACTATTGTCTGTCGCTTGCTTGCTGTTTCTCGTCCTCCCTGACTTCTCTGCCGCACAAAAACTCCCGCGCATCACTACCGGAAAGGAGCAGCTCGACAGCACCGACCACATGTCCGCCATGGGTCACCTGGCTTCGCGCGTAAATCACGTCCTTCAGCAGAAAGGCATCGTCACTGCACGCGCTCTCGTAGCTCCCCCGAATCCCGCCGGCGACAAGGGTTGCACCAACGCGCCGGACTGCAACGATGACGCCGACGGCCCGGCCGGCGGACAAGCCGAAACCACCATCGCCGTCGACCATACCGCACAACACGTCGTTGTTGGATTCAACGACACCCGTGGCTTCTCTTCCAACCCCATCTCCGTCTCCGGATTCATGTACTCCGATGACGGCGGCAAGACCTTCGTCGACGGCGGCCAGTTGCCCTCCCCGGGTACGGACCTGATCGGCACCGCGAAGTTTCCCGAGGTCTTCGGCGATCCCGACGTGAAATATCTGGGCGCCTGCACGTTCGTCTATTCGTCGATCGTTCTCAAGAAATTCTCCGACACCACCGTGGCACAAACCATGGGTATTCACCGCTCCACCGACTGCGGCCACACCTGGACCGGGCCTTTCGAAGTCACCTCTGCCACCAACCCCAACGGCTTCACCTATTCTGATGGCAGCCCGGTGGATGCGGCCGACAAAGAGTTCATTGATGTAGACCGCGCCACCGGACGCCTGATCCTGAGTTGGACCAACTTCACTCCCGTCGCCGTAGGCGGCGTTGAGATGTCCACCACCTACTCCGACAACATCATGAGTGGCAACCCGCCCACCTGGTCGACAAGACAGGTCGTCTCCGCCATCGTCGCCGACGGCCAGTCCTCCATCCCCCGGTTCGCCGGAAACGGCAACAACGCCTACGTGGCGTGGCGGAGGTTCCCGTCCTTCTACACCAACACCATCGCCTTCGCGCGCTCCACCGACAATGGAACCACCTGGAAACCGGCGGTGAATTTAACCCCACCGTTCTTCACCACCGATTTTGAAATCGGCAACGATCGCCCGAACAACTCGCCCGCCCTGGCGGTCGATCAGAGACACGGCACCATCTACCTCGTCTACGCCAACAACAATCTGCAGGACGGTTCCGACATTGTCTTTCAGAAGAGCGCCAACCACGGCCGCAGTTTTTCCGCTCCCGTCGCCCTCAACAGCCGCCCCGGCAACGATCGCGCCCAGTGGTTCCCGTGGGTCACAGTCGACTCCGACACCGGCCGCATCTGGGTCTTCTATTACGACCAGGGCATCGCCACCTCCGGCGATCTGACCGAAGTGACTTACACCTACTCCGACAATGGTGGACGCAACTGGAGCCGGCCGAAACCCTTCACCGATCGTCCCTTCCACGCCGGCTGGGGCAACGATACCGGTCAGCCTAATCTCGGCGACTACAACCAGGGCGTCGCCCAGGGCGGACAACTGTTCGCCACCTATGCCCTCGCGTCCCGCCCCCCCGGTGGCTTCGTCGACGGTGAACCCACCTCGGCGAGCATGACCGTCCCGGATGTGATTCTCAAGCGCCTGTTCGAAGACAATCTCGGCCCCGCGCTCACCTTGAATCTCTCCTCCCTCACCTTTACCGACAGCGGAAGAAACGGTTTCATCGATCCCAACGAGACCGTGAACGTGCAGGCCAGCCTGTTTAACTACGTAACCAACCCGCTGAACGCAGCTAGAATTCGCCATCCCGAGGCGACGCTGACTACCTCAACGCCCCACGTCAAAATTGTCGTCCGGTCCTCCGATATCTCCAGCCTGAGTCCCGGGCAGACGGGCACCGCGAACTTCACCTTCCGAACCCTTCCCGGATTTGTGCCCGGAACGCCCATCGAGCTCACCATCCGTGCCAGCTCAGAGGACGCCGGGCAAACTGTGCTTCATAACACTTTGTTCACCGGCACTCCGGTGGCGACTCAGATCTTCTCCGAAAATTTCGATGAAGCTACGCCGGGAACCTTGCCTCCCGGCTGGCTCACTGTGCACGGCGCTGGGCAAAACATTGTCCCTTGGACCAGCCGCAATGACTTTTGCGGCACCACTTCTAACGCCGCCTTTCATATCAATGCGAACGACGGTCCCACGGGTGGCTCGCCCGGGCGCTGGGAGAGGTTGATCTCGCCTTCGACGGGAATTGCTATTCCCGCCAACACCGAGTATGTGACCCTCGACCTGGACGTCTGCACCGATACCGAAGACGATCCCAACTTCAACATCCTCGCCTACGACGGCATGTTCCTCCGCATCACCGACCTGACTACCGGCCATATCCTCCGCTCGGTCCTGCTGGAAGCCTTTGAGGACGAGTTCACCACCGGCTCAATCCAGAGCATGCCGAAACACGAACCTCGGAGCGGCAGTCCAAACTACTTCCCCAACGGGGATATGTCGATGTGGGCCGGCTTCTCCAACGGTCCCCAGCACGTGCATCTTCGCCTGCCTGGCATGGCGGGAACCACCGTGCAGCTGCGCTTCGAATTCGCTCAGAATAGCGGCGGCATCTGCACCGACGTGCGCCCCACGCACACCGATTGCGGCGTCTCCGTGGACAACGTCGTGATGAACAGTGTGGTCTCGGCCCCCTCGCAGCCCTAGCAGCCGGAAACCGCAACCAGCCATTCCCTCCGGAGCAGGCCCTCAGGCCTGCTCTTTTTTTTCGCGATCGAGGTAGGTCATTGATCCCGGGGGCTTCGCGCTCTCATGTCCTCGTCAGGCATCGGCGGGTCCACTCCGGTCATCTAATGAATTGAGATTTAACTGGGGTTAATGGGGCGAGAATAGTCGAGGCTAATGTATGAATCGGTTCAAGTTTCAACTCGCGGTTTGTCTGTTTCTAGCGGCGATTCTGGCCGTGCCCGCAGCATTCGCCGACGTGAATCGAAACCTGGCTGTGCCCGGAACCCTGAACTACGTCGAGGGACAGGTCGCCATGGAAGGTCAGACCTTGGATTCCAAATCCATCGGGTCCGCTGAGCTGCAATCCGGTCGCGTGCTCACCACCGGAACCGGCAAGGCGGAACTGTTGCTGACTCCTGGAGTTTTTCTCCGCCTGGGCGACAACACCTCCGTCAAAATGCTCTCCCCCGGTCTCACCACGACGCAAATCGCATTGACCCAGGGCGAGGCCATGGTCGAGGTCAACCAGATCTACCCTCAAAATGACATCCGTATCGAGCAGAACGGCGGGACCACCCAGATCCTGAAAGTCGGACTCTACGACTTCGATACCAGCCATAACTTCGTGCGCGTGTTCGACGGTAAAGCGCAGGTCACGAGCAACGATGAGCGCGTCACCGCCAAGGGAGGACACGAAGTCGCCCTCGATACCACCGGCAAGCTGAAAGCGCGGAAGTTCGAAAAGAAAGATTACGCGGCCACCGACCTGTATCGCTGGAGCAGCCTTCGTTCCAACTATCTGGCCGAAGCCAACGTCGATGCCGCGCGCACCTACTTCGTCGACGGCTGGTATGGCCCCGGTTGGATGGGCGCTGGATGGTACTGGAACCCGTGGTTCTCGGCTTACACCTTCATCCCGGGTGGCGGAATTTTCTACAACCCGTTCGGATGGGGCTTCTACTCGCCGCTCTGGGTGTACCGCTCCCCGTTGTTCTACGGCGGAGGCTACTACTACCGGCACTTCAACAACGTCCCCGTTCGCATCGCGCACGCCCCCGGCCCGTTCCATAGCCGAGCGATCATCCCGGGCTCCGGATTCAGAAGTAGCCCTGGCCCCGCCCCAGCTATGGGCCGGTCGCAAGGATTTGCGGACGGTGGTTTTCGCGGCGGATTCCACGGAGGCGGCGGTTTCGGCGGACGCCGCTGAACGCAGTGGCAAGTCGTGAGTCGTCGGTCGCAAGCTACGAACCTCCCTCTCACCTGGAGAGCCGCCCCAAGTTGCCACACTCCCCACCTTGTCATCCCGAGCGAAGTGAGGCGAAGCCGAACGTAGTCGAGAGCCTGCCCGGAGCGAAGCCGAAGGGGACCTTGTGTCTGCGCGAACAAAAACCGCTGGCAGCTACAGGCCTTTCGTGACACCCAAGGCCTAACACCTGAGACCTGCTCTTAATACTCCGCCAGTTCCTTCATCCCGCGATACAGGTCATTCGCCTGTGGCAGGATCGCGTCTTCCAGAATCGGCTGGTAGGCGACGTACACGTCCATCGCGGCCACGCGCCGCACCGGCGCGTCCAGGTGGGGAAACAATTTGTCGGCGATGCGCGCCGCGATCTCCGCGCCGTAGCCCCAGCTCAACGAATCTTCGTAGGCGACCAGTGCACGGTTGGTCTTTGCCACTGACGCCGCAATCGTCTCCCAGTCAAACGGGTTCAGCGTGCGCAGATCGATCAGCTCGACTTTGATTCCCTCCTCGCGCTCCAGCTTCTGCGCCGCCTGCAACGCGCGCGGCACCACGGCACCATAGGTGATCACGGTCAAGTCTGTGCCCGACTGCACGATCTTGGCCTTGCCGAACGGCACCATGTACTCCGGCCCCGGATAGTGCGACCGCCCGTACGTCTCGCGGTACAACCGTTTATGTTCCAGAAACAGCACCGGATCGTCGCAGCGGATCGCCGTCCGTAACAGTCCCGCCGCATCCAGCGCGTTCGACGGAAACACCACCCGCAGTCCCGGAATGTGCGTGAACACGCTCTCCCCGCATTGCGAGTGATACAGCGCGCCCCCCGTCAGATACCCGCCAATCGCCACCCGGATCACCAGCGGCGACGAGAATGCATTGTTCGACCGCCACCGGATCACCGGCAGCTCATCGCGCAGCTGCATCATCGCCGGCCAGATGTAGTCGAAGAACTGGATCTCGACCACCGGCTTCAGCCCGCGCGTCGCCATCCCCGTCGCCCGCCCCACGATGCCGGCCTCGGCGATCGGCGAATTGAACACGCGCTCGGAACCGAACGCCGCCTGCAACCCCGCAGTCAGCTTGAAAACCCCGCCCTTCCCTTTCACCAGCTTTTTCTTCAGGTAGTCTTCCCGGCTAGCGTCGGCCACATCCTCGCCGAAGATCAGGATGCGCTCGTCGCGCTTCATCTCATCCCGCAGCGTCGCATTGATCAGCTCGGCCATCGTCTTGGGCAGCACCGGCTTCTTGCCCTCGGCCGCGGCCGCCTCCGCCACCTGCGGAAAAACCGGCTGCGTCTCGAACAAAGACGACGTCGGATCGAGATCAGGCGAGTAGATGTATTTGGTAATCGTGTCGGGCGTGGGGAAGGCCGCTTCCAGCGCGCGGTCCACCGCCACCTGCATCTCGTCCTCGACCTGCTTTTCGAGCTGGTTGATGCTCTTCTCGTCCAGGATGCCCTCGCGAATCAGAAACATCTGCATGCGCGTGATGGGATCGCGCGCCGCATCGCGCTGCCGCTCCACGTCGGGCCGGTACAACCGCTCGTCATCCGAGAGCGAGTGCGAGTACGGACGGATCACGTGCGCGTGCACGAACGCCGGTCCCTTGCCGGCGCGGCAGTAATCCACCGCCCGCTTCATAGCGGCGTAACTCGAAACGGGGTCGGTGCCGTCGATCTCCTCAAAATGAAAATTCGGGAAGCCCGAGACCACCCGCGAAATGTTGCCCCCCGGGGTCTGCACTTCGACCGGAACCGAGATCGCGTACTCGTTGTCCTGAACCACGAACACGATGGGAAGCTTCCGGCAGGACGCGGTGTTCATCGCCTCCCAGAACTCGCCTTCGCTGGTTGTACCGTCGCCCAAGGAAACGTAGGTGACCTCGTCCCCCTTAAACGTGACGTCTTTGAATTGCCGGTAATCGCCGTTCGTCTTCTGATTGGCATTCCCATGGCTGCGCAGGTATACACCTGCCTCGGCGCATCCCACGGCTTGCAGAATCTGCGTTCCGGTGGGCGACGACTGGGTCACGATGTTCAGCTTGTTATAGGCCCAGTGCGAAGGCATTTGCCGCCCGCCCGAACTGGGGTCGTCGGCCGCGCCCACCGCCTGCAGCAACATCTCGTAAGGTGTGGCCCCCAGCATGAGGACCAGGGCGCGATCGCGATAGTAGGGATAAAACCAGTCGTAGGCCGGCTTCAGGCAGAACCCGGCCGCGACCCCAATGGCCTCATGCCCCGCCCCCGAAATCTGGAAATAGATTTTCTGTTGCCGTTTGAGCAGGATTTCCCGGTCGTCCACTCGCCGTGAGGTGTACATGAAGCGATAGGCTTCAATCAGTTGCGAGCGGGTAAGGCCTTCGTAGGTCTTCGACTGTTTGTCGTCGGCGAGCGCGTTCAGCTTGGGGTCCGTCTTTGTCGTGGCCATCCCATACCCTCGGAGCTGGGGGGAGTTCGCAGAGTGCATTGTAAACGCAGAGTTGCGGTTCGGGGAATACAGGACTTCCGGCGCACAGCCGCGCGATTTGCGTAGGGGCAGACGCCCTCGTCTGCCCAGTGGAGCGCAGCTCCACTCCTCAATCAATTTTTCGCTCACAAGGTGCCCCAGGTTCGCGTCCGCTCTCTGGACGCTAACCTGGGCATCGTTGTGTCTCATGTCCTACCTGATTGCTGATACCTGCCGGCCGATAGCTTCGTACCGACGTGTCCCCATACACTGGCCCGGGAGGGTCTGAGCCATGAATCGTCGCGAGTTGCTGAAAGGCGTCGGAGTGGTGGCGGGAGCAACAATTGTGCAAGCCGCGGACCAGAGTCCTTCAGGCGCGGCGCAGTCCTCATCGAAATGCAAGATCGTCATCACGGGAGGACATCCCGGTGATCCCGAGTATGGCTGCGGCGGCTCCGTCGCCCGGCTCACCGCTCGTCGCTCTTAGCTCTTAGCTCTTAGCTCTTAGCTCGCATCCTGCTATCCTGAAATTCATCGCATGATCCACACTCGCCGCGCCTTCGATCCCGCCGCCATCAGGCTCCTGATCTTCGACCTTGACGGCACGTTGATCGACTCGCAGCTCGACCTGATCCACTCGATCAACGCCATGCTATGGCACTTCGACAAGGCCGAACTGCCCAGCGAACTGATTGCGACCTATGTGGGCGACGGCGCGCCCATGCTGGTGCGGCGCGCACTGGGCGATCCCGACGACGAAAAATTCGTGCAGGAAGCGCTGGCTTACTTCCTCGCCTACTACCGCGAGCACAAGCTCGACAACACGCGCGTCTATGACGGCATCGTCGAGGCGCTCGCATCGATTCGCCAGTCGGGCAACGGACAGCCACGCACCCTGGCCGTGCTTTCGAATAAGCCCGTGAATCCTTCGCGCGCCATCGTCGAAGGCCTCGGCCTGTCCGGGTTCTTCGCGCAGGTGTACGGCGGCAACAGCTTCCCCACCAAGAAGCCCGATCCCCTGGGCGCGCAGAAGTTACTGGAGGAAACCGGATACCCCCCGTACCAGACCGCGATCGTTGGAGATTCGTCGAACGACGTGCTCACCGGCCGCAACGCCGGCCTGTGGACCATCGGCGTCACCTACGGCTTCGCCCCCCACTCCCTCGCCCTGACCCCGCCGGATGTTTTGGTCGACACGCCCGGGGAACTCGCGCAGG
>Ga0307471_100001635_pt1 | contig 12388 bp, 9 predicted proteins | sample atmos_gasesAM3C__2_FD_204566 | JGI IMG/M metagenome (GOLD analysis project Ga0307471, IMG submission 204566) | Hardwood forest soil microbial communities from Morgan-Monroe State Forest, Indiana, United States - atmos_gasesAM3C_515 | ecosystem: Environmental > Terrestrial > Soil > Temperate... | reverse complement strand
CGCGGGCGAGCAGGCAGCGAACGTCGTGGTGCGGCGCGACGGTATAGGTGCCGGGCGGTGCCGTGAGGCAGGCCGGGCGAACATCGGGGCAACGTGGCGCGAACGGGCAGCCGGCCGGCACGCCAAGCAGGTCCGGCACCTCACCGGGGATGGTCGGCAGCAGCCGGGCACGCGCTTCGATGCGCGCGGGATCGCAGGCGAGGAGCAGCCGAGTATAGGGATGGCGCGCCGCATGGAACATGGTCGCGACGTCCGCGCGCTCGACCACTTCGCCGGCATACATTACCGCCACTTCGTCGCACAATTCGGCGATCAGGCCGAGATTGTGTGACACGAACAGGATGGTGCCGGCTAGCTCCTCGCGCAGCTCTTTCAAGAGGTAGATGATCTGCGCTTCCAGCGTGACATCGAGTGCGGTGGTCGGCTCGTCGGCGATCAGCAGGGCCGGTTTCATCAGCAGCGCCATGGCGATCGCGATCCGCTGGCGCATGCCGCCGCTGAAGCGGTGGGGATAGTCGTCGAAGCGGTCGGCCGCGTCGGCGATGCCGACGCGTTCCAGCGCCGCGATCGCGCGTGACCGCTTGGCAGCAGCGCTGGCCGGATCGCGATGCTGGATGTGGACCATCTGGCGGCCGATCGGGACCACTGGATTGAGCGAGGTCATCGGGTCCTGGAAGACCATAGCAATGCGCCGGCCCCGGAGCGCGTCGAGCTCGGCCGGCGTCATCGCAAGCACATCGCGGCCCTCGAACAGGACGCGACCGCCCTCGATGATCGCATTGGGCGCGAGCAGCGCGAGCGCCGCCGAGATCAGTGTCGTCTTGCCCGAGCCGCTTTCGCCGACGATACCGACGATGCGGCCGCGCGGCACCGTCAGATCGACCCCGCGCAAGGCGCGCACCAGGCCGCGCGGCGTGCGAAAGCTGATCGTCAGGTCGCGAACCTGCAGGACAATGTTGGCCACCGGTCAGGCTCCACTCAGTCGCGGGTCGAAGGCATCGCGCAGTGCCTCGCCCAGAAAGGTGAAGCCCAGGGTGGTGACGATCAGCGGCATGCCGCCCGCGATCACCAGCCACGGCGTGTCGCGAATGAAGGTATAGCCGTCGTTGAGAATCGAGCCCCAGCTCGGGCTGGGCGGACGCACGCCGAGGCCGAGAAAGCTCAAGCCCGCCTCCAGCGTGATCACGACCGGGATGTCCATGCTGGCGAGGATGATGAGCGGTCCGATGAGATTGGGCAGGACGTGTACGCCGAGAATGCGCACCGGTCCGGCACCCAGGGCGCGCTCGATCAGGACGAACTCCTGCGCCTTCAGGCTCAGGGTCTGGCTGCGCACGATTCGAGCGTAGACCGGCGTGGAGGTCACAACCACCACCAGGATGATGGTCCAAAGACTGGGACCGATCAGCGTCACCATGGCGAGCGCGAACAATACCGAGGGAAACGAGCGCACGGCGTCGAACAGGAGCATGAGGGGGCTGTCGAGCGCACGCGGGCCGTAGCCGGCGATCATGCCCAGCACGAGACCCATGACCAGAGATGCCGAGACGGCGCTCAACCCAACCTGCAGCGCGATGCGGCCGCCATGGAGCACGCGGGCAAACACGTCGCGGCCGAGATTGTCGGTGCCGAGCAGGTGATCCCAGCTTGGCGGCGCGAGCCTCGCTCTGAAATTCATGGCATAGGGATCGTGGGCCGCGAGCAGGTCGGCGCCAAGCGCGCTCGCCACCACCAACGCGATCAGCACGGCGCCGAACAGGCCGAGCGGTGCGCGCAGCAGCGCGCTGAGCGCCCGCGACACGCTGCCGGGCGCGGGACCGGGGGCAGTCAGAAGACTGTCGCCTGCCGCCGCGGTAGGGGGCCCGGTGGCCGGCATGACACGCTCAGACCAGGTCCCGAGCGATCGTATCAGACCAGCTCCGGCGGTGGACGCGCTCCTCGCCGTTGAACACGTCGAGGTCGGTCTTAACGTGAAAGGCATCTCCTGTCGCGCTGAGCACGCATCGGCTGCGGATCTCGGGATTCCAGTCTTCGCGCTGCAGCTTGAGGGTGATCGCCACCTCCGACACTGCCGACAGAGGGTCGTCGTCGCGGATGCGGTAGCTGTGCGATTTGCTGAGTTCCAGGACGGTCCCGGTCGCCTCCTGGCGGATCTGGCCGTCGTCACGGCGAATGGAGAACTCGACCTCGCCGGTCGCGATGTCGCGGCTGACCGAGCGTTCGATCTTGCCGGGGCGCAGCACCGTGGTGACCAGCGGTGCCGCGCCTTCGGCGGGGCCGAAGGGCAGCAACATCTGGTCCTCGTCGCGTGGCGGCCGCACGGGCAATACCAGCCCGCTCGCGCCCGTAAACAGGGAGAGAGTCGTCAGCTCCGGCGACGGCCACAGGATCGGCCAATATGCGGTCGAGATCGCGAGCCTGAGGCGGTGGCCCGCCGCAAAGCGATGCGCGATGTCGTTGAGGTGCACGCGGACGCGATAGCGCTTCCCGGGCTCCAGCGGGGTCGGGACCTCATGGCTGTCGCGGTGGGTCAGGTTGAGGACGCCATAGCTGACCCGGGTCGCGGCGCCGTCCGGCGCCACGTCCGATAGCCGGACCGCGACTAGGCCGGTTGGGCGGTTGGCGGCGAGCTCCAGCTCCGCGAACGGGGCGCCAACGATCTCCAGCGGCGCCGCCAGCGCAGCACCGTCGAACACCAGCGAGCCGCCATCGTCGATGCGCTGGTCGAGAGGCAGCTCGGCGCTGACACCGCCGAGCCCGAACGGGCACCATTCACCGCTAGCAATGCCGGTCGACAGCGGCGAGCGGATGCGCAGCGCCGCCTCCGGCTGGGGCTCGGCATCGAGGCTGCCTGGCCCGAGCGCGAGACGCTCGGCGCCGATTTCGGCCGATGGCCAGGCTGGCTCGGCGATCCAGCGGCCGGGGCGCTCGCGGTAGAGCGGCGCCGGCGCGATGCTGTCCTGCATCCACAGCCGCAGCATTGGCTCGTCCATGATGCCGGTCGGTTTACCTTTCAGCCAGTGGTCCCACCAGCGCAGGCATTCCTGCAGGAAGCCGATCTGCGGCCCCGGCAGCGCGAAATGCGGCCGGCCATGACCCCACGGCCCGACCAGCCCCTTGCGGGGCACGCGCAGGCCCGCGAGCATGCGGAACACGGCGTTGGAGTAGCCGTCGGCCCAGCCGCCGACGGCGTAGACGGGGCACTGAATGGCGCCCCATTCCTCACACACCGAGCCATGCTTCCAGAAGGCGTCGCGGCGCTGGTGGCGGAGCCAGAATACGATCATGGGTTCCAGGGCATCGAGGCGATGGCGCCACATCTCGCGCCAGGCCGGCCCGACGATCGCCGGATCGGGCGGGCGGCCGGTCTGGCCGAAGAAGGTCTCGCCCCAGGACAACATGTCGTTCATCAGGCAACCGCCCATGTAGTGCATGTCGTCGGCGTAGCGATCGTCGGTCGACACCACCGTGATGATCGCCTTCAAGGCAGGCGGCCGCAGTGCTGCCACCTGCAGCGAGTTAAAGCCGCCCCAGGAGCCGCCCATCATGCCGACCGCGCCGGTGCACCAGGGCTGAGCCGCGAGCCAGGCGATGACATCGGCGCCGTCGTCGAGCTCGATCTGCAGGTATTCATCCTTCTGGACGCCTTCGGAATCGCCGGAGCCGCGGCAGTCGACGCGCACCGAGGCGTAGCCGCGGCCGGCGAAATAGGGATGCATCAGCGCATCGCGGCTGGCTGTGGCATCGCGCTTGCGATAGGGAATGTATTCCAGGATCGCCGGCACCGGCCGTGTCGCGGCGTCCTCCGGCAGCCAGATCTTGGCCGAAAGCCGGCAGCCGTCGCGTGCCGGGACCCAGGTATGCTCGATCACTCGCACGGCACAAGGCAAACCGGTCGCGACGCGCATGGCTTCGTTTCCTCCCCCTCGCTTCGCGCTAGCATGGCGTGTTGGCCGCCGCCGCCGCAACAGGAGAACCGCACGAGAAGGCAGCCTTGATTGGTTCGCTGTGCCGGGCGAGGATATCGCCAGAGCCATAAGGCTGGCGAGGCCAACGCGCTTGGGGGCCTATTTTTTGGCGCCCGGGGGAGGAATGATCGCATGACCACCGGATCACTGTCGCGCCGGGCGTTCATCAAGGCATCGGCGGCCGCCGGAGCGGTCGCCCTGGCGCCTGAGGGCGCCGTGCGCGCCCAAACGACCAAGGTGCTGAAGGCGCGCTCCTACGTCGACGTGGCGCTGATCGACCCTGGCGATCGCGTCGGCGTCGTCGACGAGGACGTCATGAACGCAATCTTCGGCGGCCTCGTCCGACTCAAGCCCGGGAATGAGTGGACCTGGGAGAATGACCTCGCGGTCTCGGTCGAGCAGGTCGACGCCACCCACATCAAGTTCCAGCTCAAGCCCGGGATCCCCTGGACCAATGGCTTCGGCGAGGTCACGGCGGAGGACGTGAAGTTCTCCTACGAGAGGATCGCCGACCCGGCGCGCAAGGCGGAATATCGCGGCGACTGGGAGGCCCTCGACCATGTCGAGGTCACGGATCCCCGGGCCGGTGTGATCGTGCTGAAGAAGCCGTTCGCGCCACTGTGGACGTCGACCCTACCCACCGCGTCCGGTCTCATCGTGTGCAAGAAGGCGGTGGAGAAGCTCGACGGGCAGCGCATCAAGCTCGACCCGGTCGCGGTGTGCGGACCCTACCAGGTCAGGAGCGCCGTGCCCAAGCGCAGCATAACCCTCGAGCGCAATCCGCTGTGGCCTGGCAAGAAGCCGGCCTTCGACGAGATCGAGTACATCGCCATAGTAGACGCCAATGCCGCCGAGATCGCCTATCAGGCGGGCGAGATCGACATCACGCTTCTCGCCAATGCCGCCGTGCCGCGTTTGAAGAAGGCCATGCCGCCGGACTCCAAGCTGGTGGTGCAACCAGCGCTTGCGTTCTGGTGGATCGGCATGCAGAGCGAGGACGGGGTGTTCGCCGACGCCCGCGTGCGCAAGGCGGTGCAGCTCACCCTCGACCCCGACGCCGTAATCGACGGGGCGTTCTTCGGCGTACCCCAGCGCTCGACCGGGGTCATCGCGCCCGGCCTGGTCGGCCATCGGCCGAGCAACCTGGTCAAGGGTCCCGACCTCGCCAAGGCGCGCGAGCTCTTGGCCGAAGCGGGCCTCGGCGGCGGGTTCAAGACCACGATCGGCGTGCGCAACTCGACCGAGTTTGTGAGCGCCGCGCAGATCCTGGTGGCGCAACTGGCGCAGGTCGGGATCACAGCCGAAGTGATCCCCTTTGACGCCGGTATGCAGAAGGCGCTGGCCGATGACAAGAACGGTGGCTGGAAGAAGATGGAGATGCACATCGTGCGCTTCTCCATGCAGCCGGACCCGAGCTGGGCCGTTGCCTGGTTCGTCACCAGCCAGATCGGCCAGTGGAACTGGGAGCGCTTCAGCAATCCCGAGTTCGACCGCCTGGTAATCGAGGGGGTCGGCGAGCTCGACGCCCAGAAGCGCGACGCCATGTACCGGCACATGCAGGACTTGATGGAGCAATCTGGCTCCTACATCTTTCTCACCCACGGCGTGAACGCGGCGCTCTATCGCGACACTATCAAGCCATCCTTGAGCCCGGACGCGCAGCGCATGCTGTTCCGCGACTTCGAGCTCGCCTGAGGACTCGATCCCTCACCGGGCGGGGGGCGTCATCGGGCCGCCTCCCGCCGCGGGGCTGACGCCCATGCTGCTCTACACGCTGCAACGGCTCGCGCTGGCGGCACTGACCGTGCTGGTCGCGGTCGCCATCATGTTCGGCATGCTGCACCTGGTACCGGGCGATCCTGCCTCGATCGCACTTGGACCGCGCGCAACGCCCGACATGGTCGCCGAGTTCCGCCAGCGGCTCGGCCTCGACGACCCACTGTCACTGCAGTTCCTGCATTTTCTCGGCAATGTCGCGCGCGGCGACCTCGGGATCGACATCTGGACCCATGCCTCGGTTGCCGACATGGTGATGCGCGAGCTGCCCCATACCATGGCGCTCACTGCCTTCGGCCTGGGTTGGGCGGTGCTGGTCGGCATCCCGCTCGGATGCTTCTCGGCAATCCGCCGCGACAGCTGGCTCGATCGCCTCACCGGCGTGCTGTCGGTCAGCGTCATCGCCGTGCCGGGCTTCATCGTCGCGATCTACTCGCTGCTGGTGTTCGCGGTGTGGCTACGCTGGCTGCCGGCAATCGGGGCTGGCCGCGCGGGCGACCTCGGCGATGAGATTGTGCATCTGGTGCTGCCCTGCTTCGCGCTCGGCCTCGGCTGGGTCGGCTACCTCGCCCGCCTGGTGCGCGCCTCCATGCTCGAGGTGCTGGGCGAGCCGCATATCCGCACCGCGCGCGCCTTCGGCCTACCGCGCTGGCGCATCGTCTACCACTACGCGCTCAAGCTCGCGATCCTGCCGACCGTGACCCTGCTCGGCAGCGGCATCGGCCGGCTGCTGTCCGGCGCGGTGTTCGTCGAGATCGTATTTACCCGCCCCGGCGTTGGCCGGCTTGTCTATGACGCTGTGGTCCAGCGCAACTACCCCGTCGTCATGGGCGCGGTGGTCATCACGGCTGCGCTATTTGTGCTCTCAACGCTCGCCGCCGACCTCGCGGTGGCCGCGCTCGATCCCCGCGTGCGCGACCGGCTGTAGAAAGATCGGACCGATCGAGTGAAATGACCGACCGTGTCAGGAAAGTTAGAAGTCAAGTCTGCTATACCCTCAGCATCGGAAATCCGCGCCGGCTCCGATACTTCGGCCTCGGCCAGTTTCGGACCAACGGATCCATCGGCTGCCCCTGCTTCGCGCGAGGGTGGGACAGCAGCTGGATCAGTGCAATAAGCTAAACTAGCCCAAGGCCGGTCGCCAACACTCTCACGGTGAATCCGGTGACGGCATCCATCCTTGCTGCGATTCTTCTGAGCGAGCCAATCGGCTTCAATCTTGTCCTCGGCGTGGTTGCCGTCTCTATCGGCATATGGATCGCGTCAACCGACGCGTCGGCACGATCTTCCACGCGCAACTTCGGCTGCCGACTGAAGATGGAATCGGAAAAACCGCCTTGAATGCAGTCATCGTAATTCGCGCGCGCAATCCATCTTGCCGTACGAAGGAGATGCCTGTGCCTACGTGATCTCGCTGGTGGACGCGATCATCAGTTCACCCGCTCACCCTTGCGCGGCTTCACACGCTGAAGCTCATGGGGTCAGCGCCCCAAAGCCTTGATCACGCTTGCGTCGGCAGCAACCGTGGGAAACAGTAAACACCATCGGTGTGTTCGCTATTTCACAACAGGCGCTCAGCGCCGAAGTGGAGCAGGAGGAGAGGATTATGCAAATGACAGCCAAGCGCGTCGCCCTGGTCACGGGCGCTTCGAGCGGTATCGGTCGGGCCATTGCCAAGGCGCTGCTGGACGACGAGTGTCGTGTAATCCTCGCCGGCCGAAACGAAGAAGCGCTGCGCGAGGTGGCGTCCACAAACGATGCCGCTAACGTCCATGTACTCCCTCTGGACGTTACTAATTTTTCGGCGGTGGACACACTGTTCGACCACATGCCGGCGACATTTCGCGAGATTGACCTGCTCGTCAACAACGCTGGGCATGACATCGGCGGTCGGACGCGCTTCGACCAGGGGCCGGCCGATGACTGGACGAATGTCATCGAGACGAACGTGTCGGGCCTCATCCGGGTGACGCGCGCGGTCGTGCCTGGAATGATCGCGCGTGGCCGCGGTGACATCGTCAATGTCGGCTCTGTCAACGCGCTGCGGGTCATCCCGGACATGGCGGCCTATAGCGCAAGCAAGGCTGCGGTTCATGCCTTCTCGGATGGATTACGCGCCGATCTCGCGAACACGCCGATCCGCGTCATCGAAATACTGCCGGGGCTCACGCAGACGGATATTGTCGTACGGCGCTTTCGCGGCGACCGGGCACGTGCCGAAGCCTATTACGAGAGTTTCGGCATGGCGCTTCAGCCCGATGACATCGCAGCCGGTGTGCTCTTCGCAATTAACCAACCGCGGCAGGTGACGATAGCGCAGATGGTTATCATGCCGGCAAATCGGTATTGATGCGGGTGCTGGTTACCGCAAGCACAGCGAGCCGACGTCGCAGCACGCATGCGAATATGGAGGTGACCACCAGGCGCACAGCAGGCTATATCGGCGATCCGCGCCCCGTGGCTTTTCTTGCCGGCCACACTAGAGGCTGTCCTAGCCGCGGATCAGGCGCTTGGGGAGTTTCTCCGCGATGCCGAGTAGACGCTCGCGGCGCTTCATCTCACCCCATACGTCGCTCGGTTTGATACCCATTGCGTTCCAGATGACGACGAGGTGATAGAGGAGATCGGCGCTCTCGCTCTTGAGACACTGCCGCTCGCCGCGCACGGCCTCTATGGCAACTTCGGTGGCCTCCTCGATCAGTTTCTTTGCCATCTTGGGTAGGCCCGCCGCGAGCAGCTTCTCCGTTTTGGTCTCGCCATCCCCGCTTCGCCGGCGTCGAGAGATCGCGGCAAACAAGCGTGTGAGCTCGTCGAGCGTTGTCGGCTCGACGCCGGGAGTGAGATCGACGGCCTGCTCCTTGCGCTTGGCATGGCTCATGAGGATCGGAGCCTTGTGCAGAAAACGCCGGGGACCGAGACCCTCTCGCGGGATCCGATCCTGACCGGCATGATCACAGCAGTTTATTAACCCTTCCTTTCCTTTCAGGAGAGGCACGGCTGCGTGCTGGTGGCGGCGCCGGCAGGCCGAAGGGGAAGCTCGCTCCCGAGTAGATCGAGGCGCTCGTTCACGACAAGATAGGCTACCGGCCCTGTGAGCGGCGCTAGCCCAGCCAGTACTTGTTTCGGCAGGCGATGGCGATTGTGCCTACCGGAGTACGGTATCGGCGGAATCCCTCCCTCGCTACTTCTGGAGAACAGATGGAACGGATCTTCGGGCGCTTGGCGGATGCGTTTCCGACAGATGTACCGAGTTGCACCCGTGAAATCAGCGGTTTGTTTCTGCTTGCTGTCCGCCTACCCACAATTCGGCTCTGCTCGTTACAAAAATCGGAAGTCTTGGCCGCGGGCCGGTACTTCCGCCCCGCGCCAGGAGATCCGCACAGCTGGAGGCGCGACGGGCGCCTTCTTGGGAATCCTCAAAGTTGCATTAGGGCTGAGCGGAAGGTGGCGCGGCGCTCCGCGGCGTAGAGACCGCGATAATCCCTTGGCGATTCCGTCCCCGGCACGAGCTTGAGATCAATGAGCACCGGGCCGGTCTCCCCCAGAGCGGACCCGATCTGCTGCTCGAAGACCCCGATATCGGCGAACTCGTGCGTCGCGGCGTAGCCCGCCTCGCGCGCGATGCCGGAGAAACTCAGTCGGCCGCGGCCAGGGATCGGATGGTCGCCGTTGGCCTCATAGGTGCCGTTCTCGCACACGAAGTGGAAGAAATTCCTCGGCGCGGCGTTGGCGATGGTGGCGAGGCTGCCGAGGTTCATCAGCAGGCTGCCGTCGCCATCGAGCACGATCACCCGGCGGTCCGGTCGCCCGAGCGCCAAGCCTAGGCCATGTGAGGACGCAAGGCCCATGGCGCCGACCGCGAAGTAATTGAGCGCATGCGGGCGGATCTGCACCCAATCAAAGGCGGTGGAATAGACCGCGACCACGATGTCGTCGGGGATGTGGCGGGCCAGGATCTTGAGGCCGTCGTCGCGCTTGATCATGGCGTCGGCCTCCGCCCCAGCAGCATCACCACGGGTTTCGAGTCCGTGTAGGCCCGCTCGATCGCTTTCGGAATGATCGGCACGTCGTCCTCGGTCTCCAGCAGGTGATGCACGATACTCATGGCGTCCAGGATCGGCTGCACGATGCGCACGCCGTAGCGGCCCGATTTGGTCGGTGCGACCCCGGGCTCCTTCTCCAGCAGGCCGACCATCAGGCAGACCGGCATGCTGTATTCGACAGCGACCGCCCGGAGCGCGTTGATGGAGTCGAGCAGGCCCGTGTGCTGGATCAGCAGCATCGAGCGCTGACCGCAGGCGGCAAGGCCGGCGCTGATGCCCACCGCCTCGTCCTCCTTGCAGACGCGGATCAGCCGCAGCTCGGAATCACGCGAGATCGGATGCAGCAGTCCCTCGCTGCTGACGATGTCCGGCACCGTCATCACGAAGCGAACCCCGGCCGATTTGATGGCGGCAATGATGGCCGCGCCAGGAAGCGAACCCGTCATGGCGTCAGCTCAACCGGTTGCAATAGCTACGCAGCCGCTCCATCGCCTTCTCCAGCGTGGGGATGGGCGCCGAGTAGCAGAGGCGGAAATAGGGCGACATGCCGAAGGGCGACCCCGGCATTACCACGACGCCCGCGTGCTCGATGGCGCTGGTGACGAAGTCCTCGTCGCTGCCGATCGTCTTGCCGTCGGGCGCGCGGCGGCCCAGCACGCCGGAGCAATCGCCCCAGACGAAGAAGGCCCCGTCCGGCACCTGCGTCTTGAGGCCGGGCATCTGGTTGATGGCGGTGACGACGAGGTCGCGACGCTGGCGATACTCCGCCTCGCGCTGGCGCAGATAGGGACGCTCGTCGGTCAACGCCTTGATGGCCGCGACCTGGGTGAAGCCCGCGGCGGAGCCGGCGATGTGACCGGAGACGCGCGCCATCGCGCGGATCGCCTCGCGCGGCCCGCCGGCGAAACCGAGGCGCCAGCCCGCCATCGCATAGCCCTTGGAGAAGCCGTTCACGGTGATGATGCGGTCGGCGATCCGCGGATCGAGCGTCGCGAACGAAACGGGGCGCCGCTCGGTGAAGCAGATGTCCTCGTAGATCTCGTCGGTCACGATCCAGATGTCGGGATGGCGCAACAGAACCGCCAACAGGCCGCGCTGGTCGGCTTCGCTGTAGACCGCCCCCGTGGGGTTGTTCGGCGAATTGAGGAAAAGCAGCCGCGTGCGCGGAGTGACCGCGGCTTCGAGATCCTGCGGGCGCAGCTTGAAGCCGTTGGCGGCGGGGCATGTAACCAGCACCGGCTTGCAGCCCGCCATCAAGGCGATGTTGGGATAGGACACCCAGAACGGTACGGGGATGATGATCTCGTCGCCGGGGTCTGCGAGCGCCAGCGCCGCGGCGGTGAGCAGCGGCTTGGTTCCAGCGAGCACCAGGATCTGCTCGGGCGGATAGTCCAGCTTGTTGTCGTCACGGAATTTCCGCGACAGCGCCTTGCGCAGGTCCATCATGCCGCCGCCCGGGGGATAGCGGGTGATGTTGTCGCGGATCGCCGCGATGCCGGCCGCCTTGATGTTGTCGGGCGTGTCGTAGTCGGGCTCGCCGCCGACGAGCCCGATCACGTCACGGCCTTCCGCGCGCAGACGTTGCGCCATCAGGGTCATGTTCATCGTCGCCGAGGCGGCGAGGCCGGAGGTGCGTTGCGCGACGGCAGGCATGGGGATTTCCTTCTCAGATAGTGCGGAGCGGGCGGCGTTCGAGCCAGGCGGCGTAAGCGGAGGCGGCGGCGCAAAGCGCCAGGTAAAGCGCGCCGGCGAACAGGTATCCCTCGGTCCCTGTCACGAGCCATTGAGGATCGCGCGCGGCGAGCTGGACGGTGCCCAGGAGGTCGAACAAGCCGATAGCCATCACCAGCGAGGTCTCCTTGATGAAGGAGATCACGGTATTGGCAAGCGGCGGAATGGCGGTGCGCAGTGCCTGCGGGAGGATCACGAGCCACATCGCTTTCCAGTAGCTCAGCCCCAACGCGCGCGCGGCCTCCTCTTGGGTCGGCGGCAACCCCTGTAACCCGCCACGCACCGCCTCGGCGAAATAGGCGCTGGCGGCCAGCGCATAGGCGATGAGTGCGCGGGAGAGTTTCTCCGGCGTCAGCGCCTCCGGCAGGAACAGCGGCACCATCACGTTCACGATGAACAGGATGGAGATGAGCGGAACGCCGCGGACCACCTCGATCCACACCACGCAGGCGAGGCGAATGAACGGCAGCTCGCGGGCCCGCCGACCGAGCGCCAGCAGCACGCCGAGCGGCATGCCGCCGAGCACGCCAGCGAGGGTCACCATCAGCGAGACCGGCAGCCCGCCCCACTGGTTGGTAGGCGCCCCCATCATGAGCACGACCGCCGCCCCGGAGCCCGCGAGCCAGACCAGCAGCAGGCTCAGGCGCCAGAAGCGCGGCAGCAGGCTGACGCCGATCAGGGTGGCGACCAGCAGCACCGCGAGAGCCGGCCGCCAGCGCAGCTCGGGCGGATAGAAGCCGAAAAGAAAGAACGAGAGTTTTTCGCCGACAAACGCCCAGCATGCTCCCGCAGCAGCCTGACAGTCGTCGCGCGAGCCCGTGAACACGGCGTCCAGCAACGCCCAGCGCAGGACCGGCGGAGCCGCCGCAG
>Ga0307471_100001633_pt1 | contig 12389 bp, 13 predicted proteins | sample atmos_gasesAM3C__2_FD_204566 | JGI IMG/M metagenome (GOLD analysis project Ga0307471, IMG submission 204566) | Hardwood forest soil microbial communities from Morgan-Monroe State Forest, Indiana, United States - atmos_gasesAM3C_515 | ecosystem: Environmental > Terrestrial > Soil > Temperate... | reverse complement strand
TTGACCCCTCCCCGAAATTTGCTCCGCTGCGCTGCGCAAATTTCGACCCTCCCCAAGGGGAGGGTAATTTCATCTTGCCCCGGACTGTCGGCTGTCAGTGCATCCCGGGGCTCATCCCGATTCCGGCGGGTGGGCGGCTGTAAGTCGGCGGACGCTGCATGCCATAGGCCGGAACCGGCGGACCAAAATCGACCGCGGCCGCTTCGTTGGTGGCCGCGGGCGGCGTTTTTTGATCAGCCTGCTGTTCGGGCGCGCATCCCATCATCAGAACAAGCACGGCCACGGATGCGCCTTGCGCAATCCTGCGCAGGTATGGGAATCGCAAGTGAGTCAAAGTCGCGAACATGGATTTTGGCTTAAGCGCAATGCGGCGGATTGTCCAGTGCATCGGTCGCGACTCGTCCGCGTCTTTCGCTTACGGCGCGCGCGATTGGTCCTGCACCTGTTTGCGCATGAGATCGAGCAACCCATCGAGCTTGCCATTGTCGCGCTGGATGATGGACGAATATTCGTCGCGCTGCGTCACGCTCTGGCTGATGCCTTCCACGACCACATCGATCACCGCCAGTTTGCCGTTCTGCTGACGCACACGCCAGGCGACTCTGGCCGGCTGCGAGCCGTCGGCATGGCTGATTTCGCTGTCGACGATCGTGTCCTTGTCGCTTTCCGGCCGCGCGCCTTTGACGCGGAAACCTTCGCCCGAATAAAGATTGAGCCTTTCGCCATAGGTTTTCAGCACCAATTGCTCGAATAGTTTCATGTATTCGGCCTGCTGCTCGGGCGAAGCGGCGTTCCAGGCGCGGCCGATCACGAAATGGCCGATGGTTTTCAGATCGAAGGAGTCGCGCAGGATGTCGCGGTATCTTTCCTCGCGCTGATCGGAACTGAGGCTTTTGTTGCTTATCTGCGCGATCGCACGGTCGCCGAGATCCTGCACGAATTTCCCGGCCGGGACTTTTTGCGCTTCATCGGGCGTGTTGGCGGAATTGGGCGGCGATGTTTTGTTGTCCAAATCCGCCATGCCGGCCGAAGCCAGGACCGGGTTGGCGATCAGGACCGCGAAGGCCAGAATCAGCGGGGTGCGCATACGCATAATGGCTACCGTGAAGCAAATGGCGGGACGTCCGTCAAGCGTTTATGCAGTCCCAAGCGAAATGATGGCGGTTTTCTGTGTTTCGATTGCAAGCGATTGTGCCGAAACTGTGGCGGACCGGAAAAAGCAGCTAGCCGGCTAAGGCAGGTTCTAGCAGCGGGTTGCGGCGCCGGCTACCGGCGGGCGCGGGTGGGGGCGCAGCCTGAGTCTGCCGGGCAAACGCTTGGTTCGCGGCGCGTTTTATTTCCTCTTTCGCCACGTTCAAGCGCGACCTTGTATCGGCCAGCCGCGTTTTGAGCTCATCGACCTTCCCGCGCAGCATCTGCACTTTCGGACTGCGTCTTTTCGTAAGCTCCAGTTTGGCCAGTATGGGCCTCAAAAGAGCGAGCTTGGCGCGGGCCTCGACTTCATCTTGTTGAAGACGGGCGGCTTCGCCGGCTTTTTGTATCTCGATCGCGCGCGCCTGTAATCTGTTTGCCTCTTCGTCATCCAGATCAAGGTGATTTTGCCGCGCGGGCAAAGGCATGTGCGATAGGCGGCGATGCAGAAAGGAAGCGGCTGTCGCAATTGGCGGGGTGGCATTTAATTCTGGATTGAGAGCTAAACGAAGACGATGAAGCCACTTGGAATTTAGTAACAAACTTCTGGCTGTCCCCGCCCACTCTGCAGCAGGGCTTATTTCATAAGATGGAAAAACAGCTTCCATCACCCTCCTCAAATAAACCGTACTAACAATCGTCTATAGCCTATCAGAAAAACGCGAAAAAGTAAATAAAGCCATTAGTTGCGGGCCAAAATCGCGCATAGATCGCCCTCCTGCGCACCTCCCTCGATATGGAATTTGTGCCAAAGCGCATAAAACAGCAGCGACCAGACGGCGAAGCCTGCGCGCTTGCGATCTGCCGCGCAGAACAATTTTTCAACCGCATCGGGATGGGCGATTTCGCGCATGCATTCCTGTGCCGCCACCAGCGGGCCGATTTCGGCGCCGCGCCGTGCGATCCATTCGCCCACCGGCACCGTGAAGCCACGCTTTTTGGAGAAAGGCGCGGCTGCCGGCGCCCGTTCGGCCAGCCATTCGCGCAAAATATATTTGCCGAGCCCGCGATTAACTTTCATTCGATCAGGAAGCGCAAAAGCGAAAGCACCCACTTCCGGATCGAGAAACGGCGTGCGGCCTTCGATGCCATGCGCCATCAGGCAGCGGTCGAGCTTGGTCAGCAAATCATTCGGCAGCCAATCGGCGCAATCACTCGCCTGCGCGATTTGCAACCGGGTGCGGCCCTCTTTTTTTGCTTCGCGTTCCACTTCCCTCATGCCCTTGCGCCAGCCGGACAGATTTTTGCGCAAGATACCAAGCCCGTCGAATGTGCCGCGCCGCCGCATGCGCCGACCGCCAAGCCACCAGGGCCGCATAAAAGAACGGTAACGACCATAACCGCCGAACAGCTCATCCCCACCCTCGCCGCTGAGAATAACTTTGAGTCCGGCTGCGCGCACGGCCGCCGCCAGCTTGAAGGTCGGCAGGGTCGCATAATCGGCGGCGGGATCGTCCATAGCAATCGCGACTTTCGGCAACAGCTGCCAGAAATCTTCCTCGCTGAAATCCACTTCCGTATGTTTGGCGCCGAGCGAACGGGCAACCTCGCGCGCCAACTCGCGCTCATCCTTAGCCCCGGTGCCGGAAAAACCGATCGTGAAAGCATGCACCGGATGCTCATTGAGCCGCGCCATCATCGCCAGCACCGCCGAGGAATCGATCCCGCCCGACAAAAACATCCCGTAAGGCACATCCGCGCGCTGATGAATATGGACGCTGTCTTGCAAGACACGATCCAGCGACGCGCGCGCATATTCATCGTCGATAGCGATGGGACCACCGCCAGGCAAGGCGCCGATGCGCCGTTGCTCCTTGATGCGGCCCTGCTTGATGCACAGCGTTTCGCCCGGCAGCACGCGCCGGATATTTTCGAAAATCGTATCGCGCCCGGTGGTGAATTGCAGTTGCAATAATTCGTTACGTGCGGCTTCGCTGTGTTTCGCCGCGATGAGCCCGCTGGCAATCAGCGCCTGCGGCTCCGAAGCAAAAACAAAACCCTGCTCCGTTTCCGCATAATAAAGCGGCTTGATGCCGAACGGATCGCGCGCCAGCACGAGATGCCCGCGCGCGGGATCGTGAAGCGCAATCGCATACATGCCGCGCAGATGCTCGGCGAAATCGAGCCCATGCCGGCGGTAGAGATAAAGAACCGGCTCGCAGTCCGATTGGGTTTTGAAAGCCGTATCTTTCATCGCCGCGCGCAATTCGACGTAATTATAAATCTCGCCATTGGCGACGAGGGCCGCACCCTTTGGTTCATAAAGCGGCTGGTCGCCGGTTTTGAGATCGATAATTGCAAGGCGCGTCTGGATGAACGCGGTATCGGCCTTGGCATAAGCGCCCTGCCCGTCCGGCCCGCGATGCCGCAACGCCGCCGTCATTTTCTCCAGCGCCGCCGATGGCGGCGGCGCGCCGTCGGTGGTCATCATTCCGGCAATGCCGCACATCAGCGCACCACCCTTTCGAAAAACTCTTTATAAAGTGCCACCACCCGCACTTCCGAAAATTGTGTCTCGAAAGCCTTGCGGCCCGCCGCCTTGAAATGCGCACGCAAGGCATCGTCATCCATCAACCCTTGCATGGCGCGCGCGAGCGCATCCGCATTTTCGAGCGGCGTGAGCAAACCGGTCTCGCCATCCTCGATCAATTCGTGCGGGCCGGCGGCCGCGGCGGCAACCACCGGCGTACCGGCCGCCCAAGCCTCGATCACCACATTGCCCAAAGGTTCGATGCGCGAGGAACAGACAAACAAATCGGCGGCCGCCAATAGCGCCGCCGCATCCTCGCGCCAGCCGAGAAAATGCACGCGATCATTGATGCCAAGCTTGTGCGCCTGCGCCTCGAGCGCCGTGCGTTCCGGCCCCTCGCCCGCCAGCCATAGATGAAAGCGCGGCAGTTGCGCCACCGCCGCCAGCAAAACATCGAAGCCCTTGTTGGGATGCAGCCGCCCGAGCGCCAGCGCCAGCGGCACATCATCGGGCGTGGCGAGGCTTGCGCGCGAAACCGGCGCGGCGCGCATGTCGGCCACAAAATTCGGAAGGTAATGCACGCGATCCTCGGCCCAGCCTGCCGCGCGCACATAATCGACGATGCCGCGCGTGTTGCCGATTAGATGATCGCAATGTTTGTAATATTTCAGATTGTAATAACCGCCCAGCCGCGCGGCATGCACGAAATCGCCGCGAGGACAAAACGCCGTCGCGCGATTCATCCAGCTCAAGACCACCTGCGGCTTGAAATCGCCTGTTGCCCGGCGCAGTGCGGGACTGGTGGTGAAATCGAAAAAACCGCCGAACGGCAATTCAAGCGTTTCGATACCGGCGGCGCGCAGCCGCTCGGCGCGTTGTGCATCGCGGCGGATGGCGAGGCGCTGCTCGATGCCCGTGCGCGGCAGCGCCACCGCCAGCCGCTCGAAAAAAGCCTCGGCGCCGCCATGACGGGCCCCGGCCATGAGTTGCATCAGACGCATATATTGCCCCGCACAAAGAGATGGCTGCGTAACACAGGATACAATGCCGGGCCAGCACGGCCGGGGCTCGATCGAAGAATACCTTGTCTTTTCAACCTATAAGCTGTATGTTTGTTCTCGAGTTTAGACAACTCTCGCTTTTGCTTTGGCTGACCCATGCGGTCGGCATGCGCCGCAAACACGGCGCCATTGAGAGATCGGCCCCAAGCCAACCTTTCCTGCGTTTGCCGAAGAGTTTTGAGACCGGGGACAATGCAAATTGCCTCCGGCCGCTATTCTCAAAACGCCGGTTTCATGGTGAGGCCGGTACTACTAACGAGAAGGAAAACGACAATGGCTACAGGTATTGTAAAATGGTTCAATTCGGGAAAAGGTTTTGGCTTCATTCAGCCTGAGGGCGGCGGAGCCGACGTGTTCGTGCATATCAGCGCTTTGGAAAGAGCGGGCCTGACCACTCTCAAGGAAGGTCAACGCGTCAATTATGACGTGGAAATGAACAAAGGACGCGGCTCGGCAGTGAATCTGAGAGCCGGCGAAGCAGCTTAAGACAAGCCCCCAATTAAGAGACCCAACCGCCAATCGGTGCAAACCGGTTGGCGGCGAAGGTCCGACAAAAAGTTATTTCAAAAACATCGTCTTGATGTCGATGCTCGAGCGTACGTTGATTGCGTCCCAGTTTTGTTTGAGCCAGGCATCGGCCGCCACGCGGCCAATTTCCTTCACATGCAACAGAAAATCCATGCTGGCATTGAGCTTGCTGGCGGCGCCGAGCTTGCGCATTTCCTCCTCGGCGCCGATGACATGCATATTCATGCTTTTGAGACGCGCCGCTTCTTCATTCTTGAGGTGGTCTTCCTCCACCAGATGCTGCACGAAGGCAATCGCACGCATCTCGCCGATCAGGGCCGAATTAAAGCTGATTTCATTAAGGCGGTTGATGATTTCGGTCGGCGTCTCGGGGGTGCCGGGCCGCGTGAGCGGATTAACCTGCACCACCGCGACATCCGGACTTGCGCAATTATAGATGAGCGGATAAATCGCCGGATTGCCGACATAGCCGCCGTCCCAATAAGGTTTGCCGCCGATCTCGACCGCCTGAAAGGTGAAAGGCAGGCAGCCCGACGCCAGCAGCACATCGACGGTCAGCTCCTCGCGCGCGAAAATCCGCGCATGGCCGGCCTCGACATCGGTCGCGCAGACGAAAAGCTTAATCGCCTTGCAGGCGCGGATGGCGTCGATATCGAGCATTTTCGCCAGCAGATCTTTCAACGGGTTGAAATTAAATGGATTGGTTTGATAGGGCGAAAACAGGCGCTGCCACGCATCCATCATCATCGCGCCCGGCGTAAAATCGAGATTCCAGTTGCCGAGCATCTGATCGAGCATCGTGCGCTGCGGCATGCCGAAGCCGGCCATCTCGCCGATCCCATTCCAGAATCTATCCAGCGCCTGCCGGGCGCCCTTGTTGCCGCCCTTGCAATGCCCTTCCAGCAGCGCGGCCCCGTTCATGGCGCCGGCGGAGGTGCCGCTGATGGCCTCGAGGACGAGGTTGTCTTCCTCCAAAAGCCGGTCGAGCACGCCCCAAGTGAAGGCGCCGTGCGATCCCCCGCCCTGCAGAGCGAGGTTAAGTATTTTTTTCGAGGATGATGGCATTCGACGAGGTTTGATGCGGTTTCGACATGATTGGGTAGTTGGCAAATGACGCAAAAACAAGGCAAAGAAACAGGAACGGACAACGAACAAACAAGCTTTCGTTTTTATCCCCAGCTGTGGATAATTATTTCGTGGCCGTAATAATAGTTAATTGATATTCCACAGTATTTACGAATTTTTATCACATATCTCCTTGACCTCCCAGTTTTTCCCATGATATCCCATACAGCTCCAAGCGCGTTACTACTCATCCCATAGAATCCAAACCCGTGCCGACCCGTTTGCGCATAGCGGAAGGACGCCGCTATCGCACAAAAATCACCTTTTGATTTTCTGAGGATCGCGATGTCGGTTTTTCTGTCCAGTTTTGTCAATCGACTCGACAAAAAGGGACGGGTGTCGGTGCCGGCATCCTTTCGCGCGGCTTTGGGATCGGACGCCTCCGGCATCGTCGTGTTCCGCTCGTTGCAGGTCGAGGCGCTCGATGCCTGCTCGGCCGCGCATCTCGAACAGCTCAGCCACAGTCTCGAAAAGCAGGATTTGTCTCCCGATATTTACGAGCTGATCGAAACTACCATTTTCGGCGGCTCGGTGCAATTGCCCTTCGACAGCGAAGGCCGCATCAATCTGCCGCAAAGCTTACGCGACGCGGTCGGCATCGAGGAAGACATCGCCTTCGTCGGCCGGCGCAAAACCTTCCAGCTTTGGGAACCGAAAAAACTCGCCGCGCATGAGGCGGCGGCGCGTTCGGCCGCGCGCGCGAAAGGCATTTCGCTCAGCAAGATCATCGCCGACGCCGCCGGCAAGCTGGAGGGCGCCGCATGACGGCCTCTTCCCACATCCCCGTTCTTGCGCGCGAAGTCGTGGAAGCGCTGGCACCGCACGACAACGGCATTTATGTCGACGGCACCTTCGGGCGCGGCGGCACCGCAAGCGCCCTCCTCAAAGCCGCGCGCACGCGCGTCTACGGCATCGACCGCGATCCCGACGCGATCAAGGCCGGGCAGAAGCTGATTTCCGAATTCACGCCGCGCTTCAAGCTGCTGCAAGGTCCCTTTGGCGCCATGGATGTGCTGCTGGCAGGCGAGCAGCTGCGCGAAGTGGACGGCATCACGCTCGATCTCGGGGTGTCGTCGCCGCAAATCGACGATCCCGAACGCGGCTTTTCCTTTCAGGCGGACGGGCCGCTCGATATGCGCATGAGCAAAAGCGGGCCGTCGGCCGCCGATGCCGTCAACCAGCTTCCCGAACGCGAGCTTGCCGACATCATCCATCAATATGGCGAGGAACATCACGCACGCCGCGTCGCGCACCGCATCGCCGAGGCGCGCACCCAGGCACCCATCACGCGCACGGGACAGCTTGCCGATCTCGTGCGCCGCGCGGTGCCGCGCGCGGGCGACGGGATCGATCCCGCCACGCGCACCTTCCAGGCCTTGCGCATCTACGTGAATGACGAGCTGAACGAACTCAAGCGCGGCCTCGCGGCGGCCGAAAATCTGCTCAAGCCGCGCGGACGATTGGCCGTGATCTCTTTCCATTCGCTGGAAGACCGCACGGTGAAAGAATTTCTGCGCCGCCGCAGCCAGAGCGGCCAATCCATCTCGCGCCATTTACCGGCCGCCAATGATCGCGGCCTCGCACCCAGTTTCCGCCTGCTGACCAAGAAGCCGCAAACACCGTCCGCCGAAGACATGCGCCAGAATCCGCGCGCGCGCTCCGCCAAATTGCGCGTGGCCGAACGCACGGATGCCCCGGCCGTGCGGGAGAACGCCGCATGATCCGCGCGTCGCAAATCCTGTTCTGGTTCGGGCTCAGCATCGCCGCCAGCCTCGCGCTGTATCACACCTCGGACCGCACGCACGCGCTCGAAATGCAGTTGCGCCATATCAACGCTTCCATCGAAAGCGAGGAGCAAGGCATTCATGTGCTGAAGGCCGAATGGGTCTATCTCGCCAATCCGGCGCGGGTCGAGAGTACGGCCAAGAAACATCTCGCGCTGCGCGTGACGGCGCCCGCGCAAGTGATCGCGCTGGACGATCTCGACGACACGCTGCCGACCCGCGAGCAAGCGATGGCCTCGGTCGATGTGTCGTCAACGCCGATCGCGAATGTGAAAACATCGCTCACCATGCCGGCGTCCACGCCGCGCGTGAGCACGCGCAAAATCGCCGTGGTGGCCGCCAACAGCGGCCATATCAACGATCGTATCGTCATTCAGCATAGCGCGCAGACGGCCAGCGTCCCGGCGGATGCCATCGGCGCGCTGATCGACGAGCTCGGATCGCGCCCATGAAAGGCTGGCGCCGCCCCCGGCGTCCGGCCTCGACGCAGCAACCGAGCCTGCCGGGCCTGTTCGCGCCTTTCGTCAAATCGCGCCGCCTTGCTACGCCGCATGAACAGGCGCTCGATGTCGCGCGCGCGCGCATCGTCGCCGCTTTTTGCGTCTTCGCGCTGGCTTATCTCGTCATCGTCGGACGGCTGGTCGATCTCGCTTTGTTGAGCGACGTGCCGGAAGCGCCGATCATCCGCGCCGAGCTCAGCGACAGCACCGCGAGCCGCGCCGACATCACCGATCGCAACGGCGTGGTGCTGGCGACGTCGGTACCGACCAGCTCGCTGTGCGTGGATGGCAAAAAACTGCTCAATCCCGACGAGGCGGCGAAGCAATTGCTCACCGTTCTGCCCGATCTCGATACGAAGAAGCTCGCCGAAGACATGCATACCGGCAAGCATTGCGCCATGATCAAGCGCCATCTGACGCCGAAACAGTATTACGCCGTCAACAAGCTCGGCATCGCGGGCCTCGAATTCCGGCCCGACGAGCGGCGGCTCTATCCCGCCGGCACGGTCGCCGCGCATGTCGTGGGCTATACCGACATCGACAATAAGGGCCTCGCCGGCATCGAGCAGGAATTCGACACGCAACTGGAGGAGCAGCAGGAATCGGTGGCGCTGGCGCTCGATCTGCGCGTGCAGACCATCCTGCACAACGAGCTCAGCGATGCCATGAGCCAGTTTCACGCCCTCGGCGCGGCCGGGTTGGTCATGGATATTTCAACCGGCGAAATTCTGGGTCTGGTGTCGCTGCCCGATTTCGATCCCGCCCATCCGGGCAATGCCGGCGACGAAGCGCGTTTCAACCGCGCCACGCTCGGCGTCTATGAAATGGGCTCGACCTTCAAGATTTTTAACACGGCGCTGGCCCTCGATTCCGGCCTCATTCATCCCGGCGATACGTTCGACACCGTGCATCCGATCGAAGTCGGCGGCCATACGATCCATGATTTCGAGACGGAAAAACGCTGGCTCAACGTGACCGAGATTTTTACCCATTCTTCCAACATCGGCGCGGCGCATATGGCCGAGCGGCTCGGCGGCGCGCGGCAACGCGCGTTTCTCGGCCGTCTCGGTCTGACGGATAAATTAAAGCTCGAAGTGCCGGAGGTCGGCGCGCCGCTGGTGCCTTCGGTTGATGATTGGGGCGACGCCGCAACCATGACGGCCGCCTTCGGCCAGGGCATTGCGGTCAATAGCGTGCAGCTCGCGGACGCCGTCGCCACCATCGTCGAGGACGGCAAGCCCGTGCATGCGACTTTGCTTAAGACCGCCGCGCCCGCCAATGATGACGGCAAGAATGATCACGTAATTTCGGCGCGCACCTCGGCAATGATGCGCGGGATGATGCGCCTTGTCGTCACCCGCGGCACCGGCAGGGATGCCGAGGTCGAGGGCTATCTGCTGGGCGGCAAGACCGGCACCGCCGACAAAATCGTCAATCGCCGCTATGTGAAGGATTCGCGGCTGTCCTCTTTCGTCGGCGTGTTTCCAATCAACGTGCCGCACTATCTCGTTTTCGCGATGCTGGACGATCCGCATGGCAATGGTAATACCTATGGGTTCGCCACCGGCGGCAAGGTGGCGGCGCCGGCCGTCGGGCGCGTGGTTGCGCGCATCGGCCCCCTGCTGGATGTGGCGCCGCTCGATGCCGATAGGAAAGACGAGGCCGAACGGCAGGTGATGAAACCGCTGGGCGTGCAAATGGTCGATGGGCTGCCGGTTGATGAAAGATCGAATTATGCGTCTAACGAAACTGATCGCGGCCGGTGAGGGCATCGAGCTTCACGGCAGCGACCGCGATATAACCGGCATTACCGCAGATTCACGCAAGGTCGAACCCGGCTATCTCTTCGTCGCCATTCCCGGCACGGCGCATGACGGGCGCGCATTCATCCCTGAAGCGGTCAAGCGCGGCGCGGCTGCCGTTTTAATACCTGAAGACGCTGGAGAGACCAACGCTCAACAGACGCAAGCAAATCCCCTCCCCCTTGCGGGGAGGGCTAGGGTGGGGGGCGTGCCGGCAAACGCGGATTCTAAAGTAAGCGTCATTACTAGCCCCGATATTCGCAAAACTATTTCCTTAATCGCGGCAACGTTCTATCCGCGCCAGCCCGCAACGATCGCCGCCATCACCGGCACCAGCGGCAAAACCTCGGCCGCGCAATTCACGCGCGAAATCTGGCATTCGCTGGGCCATAAAAGCGCAAGTCTGGGCACGCTTGGTCTCGTCACGGCGAAAGAAAGCCGTTACGGCTCACTGACGACACCGGACGCCATCACGCTGCATCGCCTGCTCGATGAAATGGCCGGGCAAGGGATCACACATCTGGCGCTGGAGGCCTCAAGCCACGGTCTTGCCATGCACCGTCTGGATCACGCGCATATCAAGGCGGCGGCCTTCACCAATCTTTCGCGCGATCATCTCGATTTTCACGATACGATGAAAGAATATTTCAAGGTCAAGACGCGGCTCTTCGCCGAAGTGCTGCCGGAAGGCGCCGTGGCCGTGCTCAATGCCGACGCCGAGGAGTTCGCGCCGCTCGCACGCATCGCCAAAGCACGCAAGCAGAAAATTATTTCCTACGGCATCAAGGGAGAGGATATCGAATTGCTGGATGCCAAGCCGGATGCGCGCGGGCAGATCCTGCGCTTCATCCTGTTCGGCAAAAAGCAGGAAGCCGTGCTGCCGGTGATCGGCGATTTTCAGGCGTGGAACGCGCTCTGCGCGCTGGGAATCGCGCTCGCCTGCGGCGCGGACGAGGGCAACGCCGTGGCGGCGCTCGGCAAGATTTCCGGCGTGCCGGGACGCTTGCAATTCATCGGCCATAGTAAAAATGGCGGCGCGGTCTTTATCGACTATGCACACAAGCCCGACGCGCTCGAAAATGTGCTCGCCGCTATGCGTCCGCATGTGGAGGCGCATAAGGGCGCCAAACTCGGCCTCGTCTTCGGCTGCGGCGGCGACCGCGACAAGGGCAAAAGGCCGATGATGGGCACAATCGCCCGCCAATCGGCCGATTGGACCATCGTCACCGACGACAACCCAAGGCATGAGGATCCAGCCGTGATCCGCAAAGCGATCCTCGCGGGCGGCACGGGCGGCGATACGCAGGAAATCGGCGACCGCGCCAAAGCCATCGCCGCCGGGATCGAGCGCCTTGGCAAGAACGATGTCCTTATTATTGCCGGAAAAGGCCATGAAACCGGCCAAATTGTCGGCGACAAGACCCTGCCGTTTGACGATGCCACAGTAGCGAAACAAATTTTACAGACGGGGAATTAGCCGTGATTATAGGGATTTTTCCAAGCATCAAATCCAAAGACCGTTACAACACTACCTGCAAGAAAAGGTATTGGCCTTTCAGCAACAAGACCATATCCAACTTCGGCTATTCCCAAAAGAGTAAAAGCGGCTGTCATGGTGTAACCAAGTTTATCTCTCGAAAATTCTTCCCGTTCCGCTGTAATCCATTCGGTGAGTTTCGACATTTTTTTCTCTCAAAATTATTGGTCTATATTAATAGCAAAGGATTATACCAATGAAAAGCAAGCTCATCTGGCAATCCGAGGAAGTTGTTCGTGCCGTTAATGGAAGAATTTCCGGCACCGCAAATTGGCAAGCCACCGGCGTTTCGATCGACAGCCGCACCGTGCAAAAAGGCGATCTGTTCGTCGCGCTCAAGGGGCCCCTGCATGACGGGCATGATTATGTGGGTGGTGCGCTGAAAGCTGGC
>Ga0307471_100001632_pt1 | contig 12389 bp, 12 predicted proteins | sample atmos_gasesAM3C__2_FD_204566 | JGI IMG/M metagenome (GOLD analysis project Ga0307471, IMG submission 204566) | Hardwood forest soil microbial communities from Morgan-Monroe State Forest, Indiana, United States - atmos_gasesAM3C_515 | ecosystem: Environmental > Terrestrial > Soil > Temperate... | reverse complement strand
CACGCTGGACTTGCCGACGTTGGACCGCCCCAGAAAGGCAATCTCCGGAAGGCTCGGAGCAGGGAAGTGGCCGGCATCGCTCGCCGACAGCAGGAATCGGGAAAGGACTCGCACACACCAGTGTCAAGGTTATCGGGGGAAGTTTGCAAGCGAACTACCGATCCAGCCCCAGCGGGTGCTTGTCGTCCTCAACCTCAGTTTCCTTGACCGGCTTGTACTTGTGCCAGAGATGCAGGGCTCCGGCGATCGCCAATCCGAGCAGCACGCTGACCGCAAAGAAGAGGCGGTACGCCGGCAGGCCGATCAGCAGAACTGCGACCACTAAGATCGCCGCAATCAGCCCGGTTCTGCCCGGAAACAGGCCGCCTAAGCGACTTCCGGATGCCATAACGCACTCCTCACAATATTCTACCGCCAATGAAGGAGGGTAGAGACGCGGCTTGCCCCGTCTCTACCAACGCACCCAGCCATGCGATCGGCCGTGATCACGGACGCGCCCGATTTTCAAAACCATGGCACAAACCAGAAAGCAAAAGGCCCGCCGAAGCGAGCCTTCTGGGAAGATGTGGGACCCGAATACAAGACCTGAGACCTGAGACCTGAGACCTAAGACCCGTCTTACTGATGTGCCGCCGGGCTCTCACCCGCCTGCGGCGCAATCGGCGTAATCGTCTGCGGAGTCTCTTCCAGAATCTGCGGCAGCGGTCCTTCAAGCGCTACCTTGAGCACCTGATCCATGGTATCCACGAAATGCATCTTCATTTCGTTGCGCAGGTTTTCCGGAACTTCCGCCAGGTCTTTTTCGTTGTCCTTGGGCAGCAGCACTTCGAACAGCCCGGCTCGGTGTGCTGCCAGCAGCTTTTCCTTGAGTCCGCCGATGGGAAGTACCTTGCCGCGCAGCGTGATTTCACCGGTCATGGCGATGTCCCGTCGCACCGGAATCTTACTCAGCGCGCTCGCGATCGCCGTCGCGATCGTGATTCCCGCCGACGGCCCGTCCTTGGGGATCGCGCCCTCCGGCACGTGCACGTGGATGTCGAGGTTGCGATAGAAGTCGCGCGGCAGTCCCAGTCCGCTGGCGCGGGAGCGGACGTACGACATGGCCGCTTGCGCCGATTCCTGCATCACGTCGCCCAACTTGCCCGTCAGGGTGAGCTTGCCCTTGCCATCGACGACGGTCACTTCCGTGCTCAGGATCGAGCCGCCCACTTCCGTCCACGCCAAGCCCGTGACCAGCCCAACCTCGCTCTTTTCATTCGCCAGCGTGTCGCGGAACTTGATCACGCCCAGGAAGTCGCCGACATTTTCACCGGTGATCGTAATCTTGTAGTCCGGCCCTTCTTTCACCACCTTGCGCGCCACTTTGCGGCACACATTGCCAATCTCCCGCTCCAGGTTGCGCACGCCAGCTTCCCGCGTGTAGGAGCGGATGATCCCCGTGATAGCCTCATCCGTAAACTTAATGTTCTTGTCGGTCAGACCTGCCTGCAATAGTTGCTTCTTCACCAGGAACTGCTTGGCGATCTCCACTTTTTCGGGCTCGGTGTAGCCATGCAGCCGCAGCACTTCCATGCGGTCCTGCAGGGCGGGAGGAATGGTGTGCATTACGTTCGCGGTCGCCACGAAAAATACTTGCGACAGGTCATATTCCACGTCGAGGTAGTGGTCGACGAACATGAAATTCTGTTCCGGATCCAGCACTTCGAGCAGCGCCGCCGACGGGTCGCCGCGAAAGTCCATCGACATCTTGTCCACTTCGTCCAGCATGAACACCGGGTTCTTCGTGCCCGATTTCTTCATCATCTGGATAATCTGGCCCGGCAGGGCGCCGATATAGGTTCGGCGGTGGCCGCGGATCTCGGCTTCATCGCGCACGCCGCCCAGCGACATACGGACAAACTTGCGCCCCGTAGCCTTTGCAATCGACATGCCCAGCGAAGTCTTGCCCACGCCCGGAGGTCCAACAAAGCACAAGATCGAGCCCTTGGGGTTTTTCACCAACTGGCGCACGGCCAGGAACTCGAGAATGCGTTCCTTGATCTTCTCCAGCCCGTAGTGATCTTCGTTCAGAACTTTCTCGGCCCGCGAGATGTTGCGAATCTCCTTCGACCGCTTCTTCCACGGCACCGCCAGCAGCCAGTCGAGGTAGTTCCTCGAAACCGTTGACTCCGCCGACATCGGCGGCATGGCTTCCAGCTTCTTAAGCTCTTGGATGGCCTTGTCCTTGACCTCTTTCGGCATCCCGGCGGCTTCGATTTTCTTCTTCAGTTCGTCGAATTCGCTCTTCTCGCCGCGCCCCAGTTCCTTCTGGATGGCCTTGATCTTCTCGTTGAGGTAATACTCTTTCTGGGCCCGCTCCATCTGCCGCTTTACCCGCGACTGGATGGTGCGATCCATGTTGAGCTTTTCGATCTCGATATCGAGCACATCGGCAATCCGGGTCAACCGCTCGGCGGGGTCGAAAATCTCCAGCAACTCCTGCTTTTCTTCGATGGAAAGCTGCAGGTTGGCCGCGATCGTATCGGTCAGCTTGGCTGGATCTTCCATGCGCACAGCCGCGATCATGGTCTCGTAGTTCAGCGACTGGCACAGCTTTACGTACTGCTCGAATAGCCCCGTCACACGCTGCATCCCGGCTTCGATCTGCGGGTTGGTCTCAGTCACGTAGCGCGCCAGGCGCACCGACGCCTGCATGTAGCCATCGCTGTCAGTCACCTGCAGGATCTTCCCGCGCTCGATGCCCTCTACCAGCACCTTGATGTTGCCGTCGGGCAGCTTCAGGCTCTGCACGATGTTCACCACCGTGCCCACCTGGTAGATCTCGTTGGCCTTGGGCTCGTCGATCGAGGCGTCGTGCTGCGTCGCCAGAAAGATCTTCTTGTCGGCGGCCAGCGCTTCCTCGAGCGCGTGCACGCTCGACTCCCGGCCCACTACAAACGGGGTCATCATGTAGGGGAAAATGACGACGTCCCGAATGGGCATCATCGGGAGTTTCCTGGTCTCAAATTTTTCCTTAGGCTGGCTCACTCTGTCTCCAAAAGTCTGTGCGTCCCGGATTCGGCCTTGCTCGCTCAGTAGCGCCGCTCTGGCGTCTGTTCGATGTTGCGGGTCGAACTAGCCCGCTTTGTCCATCATCGCGATCGAAACGTCGCGCTTTTCCACCATCTCCCGGGTCACTTCGAATTCCTTCACTTTCTTCTGACTCGGCAGATGGTACATGAGGTCGAGCATCAATTCCTCAAGAATCATGCGCAGGCCACGGGCGCCCACCTTGCGCGCCATCGCCTGCCGGGCAATCGCCCGGGTGGCGTCTTCGCTGAACTTCAATCGTACATTCTCGAACTCGAACAAACGCTGGTACTGCTTGATGATAGCGTTCTTCGGGCGGGTCAGAATCTCGATCAGGGCAAACTCGTCCAGATCCTCCAACACCCCCACCACCGGCAAGCGGCCCACGAACTCCGGAATCAGTCCAAACTTGATCAAGTCTTCCGGCTGTACGTCGCTGAGCAACTGGTAGTTACGCTTGCTGGCGTTCACGTTCTCTTCCGTCTCCACCTGCTCGCCGCCCTTGAATCCCAGTGACTTTTTGCCCACGCGGCGGGAGATGATCTTCTCCAGCCCCACGAAGGCGCCCCCGCAAATGAAGAGGATGTTCGTGGTGTCGACGGGCGTAAATTCCTGGTGCGGATGCTTCCGCCCACCCTGCGGCGGGACGTTCGCAATCGTTCCCTCCAGGATTTTCAGCAGGGCCTGCTGCACCCCTTCGCCCGAAACATCGCGGGTGATCGAGGGATTCTCATCCTTGCGCCCGATCTTGTCGACCTCATCAATATAGATGATGCCGGTCTGGGTACGGCCCACATCCCCCTCCGCCGCCTGCAGCAGCTTCAGGATGATGTTCTCCACGTCCTCGCCGACATAGCCTGCTTCGGTAAGCGTGGTAGCATCCACGATCGCGAACGGAACATCCAGCATGCGTGCCAGCGTCTGCGCCAGCAGGGTCTTGCCGGTGCCCGTCGGGCCAATCAGCATGATGTTCGACTTGGTCAGTTCCACGCCGTCGCCGCTCTTCTGGCGATTCATGAAAATGCGCTTGTAGTGGTTGTAAACCGCGACCGCCAGCTTTTTCTTGGTTTGCTCCTGTCCGATAACATACTCGTCCAGGAACGTCTTCACTTCTTGAGGTTTGGGAAGCTGGTTCGGAGTGGAGGCCTCCGGGGTTGTGGTTCGGTCATCCTCGAGGATCGAGTTACAGACCGCCACACACTCGTCGCAAATGTAGGCCCTGGGATAGTCGCTGGGCGACGAGATCAGTTTCGCCACCGCATCCTGCGACTTGTGGCAGAACGAGCAACGCAGGATCTCGTCAGTGCCCGACCGGTTTTTCACTCGGCTTTACTCCTTCTATCACCCGGAATTGCCCGCCCCGAGGCTCCTTTCGCCCGGTCGGCAAGCAAGCCGTTTTCTCGCCGAGACCTCCAGTAGAACTGCGATCGGCGAACGCCGATCATACCTCTACTTCGTCTTGTAGATGATATCGTCGATGATTCCGTATTCCTTAGCCTGCTGCGCGTTCATGATGAAATCGCGCTCCACGTCCTTTTCTACCTTGTCCAGCTTCTGACCGCTATGTTTCGAAAGTAACTGGTTGGTGATTTCCCGCATCCGCAGGATCTCCCGGGCGTGAATATCGATGTCGGTCGCCTGCCCCGATAGCCCGCCCATGGACGGCTGGTGGATCAGAATCCGCGAATTCGGCAGCGCCAGCCGCTTTTTGGCTTCTCCCGCCGCCAGCAGCAGCGCCGCCATCGACGCCGCCTGCCCGATGCAGATCGTGGTCACGTCATTCTTCACATATTGCATCGTGTCGTAGATCGCCATCCCCGCCGTGATCGAGCCGCCCGGCGAGTTAATGTAAAGCTGGATGTCTTTCTCCGGATCTTCCTGCGCCAGAAACAGCATCTGCGCGATCACCAGGTTCGCGATGTTGTCGTCAATCGGCGTCCCGATGAAAATGATGTTATCCCGGAGCAGGCGCGAATAAATGTCGTAGGCGCGTTCCCCCCGCCCGGTCTGCTCGATGACCATCGGCACCAGCATCATCTTCGGATCGTTCAAGTTCACCTGCCACACTCCTGCCCCGACTGCGCTTCACCTGCGGGGAGAGGATCGAAAGTGGTCCGCTTATGCGGACTGCTGATACAGCAAGTTGAGGGTCTTCTCGTTGCGGATTCTGTTTCTAATCCTATCGAGCGCCCCATCGCGTGTCAAACGAGCCCGCACCGCTTCCGAGGTCTGTTTTGTCTGCGTCGCCAGGGCCTCGATTTCGTGGTTGATCTCTTCATCGCTGACCTCGATGTTCTCGGCATCGGCGATCTTGTCGAGCAGCAGGGAAGCCTTCACTTCCTGCACAGCCTGGTCGCGCTGCCCCGCCCGCAGCCGGTTCAGGTCCATTTTCTTCATGTCCTCGGCCCGCATGCCCTGTGCCGCCAACGCTCGCAGCCCACGCTCCAGCCGAACATCGATCTGCCTGTCCACCATCGCTTCCGGAACCTCAAAATCGTTGCGCTTTACCAGTTCCGCCACCAGCTTGTCCTTGGCCTCGTGTTCCGCCGTGTGCCGCTTCTCCTCCTCCATGTTCTCGCGGATCCGCTTCTTCACGTCCTCAATACTCGAAAACTCGCCTAGCTCCTTCGCGAATTCATCGTTCAGTTCGAGGAGACTCTTCTGCTTCAGCGACAGCACTTTCACCGTGTAGTCGAAGGTTTGCCCGGCCAGCCGCTTGTCGGAAGAATCCTCCGGATACTTCACCTCGAACGTTTTTTCCTCTCCCGCCGACGCTCCACGCAGATTCTCATTGAACTCGGGCATCGTGTTCTTGCCGCCGATCTCGACCAGCACGTCGTCCATGTGCACCGGCTGGCCCTCGCCAACCTTAGGCTTGCCGTCGAGCGCTACCTGGGCGAAGTCGCCATCCGCCAGCGGCCGTCCTTCGATAGCCGAATAGGTGGCGTGCTGTTCCCTCAGGTGATTCAACGCCTGTTCGACTTCGTCGTCGGTGATCTCGATCACCGGCTTTTCGGCGCGCAGTTCCTTGTAGCCGTCCACTTTGATTTCGGGCAGAATCTCAAAGCTCGCCTTGAAGCGCAGCGGTTCCCCATCGTGGATGTGCAGATCGGTAACCTGCGGCTGCGAGACCGGAATCAGCCCCTGCTTATCGGCTTCCTGACGAAAGTAACGGGGCACCAGCGACTCGACCACGTCGGTCTTGATGTCCTCGGCAAAGCGCTGCCGGATGATCGACGCCGGCACGTGTCCCTTACGGAAACCCGGTAGCCGGGCCAACTTCTGATATTTCTGAATCAGCGCGTCGGTCTCGCGCGTAACCTCGGCGGCGGGAATCTCAACCGAAATCTCCCGCTTGGTGCTTTCTTTCGTTTCCGTGGGGCTCACTAGGTACCTTTCGAATCTCGACCGGGGGGATCCCCGTATGGGCAGGAGGCAGGGCCAAGCTGCCCCGCACTGCGACTCTTCAAGTGTAAAGAGTGGGGGAGAGTAGCGTCAAACGCGAAAGGTCGATTCTAACGCGCAAATCGAGCCTTTCGTGTGGAGAAAACGAGCGATCCTGGGTAGAGACGGGCTTGCCTCGTCTGACGTCCGGGAAATCGTGCCTTTGCAACCAGTAACCTCGCCTCAGACTCCCGCCTTTACAATGGCCATCCATGCCCACCAACTGGCCTCCCTGGCTCACACTCCTCAATCGCGAAATCATCGCCTGCACGAAGTGCCCCCGCCTGGTGGCCTACCGTCAACAGGTCGCTCGCGAGAAGCGCCGCGCCTATCGCGACCACGATTACTGGGGCAAACCGGTGCCCGGCTTCGGCGACCCCAATGCCCGGGTCCTCATCATGGGACTTGCCCCCGGCGCCCACGGTTCCAACCGCACCGGACGTCCCTTCACCGGCGACGCCTCCGGCAATTTCATGTACCCCGTGCTCTACGAAACCGGTTTCGCCAGCCAGCCGAACGCCACCGATCGCGATGACGGCCTCCGCCTCCATGACCTCTACATCACCGCCGCCGCCCGCTGCGCCCCACCCGACAACAAGCCGCTCCCCGAGGAATTGGCCAACTGCGCACCTTACCTGGATCGGGAGATCGAAGGTCTCGGGAAACTAAAGGTCGTGGTGGCCTTAGGCAAGATCGGCTTCGACGCCTATCTGAACTACCTGAAGCGCGGCGGACTGCTAAAAAGCAAAGCGCCGTACGATTTCGCGCACGGCGCCCAATACAAAATGCCCGACGGCAAAATCCTGCTCGCCTCCTACCATCCCTCCAACCAGAACACTCAGACGGGGAAGCTGACCCGCACGATGTTCGTCGACATATTCAAGCAGGCGGCGAGACTTGCCGCCAGGTAGCTCGAGGCGCAGAGTGACTCATCTCAGCTTCGTTATGGTCAGAGCCAGCTGAAACTGACGCTTGGAATTGGGATCGTCCACGCTGCCAATCACGTAAGGCCTGCCGACCTCCGCGATCATGCTGGCATCAATCTTGAGCTGCCGAAGAATCGGTCGCATATTCTGGCCCTGCTGTTCTGGCACTGCAAAGTTGCTGATCTCCGACTTCACATTGAGAAGGAGATCGTTGCCCACCCATGAAATATCCTTGTGGTCTCTAAGGGCACACCAGATGCTGGTCCCGACATCGATGTATTGGAACTCTCCGTTCTTCGTGTCGACCGGAACGCGCGATCCAATCTTGACTTCGTTAACGTCGCCGCCCCTCAGGTTCATCGAGTACTGGCGCGAGTCGATCTTCTTGCCATTCTCGATCTCGCTCAAGCTGAAGTCGAGGCGATAGGCGTGTCCCGGTTCGGCGGCGTCGGAAGCGGAAGCAGCCTTCGCTGAGTCCTGGGCGAAGCCTTGCCTGATATCAGCCACAATTGTGAGCGCAATCATCAGTGCCGTGGTCAACAGGATCCTCTTTGTCATTGTTCGCTCTCCTGGAGATGTTTGCTGGTTGCTCCTGACTTCTTCAAAGCTGTGATCCGGCATCACTACTGATCGCTTTACGTTCCTCTACGTCGCGCCGAAGGGCGTCCATCCTGGCGCGCGCAATCAATGCGGCATGCTCCGGATACTCCGCCACATAGCTTGCCATGATCTTCTCCTGCTCACTCAGCGGTTGCGGCGAGGGAAACACATCGAGCCTGGGGATCACTGCCGCAGCCGACTGGGCCGGCAACGGATGTCTCGCGGTGTAGCGCACCGAGTGTCCTCGCAGCCGCGCCGCATCCCCGTCGACCGACGCCACATGCGGCCCAAGACTTACCGGACTCTGCATTGTGACCGACGTACTCTTCGCAACGATTGGCGGAGATTGTTTTCCCGATTTCCAGGCCAGAGCCACCACGACAGCGACAATTGCCGCGAGCGCTACCGCCCACCTCCATTGCCACCACCCGTGATCCGCGACCAGCATTCGCTCAGCGCGCAGGTTGGCCAGAACTCGCTCTTCCAGTCCCGCCCTCGGTTCGACCCCTGTGTATTTTCCAAGCGCCGCATCGAGCACGCTCTCGAGTTCGTCGCCCGCCTGATCGTATCCGTCGCTACCTCGCTCTTGATTCTGTTCTTCCATATCTCGTACCCTTACTTCCTGCTTAACCGTTGCACTAGCTTCTCTTTTAAAATCTGTCGTGCCCGGAACAGCCGCGACCGCACTGCGGCCTCGTTGATGCCGAGCACGCGTGCGACCTCACTCGCGGAAAGCTCCTCGACCGTCGACAGCACGATTGGGTCTCGAAGCCTCACCGGCAATGCAGCGATCATTGGTCCCAGCAGCTCATGCAGTTGCATTTCCTCAACAGCGTCGTCTGCCGGGATTTCCGACGATTGCAGCGCTCTGCCGTCCTGTTCAAGATCGTCCATTGCAACGTGCGAGGTCTTCTTGCGCCGATCGACCGCCACGCGCCACGCGATTCGGGCAAGCCATGCGCGCAAATCCTCAACCTGCTTCAGCTTCCGGTTCTGACGAAGAACTTTGATGAACGTTTCCTGCGTCGCATCCTCGGCGTCGTGGTGATTGCGGAGCACTGAATAGGCGATGCGGAACACGAGCCGCGAGTGCTCGTACACGGCCGCTTCCAACAGTTCTTCGCTCGTCTGCTGCCGCGTCAGCGCCTCGTCCACAGTCACCGTTCCAGCCACCACGCGTCGGCTCCTGTAACTGAAGACCATGTTTCGGTCCGGAATGTTCGGAAATTTTTTCAGGTACGCGCAGGACCCGGTCCTTGCGCAGGAATGATGTGATCAGGCGGAGCGCAGAAATCGACGGTCAGTAACGAGATCGCAATCATCGCGTCTGTCTTTTGCGAGTCGCGTCGCGACGACCAACGGCGGACGACCGACGACTAACCAAACCCGAGAATCACCGGTTCCGCCTCCAGCACGATCCCCCACTCCTCCTCAACCCGCCGCTGAATCTCCTCCTTCAAAGCAACAATCTCTGCCGCGGTCGCCCCACCGCGGTTCACGATCGCGAGCGCGTGCTTACTCGAGAGCCCTGCTCGCCCACGTTGGTAACCCTTCGAGAAGCCCGAGTGCTCCACCAGCCACGCCGCCGAGACTTTCTTCTGTGTCTCCAGCGCCGGATAGCTCGGTACCTCAAGACCGCGAGCCGCGGCGCGCTGTTTGAGTTCGTCAAACTGCGCTGCCGAGAGCACCGGATTCTTGAAGAACGATCCCGCACTACGGCTATCTTCATCCCCCGGGGTCAGCAACATCGACTTGCTGGCGCGAATCTGTCGCACCGCTTTCCGCACCTCGGCCAGCGTCGGCGGCTGGCCCCGGTTCGCGAAATACTTCTTCAAATCCGCATACTTAAGACTCGGAGGCCCGTCGTGACCAAGCGCATAGGTCACTCGCAAAATCACATACTTTCCCCGCGCGCTCGTGTTGAAGATGCTCCTCCGGTAAGCGAAGCCACACTCGTCGGCCTCGAATTCGACTTCCTCTCCGGTCGCGACATCGATTGCCACCACCGAATCGATCGTCTCCGCGACTTCCTGCCCGTACGCGCCCACGTTCTGCACCGGCGTTCCGCCCACGCTCCCCGGGATCCCGCTCAGGCACTCGATTCCGGCGCAGTTGTGGACCACCGTAGCGGCGACGAATCCGTCCCAATCCTCACCAGCCCCAACGTCAAAGTAGGCTGCGCCGTGTCCATGGCGATGCTTGATCCCCTGAATCGCAACCTTCAATACCACCCCGGGCCAGCCCCGGTCCGAAACCACCAGGTTGCTCCCACCCCCAAGCACGAACAGCGGGGTGTTCTTGGAGCGTGCGAACTCGATCCCCGCCCGCACCTCGCTGGCATCAGTTGCCTCGATGAAATAGCGCGCCGGTCCTCCGACCTGCATGGTCGTCAGAGGCGCAAGGACGACGTTCTCCTGGATTTCCATGAGTGCGAGACTCAATATAAACGATGGGTAGAGACGCGGCTGGCCGCGTCTCCGGTGGCCACGTCCTAGCCCTCACGTGTATCCATCCACTCGTGCCGCCCGCCGATCCGCCAGTGCTTCCTTTGGATCGGCCGCCCGTCGCCGCGCATCCAACCCGTATTACAATCGACACACGAGTCCATTAAGGAGCCCGAATGTACCCCGAACTCATGCTCATCCCGATGCGCGAGGAACTCACCAAAGCTGGCGTGCAGGAACTCCGCACCGCCGCCGACGTCGACCGCGCCGCCGCGCAGCCCGGCACGACCATGATCGTCGTCAATTCCGTCTGTGGATGTGCCGCCGGACGCATGCGCCCCGCCGTGCGCGCTGCCCTGCAGCATGCATCCAAGCCGGACCACATCTACACTGTCTTCGCCGGTCAGGACAGAGACGCCACCGACCGCGCCCGCTCCTATTTCACCGGTTATCCGCCATCCTCCCCATCCATCGGGATCCTGCGTGACGGCAAGTTGGTCTACATGATGCAGCGCAGCCAGATCGAAACCCGCGAGGCTCCCGCGATCGCCTCCGATCTAACCTCCGCCTTCGATCAACTCTGTGCCTCGAGCACGGCAGCCAGGATCTAGCGCTCCTAGCGCAAGATCGGCAAAAAAATCTCTCATCCCGATCGGGCCAAGAGAGGTCTGTCATCCCGACTGGGGCGAAGCGGAGTGGAGCGAGCTCGTGCTTTCTTCGCTCCCAATCGGCCTCAAGTCAGGATCGACCCACTCTCTCTTGGCCAGTTGCGACAGAGCCCGCTCGCGCGAGTAATACTCGAATAGAACATCCTTATTATCAAAGCGTTTCACGGCGTTGTTCACTTTCTCCATGATGGCCGCATCCCTCGGCATGCTTCCGAGGAAATTCCCCAAAATCTCCATCCAGAAGCGCGTGATCGTCTCGTGATACCCCTGCTTCCCGTGATGCTCAATAAATCGGACCAGCCCCGTCTTCATGCGGACGAGGGCCTGGTCGGGAGACAAATGGCACAGATACCAGGCCGCCACCGTCAGATGCTGGCCGTGTGTGAACTCCTTCAATCCAAACTCGCACCGCTCAAACTTCTCCACCACTTTAGCAATGCCTTTTTCATCGCTGCATACCGCCTGCTTCATCGCTACGTCCCCTTCTTCGAGCAAAAAAAATCGCCCGCGCGCAAGCTGCGCCCGGGCGTTCATATTCTCGAAATCCTAGTCTAATCGACCGCGGGTTCGAATGTCCACCCTTTCTCCTGGACCCCTGCAGCCCCTTCGCAACCTACTTCCGGACTGGCCCCGTCAACAGAAACGACTTCACCACGATGTTATTGGGCTGCACTCCCACCGGGATCATGGTCAGCAGGGAATACTCGGTGGGTTCCAACTTGCGCGCCTTTCGCTTCTGGATAACGGTTACATCGCCCGATTGCGAATCCACCACCAGCAAATAGTTCTGATCCTGCGACAAAGCCAGGGCGTCCGGCCGGCTCCCGACCGGAAGCGTAGCCACGATCTTCCCGTAGTCGATGTCGTAGACGGCCACGCTATTCGATCCGAAGTTGCTCACGTACAGCCGCGAGTTGTCTTCCGACACCACGCCCCGCGCCGGCTCCGTCCCAATCAGATAGCTTCCTCCCACTTCGTTGTTGGTCGTTTCGATAATCGACACGCTGTCCGAATCGAAATTCGCCACAATCAGTTCGCCGCCGTCCGGTTTCAGCGCCAAGTGTACCGGCGTTGAGCCCACATCGAGCAGGGTCAGCACCTTGTCGTTCTTCAGATCGACCGAAGCCACCTGCCCCGACCCCGTGCACGCCACAAACGCCTTGCTCGAATCCGGCACGATCGCCACATCCCCGGGTTGTTGGCAGCCGGTAAGGGTCGCGCGCACCGCGAGCCGCTTG
>Ga0307471_100001631_pt1 | contig 12389 bp, 12 predicted proteins | sample atmos_gasesAM3C__2_FD_204566 | JGI IMG/M metagenome (GOLD analysis project Ga0307471, IMG submission 204566) | Hardwood forest soil microbial communities from Morgan-Monroe State Forest, Indiana, United States - atmos_gasesAM3C_515 | ecosystem: Environmental > Terrestrial > Soil > Temperate... | reverse complement strand
GATCGAGGCAGAACGCGCGAAAGCTCATCCGATCCCGCCCGCTACGACATCGGGCGGCGTCTCAGCACCTGCCGCAACGAGTGTTTCAGCGCCAGCACAGGCAGCGGCGGGCTCATCGAATGGTTTCCGCATGGTGTGCTCCGAGCCCGATCGTGAGACCGACAAGGTCGATCAGTTGTACCAAGCATTCGTGCAGGCAAAGACCCGCGCCGGAGAAGAAACCGGAAAACTTTCCGCTGCCGGCTTCAAGGAATTTGTGCGCAAGAAAACGAAGGATTTGCAATCGAAACAGAACTGCCGCGACGTGGAGTATGTGGTCGAAACCGTCGATGGGCAGGTGAAGCTGAAAGCTCTGGTGAAGAGTTAGCTCACTCTCTTTCCCCTCCCGCATTTTTCCACAAACTCACGGGTCGGTTTTGCCATTTTTCCTGATCCCCGCTTACACTATTCTGCTTTTTTGATGGTGGAGGATCTTAATGGCAGTGGCGCGTGCGCTGATCAGCGTTTTTGACAAGACAGGAATCGTGGAGTTTGCAAAGCGGCTCTCCTCGCTAGGGGTCGAGATTGTTTCGACGGGCGGGACGTCGAAGCTGCTGCGCGAGGCCAGCGTGAATGTGCGCGACGTTTCCGACTTCACCGGCTGGCCGGAGATGCTGGGCGGGCGCGTGAAGACGCTGCATCCGAAGGTACATGGCGGACTGCTGTATCGCAGGAATCTGGCCGAGGATCAGAAGCAGGCCTCCGAGCATGGGATTCAGTCGATCGATCTGGTGGTCGTGAATTTGTATCCGTTTGAAGCGACTGCTGCGAAGGTGGGACTGACTACAGAGGAATTGATCGAAAACATCGACATCGGCGGGCCGACGATGTTGCGTTCAGCGGCGAAAAACTTCGAAAGTGTCACGGTTGTTTGCGACCCGGCCGACTATGATCGCGTGGCGGGAGAGTTGGAGAAGTCGCGCGACACGGAATTGGCCACGCGGCTGGACCTGGCGCGAAAAGTCTTCGCGACAACATCGCAGTACGACGGGATGATTACGACGGAACTCGAGCGATTGGCGGCTTCAGCCGGCGGCGTGAATCTACAGGAAAGATCCCTGCTGCCGCAGCGGCTGACCATCGCGATTCGACAGCGGCAGGAACTGCGCTATGGAGAAAATCCGCATCAGGCCGCGGCTCTGTATGTGAACGCCTGGCGGCGGCTAGAAGGGCTGGCAGCGGCGACGCAGCTTCAGGGCAAGGAGCTGTCCTACAACAATTTCGTGGACTTGGAAGCGGCGCGGAGCCTGGCGGCGGAATTTCGCAAGCCGTGCGCGGTGATCATCAAGCACAACAATCCGTGCGGCACGGCGGAGCACGACACTCTGTGCGACGCATACCTGAAAGCGTATGCGTGCGACCCGGTTTCGGCATTTGGCGGAGTGCTGGCGTTCAATCGAGTTGTTGACGCTGCAACCGCGGAACAAGTCGCGAAGTTGTTCGTGGAGTGCATCGTCGCACCTGGATTTGACGCCGGCGCGAAGGCGGCTTTCGGGGCAAAGAAAAATTTGCGGCTGCTGGAATTGCCCCAAGGCGCGCTAGAACTCGACAAAGAACTACAACTGAAGCGAATTCTCGGAGGGATGCTGGTGCAGCAGCCGGATCTGGGCGAGCTGTCCGACTCCGAGTTGCGGACGGTGACCAAGCGCGTACCGACGGTGGAAGAAATGCACACCATGCGCTTTGCGTGGAAGGTATCGAAGCACGTGAAGTCGAACGCGATCGTCTTCGCGAAAGGTTCCGCAACGCTGGCGGTGGGAGCGGGTCAGATGAGCCGAGTGGATTCGGTAAAGATTGCGGTGATGAAGGCGCAGACGTCGTTAGCGGGAAGCGTTGTGGCGTCCGACGCGTTTTTTCCATTTCCCGATGGCGTAGAAGAAGCGGCGAAGGCCGGCGCTACCGCCGTGATTCAGCCGGGCGGTTCCGTGCGCGACAACGATGTAATCGCAGCGGCCGACCGTCTTGGACTGGCGATGGTCTTTACCGCAATGCGGCACTTCCTGCACTAAACCTGCCGTCGAAGGCGGCGCAAGACGTCGAGTCGCAAGGGCTCCCATTTTTCAGCGCAGCGCTGGCTTTGCAACAATTTCGTGATTGCCTGCACCGTTGGCGCACGATCCCCGGCGCCAACCACACTGGCAGCGACGGCGCCAGCCGCATTGGCCACTAATGCTGATTCAAGAGTTGGCCAACCGCGCAGGCGTGCCTGCAAGACTGCAGCGGTGAACGCGTCTCCTGCACCGGTCGAATCGACCGCCTGGATCGCAAAGGCCGGAACATTCCGCAACTCACCCTGATCGGAAATCAAACAGCCACGCTTGCCGAGTTTCATGATAATTTCCCCGGATCCCATGCGCTGCAACGCCTGGAACGCGCCGCGCGCTTCGCGCCAGCCCGTTAGGGCAGAGGCTTCTTCATCGCTGACGAACAGCAGATTCACGTGGGGGAGGACGCGCAAAATCTTGCGCGGAATCCTTTGGCTCGGCTCCATACCCACATCCAGCGAGACCCACCCGCCGCTGGCGCGCACCGCGCGCAAAATCTGATTCGCGGCTTTCTCCGGACCGGGATCGAGGAAGCTGTAGCCCATGAGACTCGCGGCCCGTACGTGCTTCAGCGCGGTGGATCGTTTTGACTGAGTACGCACGAGACGATTCGCGCCGCGACTTCCAAAAAACGTCCTTTGTCCATCTGGCGTCACGTTGATATAAAGCAAGCCAGTTAGTTCGGCGGACGTTCGCTGGATATGCCGCACGTCGATGTCGTTAGTCTTGAGAATGTTCAAGACCAACTCGCCGACCGGATCTGCTCCCACACATGCGATCAACGTTGGCGAGATGCCCCACTGCCGTAGGGTCAGGGCGCAGTTTGCTCCTACACCGCCGCAGTGCAATTCCAAGCGGTCCGCCAGGCACTCCTCGCCGGGCCGCGGCCAATGCTTCGTGCGGGCGAGCAAGTCCGCGTTGATGTCTCCAAGCACCAGAATCTCCGGCACCTTTTCATTCGCTCTGGACATGTGCCCGCGAATCTTACCATCAGCTATCGCCGCAAAAGCTCGGACGGTCGCAGACAAATTTCCCCTGTCTTTCGCTTTGTGGTAAGACGAAGGCGAGCCTGGAGACTTTGCATTGAATCATTTGCTTTCCGTTCGTGACGATATTGCGGCAGTGCTGGTCGCTGGGGCGCCGGTTGTAGCCCTGGAATCGACCGTGATCGCGCACGGCTTGCCGCGTCCGTACAACCTGGACACAGCGCTGGAGATGGAAGCGGCGGTTCGCGAGTCTGGAGCGACCCCGGCGACGATCGGGATCCTCGATGGAAAGATTGTGGTTGGGCTGAAGGCGGAACAGATTGCGCGGCTCGCCGACGCAAGCGACGTCGCGAAGGTCAGTAGCTCCGACCTTTCGGCGGTCCTGGCTTCAGGAAGAGCCGGAGCCACGACCGTCGCGGGCACGGTGTTTGTAGCCGCGCGCGCGGGAATCCGCGTGATGGCCACCGGCGGGATCGGCGGCGCACATCGGGGCAGCGAAAACACGTTCGACATTTCGGCGGACCTGACGGAATTGGCGCGCACGGCGGTCGCCGTAGTTTGCTCTGGCGCGAAGGCGATTCTGGATTTGCCACGCACGACGGAAGTGCTTGAGACACTGGGGATCCCGGTCGTCGGGTACGGCACGACCGAGTTTCCGGCCTTCTACTCGCGTGAGAGCGGATTGTCCCTCCAGCATCGGGTCGATTCGCCGGAAGAAGCCGCAAAACTCATGTGCATCCACTGGGACTTGGGATGGCTGGGGCAAGGAACGACGGCGGGAATCGTCATTGCCAACCCGCCACCGGCGGATGTGGCCATGGCGCGCAATGAAGTCGAAGCCCTGGTAGCCGGCGCGATGGAATCGGCGGACACAACGGGTGTGCGAGGAAAGGGCGTAACGCCGTACTTGTTGAAGGAGCTGGCGACCAAGAGCGGTGGCAGGACATTGAAGACGAACATCGCGCTGCTGGTGGCGAATGCGCGGCTCGCGGCGGGCATCGCAGCGGCGTACAGCGCGCGAAAAGCGAGACTCTGAGTTGGAAATAGCGAGTCGCGCGGAGCGCTACGGCAGGCGAGTGTCAATTCCGTGGCGGCGCGCATCCAACGCTGCGACAACGGTTTTTCAACCCCGATGGCAGGAGGTTTTCATGGCGACCAAGGCGACGCGTGCAACGGATAGCGGCGAGACCGAGATCGTGCTGCAGGTAGGGACCGAGCTGCGCATCACCAACAAAGGTGAAGTCATCCTCAGCAATCCAGAACTGGAGCTGGCGCGAGACGAACGCGCCGCCGATGCGACGTTGCGGTATCGGTTTGATGCCCGCGCCGGCGAACATATTTTTCGATTGGTCGAGCCTTTTGCCGATCACGCGCACACCAAAACGCATCGACCGAACGACTGATCGGGTCTCATCTAGCGATAGACAAATGAGATAGCGAGAATCTGGCGTGTGCCGGGAACGATTTGGACGCTCACCGCATCCTAATTTGTGTCCTGCCGGCACGAAACGCCGCGGTTTCGCTTTTGACCCCGTTTCCCCTGCATGGGATACTTTGGTTTCGGGGTCTCTATGAGCTTGATTAAATGGTTCTTAACAGTGGCGATTTTTGCCGTTACCAGCCTGCCGGCGGGTGCCCAATCGCCTTCTGATTCATCAGCCCCTCGGTCTGCCGCCGAGTCCTCGCCAGTTTCCGATAAGAGTCGCGCCGACGCCTATTACAACTTCACGATGGGGCACATATTCGAGCAGCAATACGAGAACACCAGCCGGCCCGAATACGCCACGCAGGCGATCGATTTCTACAAAAAGGCTTATGCGCTCGATCCCAAGTCGGCCGCGATTGGCGAACGGCTCGCCGAAATGTACTGGAAGGCGGAGCGGGTACGCGAAGCGGTGGCGGAAGCTCAGGAGATCCTCAAGCGCGATCCCAACGACGTGCAAACGCGGCGGCTGCTGGCGCGAATTTACCTGCGCAGCTTGGGTGATCTGAAATCGAATGGCGCCGGGCAACCCGAAATCTCCGCGCGAGCGATCGAACAGTACAAGGAAATCTTCCGACTCGATCCGTCCGACTCGGAATCCGCACTGTGGCTGGCGCGGTTGTATCGCTTGCGCAATGATCACGACAAAGCTGAAGACGTTCTCCGCGCAGTCCTGAAAACGGAACCGGATAACGAGTCGGCGATCGAGGAACTGACGCAGCTTTTGCTCGACGAAGGGAAATCCGCCGAAGCAGTGTCGCTGCTGGAGGGCATGACCAACCGCGCGCCGTCGCCCGTTCTGCTGGACTTGTTAGGAGATGCGTACACGCAGACCAAAGACCTTACAAAGGCCGAGCAGGCCTACAAGAAGGCAGTGGATCTCGATCCCACCGAATCAAGTCATCTGCGCGGACTCGGCCAGACGCTGATGGCAGAAGAAAAGTATCAGGACGCGCTGGGCGTGTATCAGAAGCTGATCGATCTGATGCCCGACGAAGGCGACAACTACCTGCATATCGCGCGCATCTACCGCGAACTACACGAGCTCGATAAGGCCGAAGACAATTTGTTGAAGGCGCGCCAGTATGAGCCAGGCAGCCTGGAAGTGATGTACAACGAGGCGATGTTGTATCAGGCGCAGGGGCGCTACGACGACGCGATTCGCGTGCTGGCCGATGCGGTGACCGGAGTGAAAGGGCAGTCGCCGGTCCTGCCGTCGCGCCGCCGCTCTCTGGCGATCTTGTACCAGCAGCTCGGGCAGACGTATCAGCAGAAACAGAACTACGCCGCCGCGATTTACACCTACGAGGAACTCGCGCATCTGGGCGATGAAGAAGATCGCCGCGCGCGCTTGCTGATCATTTCGGCCTATCGCGAAGCCAAGGATCTGCCGAAGGCGCTGCAAGCCACCAAAGACGCGCTCGCGAAGTATCCCAACGATCCTTTGCTCAAGACCCGGCAGGCTATGCTGTTGGGTGAAAGCGGGCAGGTGGACGAAGCGGTCAAGCTGCTGCGCGCCCAGCTGACCAGCACGAATACGGATGCGGACCGCGAAACATATCTGAACATCGCGCAAGTGTACGAGCGCGCGCGGCGTTACAAAGAAGCCGAGGAAGCCGCGCGTGCCGCTGAAGTTCTGCCCGGCCAACCTCGCGACAACGAGATGGTGTACTTCGCCCTGGGCGCCATTTACGAGAAGCAGAAGTTTTACGATCGCGCCGAAGAGCAATTCAAGAAGGTTCTAGATCTCGAGCCAAACAACGCGCTGGTGCTGAATTACTACGGGTATATGCTAGGTGATCTGGGCCAGCGCCTGGACGAAGCCGAAGCGCTCGTGCAGCGCGCGTTGAAGGAAGACCCGTACAACGGCGCATACCTCGACAGCCTCGGCTGGATCTATTACAAGGAAAACAAGCTGGCGGACGCGGAATCCACGCTGCGCAAGGCCGTGGATCGCGAGAGCCACGACCCGACGATCCATGCGCACCTCGGAGATGTCTACTCGAAGCTGGGGCGCACGGAACTGGCCGCGGCGGAATGGGAAAAGTCCATGTCGGAGTGGCGCCGCTCGTTGCCCGCCGACATCGAGACCGACAAAATTGCGGAGCTGGAGAAGAAGTTGTCGCAAACCAAGCACCGCGTGGCGCAAAAGTCTTCCACACAAGACGCCAAGCCTCGATAAGCCGAATGCGCGAAGTCAAAGTCCCAGCCTTCGCCAAAATCAATCTGCGCCTGGACATATTGGGGAAGCGGCCCGACGGCTATCACGAGCTGCGAACGATTTTTCATTCCATCTCGCTGCGCGACGACTTGGTGCTGCGTGCGTCGCGCCGGCCCGGGATTGCGCTGACGATCAGCGGAAATGACCAGCTTTCCGCGGAGCCGCTGGAGAAGAATCTCGTGTGCCGCGCGGTGGATGCACTGCGGCATGAGCTGAAGATTCGCTCGGGCGTCGAGATCGAACTCCGCAAGCGAATTCCGGCCGGCGGGGGACTCGGCGGCGGGTCGGGCGACGCGGCAGCCGCGCTCCTGGGCTACCTGCAACTGACCGCGAAAAAGCTTCCGCCCTCGCGCTTGATCGAGATTGCAGTATCACTGGGTGCGGACGTCCCGTTCTTCCTGTTTGGTGGCCGTGCCCTAGGTGTCAATCGCGGCGACGAAATTTATCCTTTGCCCGGCATCGGCAAGCACACGCTGCTGGTTGTGGTGCCTCGGGGAATCCGCGTTCCCACGCCAGAGGCTTTCCGTTGGGTCCGGGCGCCAGAATTGACAAAATCGGCCGCAACCCCTAAACTTTGGGAGTTCTGTGCTCTGTGCTGGAGCACGCAGGGGATAGGCCTGTCCAACGACTTTGAGCGGGCTGTTTTCCAGCGTCACCCTCGATTGGCAACAATCAAAAGGGATCTGCTTCGAGTAGGAGCCGCAGAAGCCTCGCTGGCGGGTAGCGGTTCGGCGGTGTTTGGAGTTTTCCCGAGCCCAGCGTTGGCGCGCCGAGCCGCTGTTGGGTTTCCGGACGACCAGACCTTCGTTTGCGAAACAATTTCGCGCGACAGGTATGCTCGCATGGTTAAAGGAGCGCTGTAGTTCCGCGCGCCTTGTTCCCCGCAGCGTTTCCGTGTGCAAACCAGGTGCCCTGATTTTATTTTCGTAGGCCTTGTGTGTTGGCAAGGCGCGGAGTAGCGCTTCGTGCACGACGACCGCTTCAAGATTTTTACGGGCACCGCGAACGTTCCGCTTGCGGAAAGCATCTGCAAGCACCTGGATGTGCCGCTGGGGCAGGCCAAGTTGGGGCGCTTCAGCGACGGTGAGATTTATTTTCAGATCCTCGAAAACGTCCGAGGCGCGGACGTTTTCGTGGTGCAGCCGTGCTGCTATCCGGTGGACAACCACCTGCTCGAGCTGCTGCTGATGATCGACGCGTTCAAGCGCGCATCGGCGTGGCGAATTACCGCGGTGCTGCCGTACTACTGCTACGCGAGGCAGGACCGCAAGGATAAGCCACGCGTTCCGATCTCAGCGAAGCTGGTGGCGGACCTGCTGGAGACGGCCGGCGCCAGCCGCGCGCTGACTTTGGATTTGCATGCACCGCAGATTCAGGGCTACTTCGACGTACCGGTCGACCATTTGTTCGGGTCGCCGGTGCTGGTCGACCACTTCCGGCAGTTGAAGCTGCCGAATGTGACCGTGGTTTCGCCGGATGCCGGTGGTGTGGAGCGCGCGCGCTTCTTCGCGAAGAAGATGGATGCGCCGCTAGCCATCGTCGACAAACGGCGCGTGGATGTGGACGTCAGCGAAGTAATGAACTTGATCGGCGACGTTCGCGGACGTACGGCGCTGATCATCGACGACATTATCGACACGGCGGGTACGCTGGTGAAAACGGCGGACGCCTTGATTCGTGAAGGCGCGCTGGATATTTACGCGGCATGCACGCACGCGGTGCTTTCGGGCCCCGCGGTGGAACGGATCGAGAAGTCGCGCATCAAGCAGGTTCTGGCGACGGATTCGGTGCCGATCACCGAAGCCGCGTTGAAGATGGGCAAGATCAAGGTATTGAGCGTCGCGGATCTGCTCGCGCGCGGCATTCGGTCGATTCACGAGGAAACTTCGATCAGCGAGCTGTTTATCTGATCGCGAAATCTTGAGACGGATATAAACGCAAGAAGGGAAACACAGCATGGCTCAGCAGAACAAAATCGTCGTAGAAGCAGCACCCCGCGCCGAGCGCGGTAAGAACGAAGCTCGTCGCCTCCGTCAGACCGGCAAAGTTCCCGCCGTGCTTTATGGCGGCAAAGGCGAAGCCATCGCTCTGGCCGTCAACACCAAACAGGTCAGTGCGATCCTGCGATCCGAGAGCGGTCACAACACACTTTTCCAGGTCGACCTCGGCGGAAAGCACGAGCCCGCGATTGTCAAGGATTGGTTGACGGATCCGATCACCGGCAAGTTGCTGCACGTCGACCTGATTCGCGTAGCCATGGACGTCCGAATGCGCGTCGAGGTTCCGGTGCACACGTTCGGCGATCCAGCCGGCGTGAAGGTGCAGGGCGGCGTTTTCGAGGTCGTCGAGCGCGACGTCGAGGTCGAGTGTTTACCGGCGGACATCCCGACCGAGTTCCGCGTCGATGTCAGCGGCTTGATGCTGAACCAGGCGTTGCGGGCGAAAGACCTGCCGATGGATACGGCCAAGATCAAGCTGATTACCGACCCCGAGCGCGTCTTGGCGCACGTCGTCACGCTCAAGGTCGAAGAAGAGAAGCCCGTCGAGGTGGTGGCCGCCGAGGGTGCGGCGCCGGCCGAACCCGAAGTCATCAAGAAGGGCAAGAAGGAAGAAGAGGGCGAAGAAGGCGCCGAGGCCAAGCCGGAGAAGACCGAGAAGAAGAAATAACTTTGGCCGCCCGGCGATTCGCGGGCGGTTGGCGGAAGCGGATCTATGCGGCTCATTGTGGGGCTTGGGAACCCAGACCCGGAATATCAGTGGACGCCGCATAATCTGGGTTTTATGGCGGTCGATGAACTCGCGAATCGCGGTTCGATTCGCGTGGAGCGGCCCGAAGGCAAGGCGTTAGTGGGTCGCGGCAAGCTGGCAGGAGAAGAGGTTGTGCTGGCAAAGCCGCAAACGTACATGAATCTCAGCGGCGTCTCCGTGCGCGAGCTGTTGAGCAAGTACGAACTGGAACCCAGCGACTTGCTGGTGATGTGGGACGAAGTGCAGTTGCCGATGGGCACGATCAAGATCAACGGCGACGGCAGCGCCGGAAGTCATAATGGCGCGAAGTCCGTGATCGGATCCATTGGCACGCAGCAATTCGCAAGATTGCGGCTGGGCGCGGGTTCCGAGCACCCGATCGGCAACCGTAAACAGTACGTGCTGCGGCCGATGAAGAAAGCGGAGCTGGAAGTCGCAGCGGAGATGCTTGGCGAAGCGGGCGACGCGGTGGAGTTGATCCTGACGCAGGGACTCGAAGCCGCGATGACGAAGTACAACCGCCGCAAGACGGCCGAGTCCGCCGACGAAGCGGAGTGACACGGCTTTCGTCCAAGGCACTCGCCGTCAACGATTTTCCCGGGCCTGGCGCCCGGAACAGAAGGGAAGAGGTCATCATGGAAGAACGTTTGTACGATCTGATTTTCATCGCGCGCCCGGCGACTCCTGAAGACGAGATCAAGAAGGTGATCTCGGGCATCGAGCATACTTGCACCGAAAAGGGCGCGAAGATTGAGAAGACCGAGCATTGGGGCACGCGCAAGCTGGCTTATCGCGTCTCCAAACATCGCGAAGGTATTTATGTCTACCAGCAGATTCGCTGCAGCAACAGCGACTTGATTCACGAGCTGGAACGCCGGCTTCGCGTGCAGGACGTTGTCATCAAGTATTTGACCGTACGTCTGGACGAAGACCTAAAGCGCCAGAAGAAGCTGCAGCACAAGCGAGAAGTGCGCGCAGCGCGTCGTCCGCGCCGCACACCCGCGCCCGCACCGGCCGCTGCTGGTCAGGCCGCTGCACCAGAGCCGGCTTCCGCGGCTGGCTGAGCTTGCCGGCGTGTCGGCGCTTGGCGGCCAGCTTGCGTCGAAGCGGCGAAAACTGATTGGGCTTCGGCCCTGAAAGAACTGATCGATTGCAGTCATCCGAAAGGTAGGCAGGTATGGCAGAGGAACAGAAGCAAGCACAAGGTCCCGGTGGCCCGCCACGCAGCGAAGGCGGTCATCGCCCGGGCGGTGGTCATGGCGGATCGGGCGGCGGACATGGTGGTCCGCGCCGCGAGGGCGGCCCTGGTGGCGGTCCGGGAGGTCCCGGCGGCCCGCGCCGCGGCAAGCGGCAGTATTTCCGCAAGAAGAAGGTCTGCAAGTTTTGTGTCGAGAAGATGGACTTCATCGACTACAAGCGCGCCGACATTTTGTCGCAGTTCGTGCAGGAGCGCGGCAAGATCCTTCCGCGCCGCATGACGGGCGTCTGCGCGCGTCACCAGCGCTGGCTCGGCGAAGCCATCAAACGCGCGCGCAACATCGCGCTGCTGCCGTTTGCCGGCAGCGCTGCGGGCACGCAGGCGCCGCGCCCGGTCGTTCCTGGCGCCCACGCTCCCGCGTCACATCCGCCTGCCGCTGCCGCGCCTCCGGCGCCCACACCGGCACCGGCCGCCGAAGCGCCCAAGGCCTAGGCCGCTTGCGTTGTCGCGCGAATCGAGCGGGCTAGCGTGCGCGGTCTCGAGATCACAAAATTGGAAATGAGCACCGAAAGGGAATCGCAATGCAAAAGGTAATTCTTCAGGAAGATATCGACAAGCTCGGGCATCGCGGCGACGTGGTCAGTGTGAAGTCCGGTTACGCCCGCAATTTTCTGCTGCCGCGCAAGCTGGCCATCGAAGCCACCACCGGGAGCATGAAAGCGCTGGAGCGCATCCGTACTTCGCTGGCCAAGAAAACCGCCACCGAACTGGATGCTGCGCAAAAGCAGGCCGCGCTGCTCAATGGCGTCGAACTGCGCTTCACGCGCAAGACCGGTGAGAACGATCAGATGTTCGGCTCCGTCACCACCGGTGATATTTCCGAATCGCTCGCCGGGCAGAACTTCAAGGTCGACAAACGCCAGGTTCAGCTCAAGGAAGCGATCAAGGCCATCGGCGAATATCCCGTGACCATCAAGGTTTTTCGCGACGTAACGGCGCAGGTCAAGGTTCACGTCGAAAAAGAAGAATAGTAATCTCCGGCGTTTCTTCGTCGCGTCGCCATCGTTCGATGGCGGCGCTTTGTGTTTCTCTGCGTGAAAAATTGGACGGGAAAAATCTTCGCGACCGATTATCGGCGTCAGATTTATCAACATTTCCGCAGGTCGTTAACAGGAATGCACAGCGAGCCCGATTGACGATGGCGCGCGTCTGCCGCACACTGCGCCTACCAGTCTTCAATTGGTCGGTATCGGGGAACCGTCGGGGTCTTCAGCGATCCGAAATAACCTGTACTTTTTTGTGGCCTTGCCGGTGATTGCGTACGTCTGCGTGGCATGGTAAAACTAGGCGAATAGAAAGCGAAACTCTGGCGAAGGGCTGTTGCGTCGCCTATTACTTATGCCCACGGACATTACCCTCGAACGGCCGCTGCCGAATAACCTCGACGCTGAGCGCTCGGTCCTCGGCGCCGTGCTGCTCGACAACAACGCCCTCAACACGGCCATCGAGCATCTTCGCCCTGAAGATTTCTTCCTCGATCAGCATCGGCGCGTCTTCATCCAGATGATCGCGCTTAGCGAAGCGCAGCAGGCCATCGATCTCATCACACTAAGCGAAGAGCTCCATCGTCGAGGCGATCTGGAAGCCGCGGGTGGAGCGCCGTATCTCG
>Ga0307471_100001630_pt1 | contig 12391 bp, 11 predicted proteins | sample atmos_gasesAM3C__2_FD_204566 | JGI IMG/M metagenome (GOLD analysis project Ga0307471, IMG submission 204566) | Hardwood forest soil microbial communities from Morgan-Monroe State Forest, Indiana, United States - atmos_gasesAM3C_515 | ecosystem: Environmental > Terrestrial > Soil > Temperate... | reverse complement strand
CCCCAGCAGATCACGCATCGTTACCGTTGCCTGCATCGGGTATGCTAGCCGTCTGAATCAGGCAACTGACGGCCAAGGATTTTCACCTCCTAGACTTACAGCCTTGTCGGCCGCTACCCGGGACTCACACCCGCTGGATTCCAACAAGAAGTTTCACCGACTCATCTTCGGTTCCTCCTCTTCCAAGCTTTTCCCAGCGCGATAACAATGTCGGCGATGTCAAGGATCTTTCCGAGCACACTGCAAATGCGCTCCGAGAAGAGCGCTACTGAGCTTTGGCATTTCGTCGTAATTCCATATTCCATCCTGGGCGCCACATCCAGTACAGTTGCACCGCCAGTCTCCCCGGCGATGGGAACCTTCGCGATCTTTCTCCCGCGCCGCATAGCCAGATGGAGAAACTGGCTGCCCCATTGCGGTTGGCTGCCTATCGTGACCTGAGCCGCCTAAGATCGCGGTAGAACTGAATGGGTCTCGTGATTCAACGGCATGGAACGCTGATATGGCTTCTCCAAACTCGAATGAATGCAATAAGGCTATCGCCTGCTGCAATGTCTGCTGAACAGGTTTCGTGCAGGAATTCTCGAAAGTTACCTGGCCATAGTTGGCAGCGTCCCGAGGCATCCGTGGATTGCCCCCAGCGAACAAAAATTCTGCCCTGAGGGGGAGTAGCGCAGCAACCATGAAGACATTCTAAAACGTCGAGCTCCGAACTAAGTTGGTAGCTGGCGAGAAATCTGACTCCGGTTCTGGGCGAACAAACGGCTCCAGCCTGCGCTATGGCCTCACTACACAGTTCGATTTGATACGGAAGGGTTGCGACTCGGCAGTTAGGCTGTATGGTCTGGATCTTCGTGGCGCCGACCATACCACGGTCCGTGCCGAGTTCTGAAGAACTCTAGGCCATGCAGTGCGAAGCCGGCCAGGATACGCAGAGCCTCCAAGGGGGAGTGCGAGCGTAGGTTCCGCCCTGACGTGACCACCTGCTCAGGTAAGATCACGAATCGACCCAACTGTCTGAGTCTCCTGCTCAGTACCACGTCCTCGGCAGCGTATAAGGTTTTATCGAACCCACCTGCCGCCTCAAAGGCGTCACGGGTACAGAAGAGGAAGCAACCAGAGGCGAGATGCCCGAACGGCTGGATAATCCACAACCACAGCCACGTCATAACACGCCCGTAGATTGGCACGGTCCGATCGAACCGTGCCCTAGCACCACCGCCGACCGCGCCGTCCCGCATTGCGCGCACGGCCGCTCCGACAACCGTCTTAGGAACATGGGTGTCGGCATCAACGAAAAGCAGTAGGTCGCCGTGAGCTTGCGCCGCTCCTGCGTTGCGGGCTGCTGCAATCTGCCGATTGCGGATCGAGAAAACCCGAGCGCCGCAACGCGCCGCCACCGTGGTCGTCGCGTCCGTCGACGCATCATCCACAACGATGATCTCATAGGGCTCTTTCATAGCCCTGGCCGCAGAGTGAAGTGCACTGATCGTCCGATCAAGCAGGAGTTCCTCGTTGTGGGCCGGAATGATAAAGGTAATCATGTTTGCAGCCGGAGGCACAAGCGTGCAAGCCAGGACATTGGCAATTAGACCACGGCTTTAGTCTCCGTTCTCTCGTGTTTGCAGTTGGATAACTGAGAAATCGCCATTGCATTCACTACCCTGCTCGATCCATAAGAGCGACCACTCAACCGCCCAAAATCAACCACTTAGTTAGTAACTTGAGTAACGTTTTCCCGCCCACTGGTGCGTGCTAGGCTGACCTTAGAAGTATCGTTAAATCAGTCAGTTCCGAGGTAGCACCCGTGCGCTGGACTGCACTCTTGCTGGTCATGCTATGCACTACGGCCTTCGCTTCCGATGCCAAGCCGCGTCGCGCCAACCCTGTCCAGAAAAGCACGATGCTACCGGTCACCACTTCGTCGCCGGCAGCCCGCAAGGAATTCGATCGCGCCATGGTGGACCTTGAACTTTTGCGCCGCACCGACGCGCTCGACGATTTGCGAAGTGCCGTCAAGCGCGACCCCAAGTTCGCGCAAGCCTATATTCTGATCTCGCACCTTGCGCATGACCCCAACGAGCAACTGGCTACGCGTTCGCGAGCGGAACAACTGGCCCCCAACGTCACGAAGGGTGAGCGGTTGCTGATTCGTTGGCTGAGCGGGGTGCAGGAAAATAGTTACGTGCCAGCCATCGCGGCCATGAATGACCTGTTGGCAATGTATCCCCAAGACCATCGCACTGCCTTTCTTGCGGGCCGCTGGCTGGTGCACCAAAGGCGCTACGCGCAGGGTATCTTCGTTCTCGAGCATGCGGTCGCGTTGTTTCCTGACTACCCCGCCGCGTTGAATGAACTCGCGTATGCGTACGCGTTCAGCGGCAACTTCGACAAGGCATACGGTTTGATGGAGCGCTATGTCGAGCTCCAGCCGAATGAGCCTAACCCCTATGACTCCTACGGGGAGATTTTGCGTGCTGCCGGGCAGTACGACGCTGCCCTGGGGAGATATCGAACGGCCGTCCGGGTCGACCCCAGTTTCGGGTCTGAGCTGGGAATCGCCGACACGTATGCGGTTATGGGCAAAGAAGTCGAGGCCCGCGCCGAGTACGCCAAGGCCCTCATGTTTGTGAACGGCGAAAGTGATCGGCTCGAATATGAGTTACAGCGCGCGGTAACCTGGATCCGCGAGAACAATCACAAGCAAGTCGACAAGGCGCTGCACGAAGTCGCCCAGCATGCGCATGCCGTCGGCATCGCCAAGATCGAGGCGGAAGCCAATCGCATCATGGCCATGAGCGCTCCCGATTATCGCGACGCCAGCCATCATTTGAAAGCTGCCGAGCGCGCGCTGGACGAAGGGCATCCCATCAGCAAGAGCGATCGCGAGGAAGAACGAGCGCTCATCCTGAAGGTGAGCGCGGTGCGGGCGAGTCAGAACAAGTCGATGGACGCAGCCGCAGAATCAGTGGCGCAGTTGGAAGCGATGGCCAGCCAAAGCCGAAGCCAGATCATTCAACTTGCCTATCATGATGCAGCCGGGGCCGTGCTGATCGAGCAAGGCCAGTATGCCGAAGCCATCCCGCATCTGGAGGAAGATACTGATAATCCCGAGGCTCTGCTGCTGCTTTACAAAGCCTACCAGCAGACCGGGGCGCAGGAGGATGCCAAGATTCTGGCCAAACGGCTAGCCGGCAAGAATGAGCCCACCGTGGAGCAAGCTCTGGTGGTACCCCAGTTCCGAGCAACGCTGGCCGAGGAGCAGAGACAGGCGGCGAAGTAGAACCAAGGAATCCGTTCGTCATGCCACGTATCCCGATCTTCAAACTCGGCGCCGATGAAATCATCCCCCCGGTCCTGACCACTTACACACCGTCGCTCTCGCTCGAGGGTCTGGCCGTGGGCGTGGACAATCTGCGTCATGACGTTCATCTCAGTCCCAAGTTCACGGAAGCAGCGCGCGCACATATTGCGCGATTGCTTGCACGCCACGGCGATGTCGACGGTCTGCTGGCTGCCGAAGCGCCGCAGGCTGGTCCACGCACTCCCTTCCTCAACAAGCTGACTACCGCCCTGAAGCCGGGCGCCAAATCGGAGCCTTCCGACTTCAAGTCCATGCTGACCGATCTGCAGGTGGCGGCGCTCAACCGCGCCAAGGCGGACGGAAACGTCGCGGTCGACCTGCTGGCACGGCTCGCCGTCGTCAAGTTCCTGCGTATGGAGCTGAACACGCAGTTCGCGCAGGTCCTGGAGCGTTGCCGCATGATGCTCAAGAATTACGAGGGCGTCCGGCAGCAGAAGGCCATCGAATACCGCGAACGGGTGGCCACGTTCCAGGTACGCAAGAAAATCATTCAACGCAAAACAGGACAGGAACTGTTTGCCCTGTTGCGTGACGTTGAAAAGGAAACACTGGCACGGATGCGCCGCTCGCGTTTCGGCGAAAACGACAGCGAAGGACACAAGCTGCTGATTAGCCGGCTCGTGCTCTCCGAGGACGGACGCGATGACTACCTCTGCGCCGAGCAGTACGTCATGCTGGGCAACTGGGATCGCGACCCGGACCGCTTTATCCGGATGCGCGAGATCACCTGCAAGTTCCTGCGATCGCTGGAGATCGATGTACCCGACGAGGACGAGGCACTCGACCCCTGGCTGAACGCTCCCGAAAATGCCCAGGAACTGGTCGGAGGCGGAACGACTAATGAAGTGACGCTGGAAGGCCGTTCGCAGAAGGCTCGGCTCTCGGCCTGGGTGCGCTTGCTGGAAGACCAGGCGGTGATGGAGTATGTGATCGCCTCGTACGAAGTCGTTCCTCTGCTGTCGGAGTACGCCGCGTATATCAATCCCCAGCAACTGAAGAATGCGCTGGTAGATCGTGCGGAGTGCGACCGCGTCGAGCGCATGATTCAGGAGCGCGGCAAGCTTTCCGCCAACAATCTTTACTCGGCGGTAGGGCGGGTGGCGAGTTGTCGTGGCACGGATCGCGCCAAAGTGGCCGCACGTTTCCTGCGCGATTTCCTGCGCTACCACCGAGATATGCGCCGGCTGGAGACGTTGAATGCCGCGCTCGACAGTGTGAACCTGATCGGCAACGCCAAGCTCCGCGAGCTTTCTGCGGTCAACGGAACGCTCCACGAATTCATGCTGCAAGCTGAGCAGAAGCCAGTCGAGGAACGCGCGCTCGGGCATGTGATCATAAAGGCCGACGTGCGCGATTCTTCGCGGCTCACCCGCTCGCTGATGGATTCAGGACTTAATCCGGCGTCCTATTTCAGCTTGAACTTCTACGATCCGGTGAACAAGCTGCTCGCGAAGTACGGAGCCAGCAAGGTTTTCATCGAAGGCGACGCCGTCATCCTGGCACTACATGAGAAAGAAGGCGAGGCCGGACTAGCCGTGAGTCGCGCCTGCGTGCTGGCGCGTGAGATCGTCGAGATTGTGCGCGGGTACAACGAACTTGTAACGAAATCCGGATTGCCGCCGCTTGAGTTGGGGGTTGGCATCTCTTATCAGGACTCATCTCCGCTGTACCTGATGGACGGCGAGAAGCGGATCATGATTTCCGAAGCGCTGAACGAAAGTGATCGGCTCTCGTCGTGCAACAAGCGCGCGCGCAAAGCGATGGAGCCGCTGGGCAGTCCGTTTCACGTGTATGTCTTTCAGACGGTCAGCGACGCCGACGCCGGTGAGGCTCCTGAGGATTTCGTGATGAGCTTCAACCTGGGCGGGATCCGCCTGAGCGCGGCGGCGTTCCAGAAGTTGCAAAACGAGATCTCGATCGAACCCGCACAGCTAAATCTGCCCGAACTTTGGGGGACGGAAGGCTTTCGTTTGTATAGCGCTCTGGTCGGCGTGGATAACGGTATCTTCCGCAGGATCGTGCTGCGGGAGAGTCGAGTTGCTCAGATTGATCCTCGCAACTTTACGTTACAGAAATGGATTGATAAGACGTACTACGAAGTCTGCACCGACCCCGCCATCTACGCCGTGCTGGAAGGCGAAAAGGCGTCCGCAGCGTCGCGGTAGCCGCACCTATTGCTCCAAGGACCAATGCATGATGATTCCCTTCGGACCTACCGCCCACGCGTCGCGGGGAGCGGCGATGCCTAGGGCGTTCAGGTTGGTGTCAAGGTATTCCCTCCACTTCTGCTCAGCGATGTCTTCGGCCAACCCCGCATGCGCGGACCCTACCGCCAGCAGGCCACTCGCCGAGGTCGGTTCGATGTATCCCACGGCTGAGAAAAAAGGTTGAGGTTGAAGCGCCGAGAGCTTCCAGGTCTTACCCCGGTCGTCGGATTGGGCGACATTGGCACCCAACTGCTCTGGATGCTGGTAGTCGCCGCCCGAGATGACACCGTGGTCGGCATCGCGGAAGAAGATCGAAAAAATTCCCGAAGAATCTGCACCATGGCCGATCGGGGTTTCGGACACTGTCCAGTTTTTTCCTCGATCGTTTGAAGCGAAGACACGCGCAGCTTTTCCGCCCGTCGCGAACCAGACGTTGGAGTCGCCACGCACGGTGATGCAGGTGCCACTGGCCGCGAAAGCTCCCTCGCCTACCACTGCGGGCGGGATCGTCGTGGGTGTGAGCGGCTTCCACTGACTGCCATCAAAAGTCGTGATCAACTCAAATCTGCCATCGACGGGATCACCCACCGCGATTCCGTTATTGAGATCCCAGAACGCCATGCAGTCGTAAAAGCCTTTCGGCTCGCGGTTCGTGAACTGTAATGTCCAAGTCTTGCCGCCGTCAGTGGTTTTGTAGATGCGTGATTGGTCGCCCGGACCGGCAGCCAGCAAGTAGGCTTCATCGGCACTAAAAGCTTCTACGTCACGGAAGTCCAGCGCTTCGGCGCCGGGCAGTTGCGCGGGTATCCAGGTTTCGCCACCATCCAGCGTGCGCAGGTAAGTTCCGTGGGTGCCGCTCGCCCATACCACCTTGGTAGAGATCGCACTTACGCCACGCAGGTTCTCGGTGGTGTGGCTGTTCTGAATGACATGGCTCTGGGCGGAGCACAGAGCCGTGAGGAGAATGGACAGATAGCATCGAGGGCGCATGCTGAGGATTGTCCTACAGAGCATGCACCCCTGGCGAGGCTGGCCAAAAACGGGTGCGACTGCGCTACTGCCGGTTATGGCCTCCGGCCGGATTTCACGGGGGCGATGGCGCTCTTGAAATTGAGCTTCCACGCCGGGAGACACTTCTGGTAGCGCGCCATACGGGTGGTGTCGGAGCTCTTGTCCTCGCGAGCCATGACGTAGGTGCGCATGGTGTAGCACACGCCGTCGCGGTCGAAGTCACGGAACACCATGTCGCCGTCATGTTGCAACAAGGGCTGACCAAGACCCCAGGGACGCTCGACTTCCGGTGCATCCGTTGCAGACGTAGGATGTGTGATCCGTGGATTGTCGTCCGGAATCAACGTGTCGTTCTTGGAATCAGGTGCGGCGGCCGGAGCCTGAACCGTCTGAGCATAGCTGGCAGCGGGAGCCGCAAAGACGATCAGGAAGAACAGGAGCAAAGCGAGGAGGCCGGTGAGTCGCATGGGGAGCACCTCCAACGCACGCATTATACCTCTAAAATCGAACACGGATCCGGGCAAATTGTGCGCCCAATCAGCCAACCTGTTGGCCGAATTGCAGACAGTAACCGTTACTGTCGCGAATCGCGAACTCCCGCATGCCGTAGTCGAAGTCTCCAATCGGATAGACAATCTGTTGTCTTTCAACTGGCGCCAGAGACCGTCGACATCGTCGCTTAAAAAACAGAACGAGCCTGTAAAACTTGGCCTGTCGAAAGGCTCGTGCGCATTGGGAAGAGCAATCATCAAGATGATCGCGTCGCGTTCCACGAATGCCCAATCGCAGGTCTGTTTGGTGCACTCGAAGCCGAGACGGTCGCGGTAGAAGGCCACGGACTCCTCCAGGTTGTGCGTGCGCAGCAGGGGCGTCGGTCGTGTGAATTTCATGGTTCTCGGGTAGCGAGACGATCATCTGATCGCGTATCTTAGCAGCCTCGCGAGCGCGCCAATTTTTGGGCTTGTACCGGTGCTTTCCTTTCTTGTGGTGTCATAAGTCGGCGCTGGTTTCGCGTCAGGTGCCTACAGATTCGAAGGAGAAGCAATGAATATTCGCAGGCTCGGTGGACTACTCATTCTTGTAATGCTTTTATTGACACAACTGGGCGCGGCACAGCAGATCACAGTGGCGGCAGCGGCCGACCTGCAATTTGCCATGCAGGATATCGCCTCTCGCTTCGAAAAGGAGAGCGGTAAAGCTGTGAAAGTGATATACGGCTCATCCGGGAACTTCTTCCAACAGGTCCAGAATGGGGGGCCGTTCGACCTGTTCTTCTCAGCAAACCTCGATTATGCGAAAAAACTTGAGGACGCGGGCCTGACCGAGCCAGGGTCTTTGTATCAGTACGCAACCGGAAAAATCGTGCTCTGGGTACCGACCGAGTCGAAACTTGATTTGAACCGAGGATTGCCTGCGCTCCTTGATCCTGCGGTACGAAAGATTGCGATTGCCAACCCGCAGCACGCGCCTTACGGGCAGGCGGCAGTCGCGGCGATGAAAAAAGAGAATATGTACGCCCGCGTCGCCGACAAGTTGGTGCTGGGCGAAAACATTTCGCAGGCAGCATCGTTTGCTTTGTCAGGATCAGCCGATGTGGGGATTATTGCCTTGTCCCTTGCCCTGTCGCCCGATATGAAACAAAAAGGACGGTACGTGGAGGTTTCGGCTGCGGACTATCCTCCGATCGAGCAGGGGTGCGTGATACTGAAGTCGTCGACTCACAAAGATGTCGCCCGGGCGTTCCTGGGCTTTGTGAAGACGCCGGCGGTGGCTGAGATTTTACGGAGTTACGGTTTTGGCGTGCTGGGAAAGTAACCGGTTGGCTAAAACGCCCTGCGCAGGATCGGTTTGAAAGGGATGATGACAATGGCTTCCACGTCGATGGTCGATCCATTCTTCATTGCTGGGCGGAAGTGCCACCGCGCGAGCGCTTCGCTGGCATAGTGATCGAGCCGCTGGTCGGCTCCGTTGACCACGCGAATGTCGCCCACGGTGCCATCGGTTCGAATGATGGCTCTTAGTGTCACCGTGCCCGACACATTTTCCCGCATGAGTTGCAGGGGATACGCAGGGTCCACCTTGTGTTCTGCGATCGGGGCGATGAGTTCTCCCGTGCCGGCGGTGCTGCTCAACTCGGCGAAGCGGATAACCCAGCTGCCACCCGCCGAGTTCAGGTTCGGCATATTGAGCGTCATCGAGTAAAGGCGACGGCCGTTGAATATCTTCTGCTCCAGCGGGCTGGGATTGTCGATGAGTTCCACCTTCGGGGGATGAGCAGAAGCTGAAGCCGATCCAGGCGCCGCGATGATTTTCGGCGCAGGCGACGCGCTGGCCGTCATCGTATCGCTTGGACTTCCCGCTCCTCCCACAGAGTTCGTGCCTGAAGAACCGGCCCCATCGACGGCCGAGGTTGGCGGCTGCGCAGGCGCGCCGACGTGTAACCCCGGTGGGGCGCCATTGCTCGAGCCTGATCCCATCCCGCGCGCAGCACCCTTGCTCCTGCCGTGACCGTCGGTGCCTGCGGAGTTGTCACTCTTAATGTCGGGAGTTCCCGCCGCACCCGGTTTGCCTTCCGGTGTGGCTGCAAAAGTTCCGCGACGGTTGCCCTGCGGAGGATCGGAGGGAGGCGCCCCTGCGGGGTGAATACCCAGCGCAATGAGCCGCCCACTTCCCGCGGAAGCAGCAGCGCCTTGGACGGCGGGCGGAGGCGGAACGACTTGCGTACCCGGCTGTCCTAAATTTCTCTGCGCCTGGGCCGAAGGCGCTGTGCCTCCCTGGGTTCCGGACGCTGCATCCAGCGACGGCGGAGGCGGAACGATCGCTTTGCCACTCCCGCCGAGCGTGGGCGCCGTGCGCTGCGGGGCGATCGCTAGCTGTGGCGCGGGTGCGACGACCTCCGAGCGACCGATGTTGACGTCGCCCAATTTTCGAACTCCAGCGGCGTTGATCGCGGGTGGCGGTTCCACCACCGATGCCTGCGGCCCATTCAGTACGCGACGGGTCCCGGCACCGGATGCATCCGGGGAGGGCGCAACCACGTCGATCGACAACGAGGCCACCGCGCGCGCATTGCGAGCGTCGACCTCGGGCGGGGGGGCAACAATTGGCTGCGTCAGGGATGAGACGGCGCGCCTGGCAGACTGATTTACTTCCGGAACGGGAGCGACGATCTGGTTCGGAAGCGCAGGCAGCGGCGTCGGCTTGCGCTCGGTGGCCGCTATCGGAACCGAAACGCTGCGGTCCCCCCAGGCGACGATGTTAGGGGTCTGGACATCTTGCGTCAGCTTGATGTTAGGTGGCGTAACGATCGTCTGGTGCCGATTGTCGGACTCGGGCGGCACCGAAAGAATCGGCTGCTTGGCGTACTCAGGCTCACCCTTGACGGGCTGGGCCCGCTGCGACTTGCCCGTATCAAGTGGCGGCAGGTATTCGGACGGCGAATAATAAATGACGTCCGAAGCCCGAAAGACAGGTCGCCGTGCGATCTGCGGACGGCTGCCAAAGAGAGTGGAGCCTGCCCAGACCACGGCGAACACGATCCCGTGATACACAAGGGACTCGAAAAACGCTCCCCAGGGCAGGTGGCTGGAAACGAAGACGTCGGGCCAGAATGGCGCAGGGGGCGAGGTGGTTACGACCACCGGCGGACGTCGAAACGTCAATGAGTCCGCCAGGTTCCGACGGAAGGCTCGGCCCCAGGGCTCTAACTCAACGAGCAGATTCGGCGTCCGCCGGGACCGGAGGTCCGGGCTGGATGGAATGGCTGCCGGAATGTTTTCCAGCCCTAAGAATGAACTCATTGATAACGTCAGAATGGCACAAAATTGGCTTTTATTATAGCGGACGGTAAGCGAGGATTCTGAATGGAATGTACTGCTGATTCGCAGTCTCGGAGGGCACTGTAACTGTGTAGTACGATTACCTTTCGGGTTACAAACTATGCACAAACAGCGGTTTCTCACCCTTCTTGGAGCATGTTTCACCGGTTTGGCATTACTCACCGGCGTGGCTGCCGGCGCGCAGGAAAAGAACCCTCCGCCCGAGGCGAAAGCCGCCGACCGTCCGAACGTGGAATACTCTGGCATGTACAGCTTCCTGAAAGAAGGCGAGTTCGTGCAGGTGACGGTGGAGGACGCCGGCCGAGTAACCGGGTTCGTTTCCCGCTACGGTGATCTCGACTCCGATAAAGGCGCGTTCCTCGACCAGTTTTTCAAGACCGGCAAACTTGAGGGCAACGCGCTGAGCTTCAGCACCCAAGCCGTGCACGGCACGGTATACGACTTCAAAGGAAACATTGAGCGTGGAGAAGGCAAGAAGCCTGGCGAAGAAGCGTACTACGTGATCAAGGGCACGCTCACCCAAACCGTGACCGATGCCACGAAGAAGAGCTGGTCAAAGTCGTTGCCCGTCATCTTTAAGTCGTTTCCGGAAGAAGCAAGCCCCACGGCGCCACCCACAAAACACTAGGTTTGAGGTGAAACTCGTTTGCGATTACTTAGCGCTCGGCCTCAATACTGCGGTGTTACGTTCATCGCTTGCGATGATCCGATACAGTTTCTTAAGTTCCTCGGCGCGGGTAACCGGAACGCTTAGTTCCTTCACTTCAAAGCTACGGGTGTAGCCGATGACGTTTCCTTTCACTTCGGCCTTGGAGTGATAACTGGCGAAGCCAAAGTCGGCGTCCACGGGAGGGGGGACGTCATCTACCTCGTACCCCGGGGGTAGCACAATTTCGAAAGTATCGCTGTCACGAAGGGGTCCGTCGAATTCGATGGGAAACTCACGCGCTTCTTTCGTCTTATAGATTTGTCGAAGACCTTGCCATCGAAATTGACGATCGAACCATCGGGCCGGATGGTACGCGCGCTCATCCCGACGATTTTCTCGTTGTCCTTGAAGTAAGGGATTTCAAATGTCCGCGCGCTTGCGGCCCTCTTCCGTGAGGATCTTGATTCTGAAATAGTCATTCTGGTGGGAGGTCCTGCCGTTGTCGTCTCGGTCGAACTGGCGGAACAGGATGGTGGCCGGTGCTCCGGGCGCTTGTGGTCCCGCGGTCATCTTGAGGTCGTCGGGAACCACCGGTTGGAAACCGATGCCAGCAGCGGCTATCGGCGGCAAAAGCACTGCTCCCGTGATCGCAATGACTGTGGCGCACAAAGGCACTGCCAGAAAGCGGAAAGCGGTTGCGCGTGACTTCATTCGATTCAATCTCATGGGTATCAGGGAGAAACGTCTGCGAGTGTACAAGCGTAGGGGGCTGCTTCAGGAGGCAAGAAAATCTGAAGTAAACACGTCACCTTAGGGTGTGACTTAGCACGGCTTACCGAGATCGGACGACACCCAACTCTTACGCAAGTCTTTTATTTTCAAACCATTACTCATCAACATACTCCTGGTGGCCGGTCACAAGTGATCGGGATGCCTCCAACTTATCTCTTCACTCTAAGTGCGGAATGCTGTGTAGATGAATGGATTGTGGTCACGCGTAGTGCCACGCAAAACAACGACGTTCTAAAAACGGAATAAGTAGGAGACTTTCACAAACACCTGCCGTCCGTCGTTGAGGAAGGGATGGGGAACACGCGCGACTTCGGTATTGTCGTAGGGGTCAGCAGTGAGGCTACGGTTGATGTTGGCAAGATCACTGTTGTAGCCAACATAGATGGCTGTGCCAGGGTGAAGTAGGTAAGTAAACAGAACATCCGCATTGAAGTTCTTGGCATGCTGCAGTGACGTGAAGGCCGGGTTGGCGAGCGTCGCGTTGTACTGGCCGATGAGGCGCAACGAGAACTTGCGTGTGAACTGATAA
>Ga0307471_100001629_pt1 | contig 12392 bp, 13 predicted proteins | sample atmos_gasesAM3C__2_FD_204566 | JGI IMG/M metagenome (GOLD analysis project Ga0307471, IMG submission 204566) | Hardwood forest soil microbial communities from Morgan-Monroe State Forest, Indiana, United States - atmos_gasesAM3C_515 | ecosystem: Environmental > Terrestrial > Soil > Temperate... | reverse complement strand
TGAAAATTCTGATAGTCGGGATCGTCAGGCTTTAGCATCACGCCTTGCTTGGCTGCAGCCAAATAAGATTTCATTGCCAAGCTTTCATCCTTCCTCTCTCCCTTGCCTATCCTGGACATATAGCCGAGGCGTAGCTCCGCCTGCGCAATTCCTGTTGCTAGCGCGTAGAATCTGAATGCTTGAGCATCATTAGCGGCACTCACCTGATGATTGCCGATAAGACCGTTTTCAAACATGAATCCAAGATTGTAAAACGATGACGGCGGCAAATGATAACCTTGTCCGTCATGTTGCGCTTTGACTGATGCGGCTGTATAAGTATCAAATGCCTCATCATATTTTTTGTCACTAAAGGCCTGATCGCCCCGACGAACCAATTCCTGCGGCGTTTCGGTGGATATCGGCGGCATCGGATTAGCCATGATTATTTTTCCGCTCAAAAAAAATCGCCTGATAATTTATCTCGAATTGCAACTATATCGTCCCATAATTAAAGCTCTGTTAAGTCCTTGGATCGATGGTGGCTTTTGCCCAAACGGCCGCGGCCGCGGGTCCATGGAAAAATAAGGGTAATCGGAAATTTATGCTTTCTGACCGGTTAACGCGGCGGCGGTTCAGGCATGCGGAAAACCCCAATGCGGAATGCCGTTAAACGGCTTTAAGAGCTATCGGGGATTGGGGGCGGAGACAAGCGGGGCGTTATAACAACGGCTGTCCAACGCGAATGTTACGGCACGAAATCACGTGGACTAATGAGGGTGATGATGGCCGCCGCCACCGAAACCGAAGCGGAACTGGAAGCCTGGACGCCCATGATGGCCGGTCCACGGCGCATATACGACGCCGGGATGAAAGAAAGCTGGGACCCCATAGTCCATAGACTTATATGAGGCCGTTTGCGGATGGGCTTTGTTATAGGCATTCACTTTATCGATGACTCCCTGGTTCAATCGTCTTGCCTCTTCCGCACCTGCGTCGGGAGCCGGCGAGCCAGCCGTTGTTTGCCCCGGCGCCGCCTGGTGGCTGATGATACTCTGTAAAGCCGGTTCAAGGTCGCGGCCGGGCAGATGGCTGTTTACGATTTCCCGGTTGAAGCGGGAAGGATCGGCAAGTTCTGCCCTGTTCAATTCCTCCGTTATACGATCTCCGTTTGGATCCGCTTCCATGGTGCGATGCGGCTCGCGCGAAGGGCGAGTGCCAGTTCTAGGCTCCGGTGTTGGCTTTTGGGCGGCCGGTGCGGGTGCCGCCGGTGCTGGGGGTTTCGGGGTCTCGCCGGCAGCCCGTACATTCACAGGAAGCTCACCGCTGTTGAGGAATTTCGTCAGCGTCTCTTTGGCCGCTGCTGGATCGCCATTCATCAAAGCCAAAAACACTGTTTTTTGTTTGTCGGTGAGCATAATTTTGCTCATGACGTCGGCGCCGTTGATTGCTTCATCTTCAACAGGGACATCCGCTTTTATGATTTTGTCACTGTTTGTAAATGTGCCCGTCAGCTTCTTGCCATCCGCTGAATAGGTCAGCTGCAGGCCCCCTTCCTTGTCAGGCGGGATGAGTTCGACGGGTTTTTTTGCGGCTGCCGGCGGTGTTATGGCAGGAGGAGCGGCGGCCTGTGCCGGGGGCGCCGCGGCGGGCGGTTGAGGTGTCGCTGGCTTATCAGTCGTAACGGCCGTAAGAAAAGCGTTGAACGCATTGAAGGAAACGTCGGCCAATCCATTGGCTTGGGCTTTTTTTACCCACGCGCGAATGGCCTCATCCGGAACAGGTTTATCACCGGCTAGTTGATTCGCATCGTTCACGGCCTTCAGGAATGCGGCCATGGCCTCCTGGTCGTCGACCTTGGCGAGAATGTCCGTGTACTTTTTCCGGTCGCTTTCGGAGCCAGTGCGGTTGGTTGCCTTCAGAACCGCATTGACGACGTCGGCTGGTTTTGGAGCTGGATTGGCCATGGATTACCCCATTCCCGGTGCTACTTGTGTGTACGATATTGGATCGGCCGGACGCGGCGGCGATACTGACGCCGTCTGCAGGTCAAAATCGAGCCTGTTGTGACGGCGGCTATTGTATGCCGATGCGACCTGTATGGTCGGAGATATGGGTGCCGCCTCAGCGCCTATACCAGGAACATCTATGCCAAAATTGTATTTTGGCTTTGGCGCTGGCCCTGTTGGCGCTGGCGTTATTTTAAAGTCATATTTCGATGGTGTCGTTTGCGCCGCAGTCGGACGCAACGAATTCCAAGCAGCCGTTAATCCTTGCATTATGTACGATTCTTCAGTCGACGCAATCATGTATGGAAAAGCCAAAACATCTCCCACTACGGGTATGTTGTGGATCGCCCGGAAAGGAATAGCGGCCTTGTCGTTTAGCCAATTATATCCATCCATGGCGGATTGGCCGATGAGACCTAATCCGGACTGTGCGCCACGGTCGACACCATCAAACGCGGTCAGGCCTAATGTAAGCCTGCCAACGGAGGTCCAAAAGCCATACTGCGTACCTGTCCAGCTCCTAAATCCTGTCCATGTTAGGGGAAGTGGGAGAAGACCCCTAAAATTATTGAAGGCATGTTTCAGCAATTTATTTAACCTAAATTGATTTGGAATAGCCTTGATAACGTCTTTGGATCTTTCGATGAGTTTTTTGAACCAGCCGTCGCCTTTAGGCGGCTGATTACCTCCCTGCGGCGGGTCAGGTGAGGACGGCGGGGCTGTCCCAACGGGGTGGTATGAACCTGTTGCTGGATCAAAAAATGTATCTATAACCGGGTCCGTACTTGCTTGCGTATTATTCATTGACATGGCAGTCGGGGCTGCTGTGCCTGCCACCCCCGTTTGCACATGCGGATCGGCGGGTTTCGGCGGAATATCGGTACGGGGCATCGCCTCGGCATTCATGTTGTATTCTTCGGCCGCTGGCGCAGCGGTGGCGGCTGCTGCCGTTGCGGCTGGTTCGGGTGCATGCGCGCCGGCCGCGAATGGAGATTTCGGATCGTTAAAAACCGCATCTCCCAGATAAGCGCGGCGTATGTCACTCGGTAACCGGGCCAAGGCGCTATTCATATCCTGTACAAATTGGCTGAGCTGACCCGTCATAACCGGATTAGTGGCTCCCCCGAGCCTTCCGTCTTGAGTAATCGGGATAAATATACCGCCTTCGCCACTCAAGGCCCATGAAGCCATAGAGTTTACGCCTTCCATATTGAGTGCATCTCGCCGTTGCGTAAGGGCGGCCAAATTAATACCATATTTTTCCTGGGCGGTCGTCACCATATTTTGGAAGACAGGAAACTCTCTTTGTTTTGAGAATTGTGAAAAGCTTTGAAGAGGATCCAACGCCTCCATCGGAGAATAAAGTTTTTGGTAGGTGACATAAGCGCCACCGGCGGCAATTCCGCTCAGCAAAACGCCGGCGCCTGCAACAGTGGCTGCTTCCGATCCAATAACGGCTACGAGACCTTTGCCTATAGTTGAGGCGGCCTCTCCGGCGGTGGGGATGCGCGCAGCGCCGTAAGGAAGATCCCAGGTAGGAGCAATTGCGCCCATTTTTATTTCCCTAAAAATCCCGTCCCGAGTAATTTCTAAAATACGCGATAAATCTTGCCGATCTGGATATCAGGCTACCAATTCGTCGTTAAACTTCTGTAAACGAAGGGAAGATCGGCGGAATTAATCGTTCTTTTATTATTGCCGTACGGACAATATTCGAAAAAGCAAAGGGATGGCGGCGCAATAAAATCGCGCTTTTGCCAATTTGGGTAGCGGGTGGATTAAAGTTTTATAACTTTTCCCGGAAACCAGACCCGGCCTTGCTTATCCTCGATTTCAACCAGCCAGCCGTCGGGGTCGATTTGGGCCTGTTTTTCAAAGGCTTTTTCAGCGTCGGATTCGGGCATCGGATCGGCGCGGCTGACCGGATGCCACACCACTTCGTCGCCCATGCGCGCCTGAACATAGACATGCGCGGTGCCATCAAGACGGCTGATTTTCAGATAGATCGTACCGCTGGCTTCATATCCGCGCCGCCGCACGATGATGGGAATGCCGTGCTGTCCCGCAATGCGGATTTGCGCGGCAATGAGGAGGGAGGTGGGAAGGCGGTCATCCATAGAGGCTGGAGGCTAGAGGCTAGAGGCTGCGGAATCGAGAATAAACTCCACTTTCCCTAAGCTCCAATCTCTAGCCTCCAGCCTCTAGCCTCTCTTCAAGCGGCCACGCCCTCCGCCTTCAGGGCCTGTAATTTACGGTACAGCGCCGCGGGGCTGATCTGCAGGATGGCGGCGGCCTGCGCGATATCCTGATTGGTGAAATCGAGCGCCTGCAGGATCGCATCCTTTTCCGCCTGCCACAAAGGCTTGAGGCCCTTCACCAGTGCCGGCGCCATGCGAATCAATTCCTGCGCATTCTGGTTGGCGGCGTTTTGCAGATTTTGCGCGGCAAGATCGTTCGGCATCATCGGCATCGTTACAGCCGGCCCGTTATTCAGCACCACGATGTTGCGGATCGCGTTTTCCAGCTGCCGCACATTGCCGGGCCAATCGTAGCTGCGCAAAAGGCCGACCACCTCGCCCTCGAAGCGGGTAAAGTTTTTATTTTCCTCGGCGCTGAATTTGGCGAGGAAATGATGTGCCAGCAGCAGCACGTCGTCCTCGCGCTCGCGCAAGGGCGGCATTTCGAGCGGGATTACATGCAGCCGATAGTAGAGATCCTCGCGGAAATTGCCGGCATGCATTGCGGCCAGCGGATCGCGGTTGGTCGAAGCCACGATGCGCACATCGGCGATCTCCGTTGTGTGGCTGCCGACGGGCGTGATTTCGCCGGTTTGAAGAAACCGCAGCAATTTGACCTGTAAATCGAGCGGCATTTCGCAAATCTCATCGAGAAATAACGTGCCACCATGAGCTGTGCGCGCAGCGCCTAATTGTTCCCCAGTTGTGCCCGTAACCTGGCCGAACAGATGGCTTTCCAGCATATTGTGCGGAACGGCGCTGCAATTGACGATCACGAAAGGCCGCGCGCGCCGCGGGCTGGCCTTGTGAATGGCGGCGGCGGCCAGTTCCTTGCCGGTGCCGCTTTCGCCCATAATAAAAATGCTGGCCTTGCTAGCGGCGACGGAATCAATGATGCGGTAGACGGCCTGCATGGAAGGCGACTGGCCGACGAAATTATGAAACTGGCTTTGTCCTACCGTGTGGCGCCATTCGGTCAATTCCTCGACCAGCGCCTTGCGCTCGAGCGCATTGCGAATGGTAGTGGTCAGGCGCGCGGCCGGGAAGGGCTTGACGATAAAATCGAAAGCGCCGTTTTTCATCGCCTCGACCGCCACATGCACCGAATTGTTGGCGGTGACGACCACCACCGGCAAATCGGGATAAAGTTTCTGTGCGTGTTTAAGGACGTCCATGCCGCTGGCATCGGGCAGGATCAAATCCAGCACCACGGCGGCCGGATTGAACTGGTCGAGGAAGGCTATCGCCTTGGCGCCGCTCTGCTCCGCCACGGTTAGATAGCCTTCCTGACGCAGGCATTCCTCATAGATGCGTGCCAGCGGCAGCGCATCTTCGACCAGCAGAATGGTTTGCTCGTTCGGTTTGATCATGGCACTCGGACAGTCTGAAATCGGACCGTTCAAGTGTCGCGCCAAATAATGATTGCTTAGTAAATCCCGAGCCGGTGCGTCATACGGGTGTATGATTTCGGCGCATTTTGAAGATGGGAGTATGAAGGACGAGGAGCTTAGCCCTCGAACCCTTCGTGCTCGGCGATGAAATAGAGTGGGCGTGCTTTTACTTCGGTCATCACGCGTGCCAGATATTCGCCGATCATGCCGAGGCTCAACAATTGCAGGCCGCCGAGAAACAGAATGCCCACCATCACTGAGGCGAAGCCTGGCACATCAATGCCGAGAATAAGCGTGCGCAGGGTCAGATAAATCGCATAGCCGAATGCAGCCACCGAAACGGCCGCGCCGCTCCAGGTCCAGATGCGCAGGGGAAGCGTGCTGAAGGCCGATAGCCCATCAAACGCGAAACGCAAAAGACGGAAGAAATTCCAGCTCGAGCCGCCACCCTTGCGCAGCCCGACGTCGAACGGCACCGTGTCCTGCCGGAAGCCGACCCAGCTGACGAGGCCTTTCATGAAGCGGTTGCGCTCGGGCAGGGCGTTGACGGCTTCGATCACCTTGCCGTCGAGCAGGCAGAAATCGCCGGCGCCCTCTGGCAGTTTCACATCGGCAATGGTGCGGAACACGGCGTAGAAGGCGCGGGCGAACAGGCGGTAGATGAAATTATCGGCGGCGCGGTCGCGGCGGATGGCATAAACCAATTCGGCGCCGTTGCGCCATTTGTTCACTAATTCGGGAATGACTTCGGGCGGATGCTGCAGATCGGTATCCATGGTAATGGCGGCACGGCCGCGCGACAATTGCAAGCCGCAGGCAAGCGCCGCTTCCTTGCCGAAATTGCGCGCCATACGCACAACCTTTACGCGCCGGTCTTTCTCGCGCTCATGACGCAGCAGGAGAAAGGTGTTGTCGGTGCTGCCGTCGTCGATGCAGATGATTTCGTAATCGAGGCCGAGCGCGCCCAGCGCCGGATAAAGCCGCGCGAACAATTCATTCAGCCCGGGGGCTTCGTTGTGGAAGGGAAGGATGATGGAAATTTCAGTCATCGAGTGGCTAGTGGTTAGTGGCTAGCGGTTAGGAACAACATCCCGAAAATTCGAGTTTTAAAATCACAATTTCAATTTCCTTATCGCTAGTCACTAACCACTAGCAACTAGCCACTAAAACCCTTCCCGCTCTTTCCGTTTGCGCTCAACCTTACGTTGCCGTCGCACGGATTCCGCCTTTTCGCGCGCCTTGCGCTCGGATGGCTTTTCGTAATTGCGGCGTAATTTCATTTCCCGGAATATGCCTTCGCGCTGCATCTTCTTCTTGAGCGCGCGTAGCGCCTGATCGATATTGTTATCGCGGACGGTGACTTGCACGAAACTCTTCCTCCTTCGTACGGGTTGAACCAAAACGGTGTGTGGATATAGCATAATCAAGGAGTTAGAGGAAAGCCTTTCTTTGCTATGCCTTATGGCCTGCTCTTGATCTAACATTCTGAAATGATGAAAGAAATGGCATGAAAAAAGAAGCCACACGCCGCGAAATATTGCGCGCCATTCTTGCTCAGGTGCCGTTCGACGGCTGGACCGATGCGGCTTATGCGCGCGGCGTTAAACAGGCGGGCCGCGCGCGCGGCGAGGCCGATCTGCTGTTTCCCGGCGGCGTGCGCGACGTGATCGATTTTTTTGGCGCGGAAGCCGATCGCGTGATGGAAAAACGTATTGAGGATGAGCCCGGCTTTGCGCGCCTGCGCGTACGGGAGAAAATCGCCTTTGCCGTACGGGCCCGACTTGAATATCTGACGCCGTATCGCGAAGCCGTGCGGCGGCTGATGGTCTGGTACGCGCTGCCTTTGCACGCGCCGCTGGGCCTCAAGCGGCTTTACAAAACCGTCGATCTGATGTGGCGCGCGGCCGGCGATAGCGCGACCGATTTCAATTTCTACACCAAGCGCATTTTGCTGGCCGGCGTTTTGAAAACCACCATGCTGTTCTGGTTCGACGATGAAAGTGCCGGCTGCCGCGCCAGCTGGGAATTCCTCGACCGCCGCATCGGCGAGGTGCTGAAGGTGGGCAAAACCATCAGTTTAATGAAGGAATGGAAGCCGGCCGAGATTTTCGATTTTATCCGTCAGAAAATGCCGCGCGCGAAGTAAGGCTGCTTATTTCTTCCTGAACATATCCAGGCTGATGACCTCGCCCGGTTTTTTCTCTTTTTCCTTCTCGTCTTTATCTTTTTCTTTCGTTTTGGCGCCCTTGCCGGGTTTGGCGGTTTTGCCGCCTTTTTCCTCTTTAATATCGGAGTTGGATGTTTTTGGCGGCGCGGCGGCTCCGTCCGTATCCTCGTCGCCTTCGTCATCCTCATCTATGGCGCCTGACTGGAACTGAAGCGCAAAATTGACGGAAGGGTCGGCGAAAGTGGTGATCGCCTCGAGCGGAATGTGCAGACGCTCCTTCACATTGTTGAAGCTTAGCATCACGCTGAAACTGTCCTCGTTCACCTTGAGGCCGAAAAACTGATATTGCAGGACGATGGTCATTTCCTCCGGATATTGCTTGGTCAGGTAATCCGGGATTTCCACGCCGGGAAAATTGGTCAGGAACGTGATGTAAAAATGATGCTCGCCCGGCAGGCCGTTTTTGGCCACCGTGGTTAGCGTCTCGCGCACGACGTCGCGCAAGGCGCCTTCGATCATGAGGTCGTATCTAAGAAGATCGTCGGTCATTTAGGTGCTGGTGGCTAGTGGTTAGTGGCTAGCGATTAGGAATAGCAATTCTTTATATTGATGTACAATCGTCCGCCTCGTGTGTTCGCTAGCAGCTAGCCACTAACCACTAGCCCCTAAAAGTGGGGGGCTTCTGTTGCCCGGCGCCCCCCGGGCCGCGTTAGTCGAGTAAACTACCCATGTTCGCTAAGCGAACGTTAGGCAGCTACCGCAACTCCCATGTCAACGTTGTCGTTGGCATTTGTAAAAGTGACCCGATAACGGCGGTATCATGCCGGGCAAAAACCGTGTCTTTACTACACGCGTCGATCCTATTTCGCCCCCGCCCGTCTTCGCGCTTCGCGCTACGACGCGGCCGCCTTCGTTGGCTTGCCGCGCCGAAGTTTCCCCGTAAGGGGAAACGAAGGCGGGTGGAGGCGCCGGGTACCGCCCCCGGGTCCGCAGCGTCTATTCCACACAGCGTTTATCGCCATAGCCGGCAAGCCGGCAGGGATAGATATAGCATGGAAATGGCTAAGAAAAAGGTGAGGCCATTTTTATCTTGTATTTGAAAGGGCTACGGTCGGCATACTCACTTCAACCCCACGATAATAGTATCACCAATTAACCATCATCTTTGCTAGCAAAACTATTCACTTCTGGATAAATTGCCGCATACATATAGGCAGACTGATATTTATGAATAAAACATATGACAAAATCTTCGTTGGCGGAGGCATTGCCAGTCTTATGGCGGCCTATCAAACGAAGCGTATGGCCGTCGATGCCGGCGTTGAATACGACATTCTTGTTCTTGCAGAATCCATTCACCCGCCGACTGCGGTGGGTAGCCATATTACGCTCGCGCTTGATGGGCTGGGCAAGTTGCCATCAGAAGGTAAAGATACAATGCGCGTCTTAATGCTGGATGCCATGCACGAGCTTTGCGCGATTGTGGACAGAGAAAAAATTGCATGCGGATTGCGCAAAGGTTATCAATTTCTTGGCCGTAATGCTGAAGAAGCGCGTCAACTTGTCGACCTCATCATTAGAGATTTTAATTACAAAGAAGATTATTTTCGCGAAGTGCCGCAGGATGATGTGTTTAGGTTAAGCGGTTTTACCCACGCGTGGGAAACCGATCTTATCGGTCAAATCAACGCTCACGATTTATTGTGGGGCATTCAGCGGGCGATTACTGAACTTGGCGGCGACGTGGTCGTAGGCAGATATTACAGATATTATCGTCACCATACAGCAAGAGGCAAAACGGAGCTTTACACAAGTTATAATCGTGAAATGTTTGAAAGCCGTAATGTGCCGCTCATGGCAACAGGCGCCCATCATATTCAATATATGAGCAAGATGCGCGGCCAAACCTATCCGGAATATACGATCGCCGCGCATGCGCGACTAAATCCCGAACACGCGCAAGCTATTTCGAGGCGGCCGATTGCCGGTATTGATTCTCAGTTTGCGGGTGATGTGCTTTGGGCAACACTTGACCCGAAAAATATATTTACGGCCGGGATTGGTTATACGAGCACCCCTCGAGGGGAAAGGAAGCTTATTCGCGGAGTGCGGAGTATTTTTAGAGAAGTCCTGCCGGATATAGCCGATCTGTATGAGGATAAGCTGGAATTTTCCTTCGGCGCCATGACGATGACTCACAATGGAATGCCTATCATTGGAAGGATGACTAGTTACGACGTTTCAACCGGTTTCGGTAGCGGCGGATTGGTGGCCGCAACGATGGCTGGTAAAGCGTGGGCAAATTCGCTTGTTCAAGGCAATCATGAAACTCTTGAAACGCTGGAAGCGTTGCAACCTCAACTTTTTGAAAGAAGCCGTCGTGCGCGCCGCCAAGCTCCGGGCGTGACATAAATCCATTAAAGTCGTCGCTATTTCTGCTTGATATCGCGTCTGTTCGCAGCGATCATGCGACATGCCCTATGAATCAGCCGAACCGCGTCCCATGTCCGCCGTAACCAAGGCTCAGCAGGCCGAAATCGAAGCCCAGCGCGCGCAAACCGCGCCGACGCGCCGCGCCACCGTGGCGGGGCTGGAGGAGATTTTGTACCAGCCACTGCCGGTGCTCGATCACGGCTTTGTGCGCGTGGTGGATTATATGGGCGACGATGCCGCCGTGGTGCAGGCCGCGCGCGTGTCCTACGGCAAGGGCACGAAAAAGGTCAGCGAGGATGCCGGGCTAATCAAATATCTGCTGCGCCACTGGCATTCGACGCCATTCGAAATGTGCGAGATCAAATATCACGTCAAATTGCCGATTTTCGTCGCGCGCCAGTGGATTAGGCACCGCACTGCTAACGTCAATGAATATTCGGCGCGCTATTCCATTCTCGATAAAGAATTTTACCTGCCGGCGCCGGAGCATCTCGCCGTGCAATCCGCCGTCAACCGGCAGGGCAGGGGCGAGGTGCTCAAACCGGAGCAATCCAAACGCGTGCTCGATTTGCTGCGCGAGGATGCCGAGCGCTGCTATCGCGGCTATCAGGAAATGCTGAACGAGAACGAGGAAGGCAAACCCATCGACGAAAATAAGCAGGGCCTCGCGCGCGAACTGGCGCGGATGAATTTGAACCTCAATTATTACACGCAATGGTATTGGAAGACCGACCTGCATAATCTGATGCATTTCCTGCGCCTGCGCGGCGACGATCATGCACAATATGAAATCCGCGCCTATGCCGATACGATGATGCAGACGCTGGAGCGCTGGGTGCCGCTGACCTACGCCGCCTTCATGGAATATCGCGCGGGCGCGGCGCATATTTCCGCCAGCGGCCTTTCCATCATCAAACGCATGCTGGAAGGTGAAAAAGTGACCCAGGAAAATTCCGGCCTGTCCAAGCGCGAATGGGTGGAATTGATGGGGACCTTGGGCCGCGCGGCCTGATTAGAACGCGGCGCCGATACGGGCCCATAATTGCTGAAAGACGCTTTGCCCCAGCGCCTGTATCGAAGCGATAATTGCCACAACAACCAGGGCTGCAATAAGTCCGTATTCAATCGCGGTCGCGCCGGATTCGGCGCGCAAAAAATCCTGCATGGATGTGCGCATGCTCATAATCACTCCCCTTGTGCCGGAATGCCCAAATTATATTCGCGGAATCATGAATAAAGAATTTACTTAAGGCGGCCGCTTTTAAACCGCCCTTAAGCATAAGGGCCCTTGCAAAATCATATTTTTTCCGCTTGTCGTTGCGGATACCGAATTTCCACTTGCCAAATTGAGGTAACAAAAATAGCAAGTAATTTATCTATTGCGGGTAAGAGGATTCACGGGATAGCGTTTTCATGACCCTCTAAGGGTAACTTATTACATTTTAGAGCAAAACATGTCTCTCGATGTATTAGATGATGCTTCGGCATCGGAATTATGGAAATTGGCTAACGGTTACGACCCCGATGAGCCTTATTTCGATTTTTCATCTTCAGCCTTAGAAATTGGTACCCGTCAAAAGCCTATGTCACGGCCACAGAGCGAAGATCCGGATGAGGTGATATTCATAAAATCGAGTAAAAAATCCGATATTCAACCGGCTGTTCAAGACATATTGGAACCTCAGAGCGAATTAGAAATGGCTCTGGGGTCGACAGATTATATGAATGATTTTCAAAGGGCGGCGATTATAGCCGGTTTGGCGGTTTTATTGCCCGCCACTGATCCCCAAGCAATGAGCGCTTTGTTATATGCCCGAAGATTAGAAGCGGGTTCTGGCTAAAAGATAAGCGCGCGAAGCCTGGTGCCCCCGGACGGATTCGAACCGCCGACCTACTGATTACAAATCAGTTGCTCTACCAGCTGAGCTACAGGGGCTACGGCCCTCTTATCTAACGTAAACGGCCTGTATTGTCATCACCGTCGCCGTCGGGCAACGTGAGGTGTGAGTCCCACAATCCGGTCCGATTCTGCATGCGCATCCTGCTTTTTCTGGGTTTAACACTCATGCTCGCCGCCTGCGGGCAGGCGAGGAATTATTCCTACACGCCGCCCACCGTTCCCGGCGGACGCATGTGCGTCGACGAATGCGAGAATGCGCGCAATTCCTGCGAGGAA
>Ga0307471_100001628_pt1 | contig 12392 bp, 19 predicted proteins | sample atmos_gasesAM3C__2_FD_204566 | JGI IMG/M metagenome (GOLD analysis project Ga0307471, IMG submission 204566) | Hardwood forest soil microbial communities from Morgan-Monroe State Forest, Indiana, United States - atmos_gasesAM3C_515 | ecosystem: Environmental > Terrestrial > Soil > Temperate... | reverse complement strand
TCAACTTTGATCTTGAGCAAAGTTTCTTCATGCGTCAGTTGAAATTCTTTAGCTTTTTCTATGGCGTCAGCGCTTGCCGTCAACTTCGCAAAAATATCCGCAGGACTTGAACTAGACGCCCCAATGCGCCCCGCCAGTGCTTCCCCGATAGCAGCACCGCCGGGAATAGGCAAAGCCGCTCCAAGTAGCGGCAAACCGATTTTAGCGATGCTTTCGCCTAGTTCTTTCCAGTCCATAAATGAGCAAAGTCCTTTTTAAAATGTTCGAATGCGGACTCCAAAGAAGGAAATGGTGAATTCCAAGATGCGATGGCGAGCATCGTCAACATATCGTCATCGTGCTGCGCCCAATTTTTCTCCAACCACTCATTGCTTTTAGTGGCGACTTGAACAATTCGGTGAAAACTTTCAACTACAGAAACATCGGCTGTCGGCAACTGATAAAGCGAAAAATTGCTGACAACAGTTTGCACAAACAGCCGATATTCGGGAGTCCACCGCATTACGCATGAGCCGCCGGCGCAGCAGGCGCAGCAGGCGCAGCAGCTGCTTTAGCCTTCACGGCAGCATCAACTGCCGCCTGATGCGCAATCGCCGCCGCTTGCGCCGCATTCGGCACTTTCGTAACGCCAGCTTGTGAGGTCCGCTGAATTTTGTTTACAACAGGTTTCGCAATCAGCGGAACAGCGCTAGCCAATGCTGTAGGGTCTAGCGTCGCTTCAAATGGCGTAACGTTTTTAACAACCGGCACACGTTCTTGAACTTTGCCTAAATCAGCAAACCGAATCGACGCGGAATCAGGCATGAAAACGACAACGCCAGTATCCAGTTTTAATCCTAATTTAAGGACACCTAATTGTTTCTGATAAACAATCGCGATGATAGTGCTCATTTACGCCTCCTGTTGAATTTGCGTTAGCAAGTTTTGATACGTGTCCAGTACATACTGAACTGTTTTAGGATTTTGTCCAGCCGTATTACCGGGTAGAGACGCCCAGATTTGCGCTACTTTGGAAACCGCGCCACCAATATCATTTTCATCAATCAGCGAAAGCGCGCCCTTCTCCCGAATCAATTCGAGCGCTGCCAAGTCTTGTTGATCCGGCGCAAATGAAGTCAACCCCAATTTTTGCGCTAATCGATTCCATGTCGGCTTGGTAATTTGATACGCACCTGCTGCACTCGAATGACAAGGCGGATTCAGTCCCGCATTCTTGCACATGTCATCGGAAAGCGGCACTCCCGACCATCCTTGGTTAGCAGGATGATCTTCATAGTTCGCCGGAAACGATTTGTCATAATTAAACAGCGTTAGATAGGGTTGCGTTGTCGCCGCCGTACCCTCGGTAGTCTGGATGAGTTTCAGGAATGCCGCTCTTTGTTGCGCAATTACATCATCAGGTGTATTCACGTTTGGTTCCCCCGAAACAACGATTTCATCGATAAGAGATGGCGCATCATCCGTTTCACCTGTACTTGAATCGACCGTAACTGGTTTTCGGAACAGAATGTACATTCCTGCTCCGGCAGCCAAACCCAAAACAAAAAGATCGCGATTCATTATCCGAATATCGGTATGTAACCGACTCCCCCGCCTGAACGTAAAACAGTCGCCCAATCAACCGGAGCACTATTTAAACCTCCTGGTTTATTCGTCGAGACAAATGTTGCTGTTTTCGTACCGGTACTCGTGTTGTTAATTTGCGGTGCATGCTGTCCACCGCCACCATCAGTTGTCCATGCCCAATTAAGATTCAAGCCACCGCCAATAGATAATTGACTGTTCGGAACGGTCCCATTCTGAATAGTAATATCACCTGTTGTCCCATCCAGGTTCATCAATGGAGCACCGCCGACTATCCATTGAAGCGTGTTGTTTGGCTTGTCATAAATAAAATTAGCCCCGCTTGCTTGCACGCCCGTACCTGTTCCCACAAGCAACTGCCCAACGGGCGCTTTAATCGAAACCGGTGTGTTGTAAGAACCCATATCACCCTACCGATTTTTGACCGTACATAATCAACGCAGTACATCCGGCAAGCGTCGAAATCAAATGAATATCGTTTTGCGGGACCACGGTATCAAAAAATAAAGAAGCGCCCGCAGCCAGAGGTATACCATTCGTCCCGCCGATATTCATGTTCTGCCCGCATCCAAAAAATATCGTAGCGCCGGTTGAATTCAAGTCGTTATTCAACACAAATAAAAACGCTCGAATCGACGATGACGGCTGCAACACGATTTGATCTTGCGTACCAATCAACACCGGCAACATCGCGAAATCGCAATATCGCGATGGTTCAAACACGCCGGACAATTCCATGAACATTTGCTGCATGGTTTGTTGCGTGGTTTGCGATGACTGCATAACTGATGGCGCATTGACGTTCTGAAAAACGTTGTCATTGATATTGACAACCTTGCGTTGCGCCGCTTGAGACGGAATGGTGAACGTTTGTCCGCCATGTGTGGATCGCACCTGGGGCGCGGGCGTAATCGGCCCGACATAGCCAACATTTTTAACGACGGGTTGGCGTGATTCCCAAAAGTTTTTCGGGTATCGAGAAAACCGATATTTGCCGATGTTGCTCATTGATTCGGTCCCGATGGTCCACGATTCAAGATGTGCACACCTTGAAAAGCGAGTTGCATTTTAGGCGTGGAACTATCAAAAATTTGCGCCACGATTTTCAACGATGAGGTGCCGAGAACTAATCGAGGTTGTGGCCAGATATACGGAAACTGTCCAGTGCCAAACAATGAATTGACATAGACCGGCTCTGAGAAAAAGTCCTCGCCTGAATTCGTATCGGTAATCTGCACTGTTACGTCAGACAATTCTCGCGTCGCATCCGTTTGCGCGGAAGCATCATCCTGCCAATATGCCGTTGAGACAATAATGAAGTCGTAATTCGCCTTGATATTGATGACATCGTTCAGCGTCGAATTAATGCTGAAGTCAAACGTCAACGGGTAGAACATCGTTTTGATTTCGATATTCATCGCGGCATAACGTTGCGCAATAATGTTGTCAATGCCTAGCTGTTCCATGTTTACCTCCTGTTGACCCAATCGGGAGGCGACTTTCGCCGCCTCCTTTTCGGATACCTGCCGTCGGGCGACAAGCAGATTACTGAGCGTTACGGAAGAATTGACCAATAAGCCCAACACCGATCCTACCGTTGAAGCCACTAGGCGTTGCAAACGCGCCACCCCATTCCAAGGTGACCTTGAAATTCTGGTTGGCAACCAGAGTGCAAGGCGGATCAATGACAAACGGGCGACCCATAACGCGAGCGGCGGCAACTGACACCATATTGTGAGTTGTCGTATCAGAGTTCGCCAGAGAGGCATCAAAGCCGACAAAACTTGATGGTGGGAAAAGATGCAGCGGCGCGGCGAAGCAATATTCCTTTTGCAAGATGAACAACTGCAATCCGCCCGCATTAAGAATTTGCTGAACATCTTCAATCCATGGCAACAGCGATGTACCGCTAGCCACGGCTTCCGCATTAGTCATCGGCGCAGGCGCGTACTCATTCGCCGTGTCGCTGGAACCGGGGTAGAAATAGACTTCAATGCCCGCGACGATAAACGCAGTGCCACGCGATAATTGACCGGCCATGGTCATGTTAGTATCAAGACGTGTTTTAGGCGACCCAACCGTAGCGCCAACCGATGTGGTAATGCCTTGCCCTTGCGGTTCTTGAAAAAACGTCATTTGTTGCTGACCCAACAGCGGGTAAAGCTGAAAATCATAGAGTGGTTGCCAGATTGTTTCGGCGTTTTGCGTATTGACAGCGTAATTCTTTAAATCCTGTTCAGTGAACGTGTAGAGAATCGGATTCAGAGAGAACGAAATTGATTTTGGCAATAGTTTTGTGAACATCACGTAAACAAAAGCCAAAGCCACTGATACAGCCCACTTCAAAATTTGAAACGCTTTCATGTTTTCCTCCGTTTAAAAATAGGCTGAATTATCGAACGTACATGCCGAAACGTTGACCAGTGCCGGGGTAGGGAATCGCATTCGCGTTACCTCCCGCAAGCGCAGGCGTCTTGCTCTGCGCCCTTGGCAGTCCACGATTGCCGCCGGTGTACATGCTCAAGTTGGCGCTGACAGGCTTTCCCGGATTAGCGTAACCCAAAGGGATTGATGCGGGCATGACACGACGGAAAAAGTCATACAGATTGACTGTCATCGCACCAAGTCCGAGCATTTCACCTTTGGAACCCAGAAACTTTTTGCCAGCGATGCTGACGCCAACAGCCAGACCAGCTTTGGTCAAATGGTATAAATAGTTGATAGAGCCATCGGCGTTATTGCGTGAAGATAGCGTTGCGGGAATCGGCAAATTGCCCATGACCAAATCAACGCCCAGCGCGCCGACCGCACCCATAGCGCCGTTTTTCAGCAGTTCAACAATCCCGTTAACGCTGATCGGATTGTGCCGACGATGTTTCCGGTGCCGCCGGTAATGCTGCATAGGATTCGTGCGTCGCTTCGCGGCGCGCCGGTATGTATGCTTGACAGCAATCGGATTTTTCCGGGCATGGCGCTTGTGATGGCGCTTGGCCGGATTCGCTTTGCGAGCGCGATTCATGGCGACAAGGTTTCGTGTCGCCGCTTTTTGTGCGGCAGTGCGATGTTTACGCATGGCAGGTTTCCTCTTGCGAAGTGTCGGGCGATCCGACGGATTAACAATCATGAATTGCGGCATGTCCTCAGCTCCTATGTTTTACGATCAACGATACCTCGTTCCGTAAAATCATATTCCCCACCGAGAATAATCAACTGCCGCCCGTCGGAAGTGACGCACAAGAGTGGCCGGGCTTTCCTGCTGAAATCGTGGTGATAGGATTCGGTAACACCATCGCGCACTGTCGTGTACCCGACATAATCCAATTCACCTATCGCCATTACTACACCAGAAAAATCCGGTATGTCAAATTTTCCGATAATTTCAGGATCATGCCCCGTGAAATTTTTGTACAAGCGCCCTGCTTCGCGCTTTTGCACTTCGCTTGAAGGCGGAACCGGATTTTTTGCGCGACGACGCATCACACTGACCTTACAACAAATTGCGCGCCACCTTTAGCTTGCGCGTTATACATATCCGCAGTCATTTTAGCGATAGTGTCGCTCGTGAAATAACCAACGGTCATTTCTTTCCCATTATGAATTTGCTTGATGCAAAACTGGTGACGTGGATTAGGGTATCGTCCTTTCACCGTATTCGCCGCACGACGTTTTTTCAATCGAGCGCTTGGCGCTTTCTTTGTCACGTTCGACGGGCGTTTAATGTAACTCGCCGAATGCACGATAATCGTCCGCTTCTTGCCGCTCGCTGTCGTGCGCTTAACGGTTTTTGTCATCGCCTAATCCTCCCAAAAATAACGACAGGCAAGCGCCAGCAATCAGACCGGGCGCATTGTTGATGAGCGTTTCGCCTAATTCCGCCATGGCCATCATGGTCCTATTGTTCGCCTGAAATAGTCCCACCATTGATCGTTTCGGCTCGACACGTTTGGATTTTCGGCGTCGCGATTTGCGCGGCTTGCCGTCAATTTCAACCAGTGTCGGTTCGACATCAATGATGGTCATCGTTTTGCCAGCATGATGAGACCGAATAATAGAGCCGCGCCGATCAGCAAAGTTTGCGTCGACTTGGCGTTGACTGACGCCAATTGCGCTTGCTGCGACGCTACGGCGGCTTGCGCCTGCGACGTTTTGATTTGCGTCAAATCGTCTAACGCTGTTCCAAATACATCAGTCAGACCGTAACTATCGCCTGCGGACAAATCCGTCGGCGCGGCGACATCCGAAGCGACATCGCCTAGCATGAATCGATTATGGTGCATGACATCCTCACTTTCTAGTTGCGAGATAAAGAAGCGCCAAACCGGCGATTGGCAGCAACAATCCGCTGCCGCCAACACTTGACATGGTTAACGGAGAGCGCGCTGTTGCAGCGGGACGGACAACAGGAACAGTCGCACGATTCCTGGCGATCTCAACCGCGCCTGTCGTGGTAATCGCGGCAGCGGCGACACGTCCAAAGGCATCCAAAAATGAATTTGTCGCATCGGGCGCTGGCGATGGCGCGGCAGGCGATCCGCTACCGCTAACGTCAATGAAATGAAGCAGTGGCGTCGAATCGGAAACGTTCGTATCCGAAGGCGATGGCGGCGAATTGTCAGTAAAGTCGATTAGTGAAAAATCGGTTCCATCATTCATGATGCCCCTTTCGATTCAAAACGAGTATAGCGCCAGCGGCGATTGCGAGCCATATCCACGGGAAAGGCTTCGTTACTGCGATTGTGTTAGAAGTTTGCGATGATTGTGAACCAACATCGAAACCGGGCGATTCCCCTGTTCCGGTTGTCACATAGCGCACATTTGAATTCGAATTGGATTTAGGCGTGCTGCCTGTCGCTGTGCTAACTAACAAACCAGCGGCAGCTTTTTCCGCCTGCGTCAGAATTTGCGAGCCTGCTTGTTTGGCTACGGTGGAAGCTGTTGATGTTGATGTTGACGGTGTCGCTGATGGTTCCGGCGGCGCATTGGCGCTTTGCGTTGAGACTTGAGAAATTCCACTGGCGATATTGGCAATATCGGCAGGAACCGATAATCCGGCATTGGAAAGCGCCGACATCCATCCTGCCGCTTCCCCTTGCGTAATGGTCGCGCCGCCGATATGCGCCAGCTCAATTTCCCGTAACGCTTCTTCACCTGCGGTTTGAATTTCGGTAGCGGGCGCTATGGTTTGCGCCACCGTTGACGCTGTTTCCACCGTCGGCGCTGCGCTTGTGGTGTTTACGCCTGCTGACGCCAACAATTCTGGTCCAGCGATAGCGAGCACGGTTCCGGCGAATGCAATCAACGGTCCATATTGCTCCCAAAACGTATCTTGCTGTTGCAGGTAATTTGACGATGGCGTAACCAAGCCGAATTCGTCGGACCAATTAATCAAACGCGGGTCTTTGTAGCCGCCTTGCGCGCCGATTGACAGCCATGAACCGTTGAAAGGGTTTTGCGTGACTTGTATGCCAGTGCTCGCTAAGCGGTTCCACGCATCGCGACCAGCAGGCGTCAATACCAGACTGTAAGTTCCTTCGCCAACCTGTCCGATAGCATACCAGCGCGGATCGAAATTCGAATTGAGCGTCGCGTTAACTTCCTGAATGGTCATCGGCGTTATCTGCGGACCATTTTCCGAGCCGTTATCAACGATATGAACCGGTTGCCAATTACTCGCATTGTCAGTGCTCATTACCCGTCTAACCGCATTTGCCAGCGCAATTTGCAAATCGGATTCAGGAATCAAAACACCATCAGAGCCACCGTATACATCACCGGGAAAGCCATGCGCCAATACCTGATTGAAAACATCGGGACGCAAGAACAACCATTCGTGACCATAACCCGATGCGAGCGCGTTTTGATCTATAGCGCCAAGACCGAAAGCGCGGCGTTTACGTGGCGGAATGAAGGGGAGTATGCGCGGCATGAATATCTCTTAGTTGTGCCAATACATCCAATCGGTAATAGAACCTTCAGGCGGTTGCCAACCTGCATCATAAGGTTCTGTGGCGTCAAGCGGTACCCAAGTAGTCCCTAAGAGCGTTTCGACATAAACATGCGACAGTTCTCCCGGCGCAAATCCAACAGCGCGAAAACGTGTCGGGTGATTGATCGATTCGAGCAATGCGGCAATCAGCATTGCCATATCGTCACAGTCCCCTGCTTGATTCGCTAAGGTCACGTCAGGAGTTTGCAGCGTCTCTACGTCAAGCACGTCGCCGACGTAGCGTATGTTCGTCTGCACGTAATTGAAAATTTCCCGAACTTCGCCCGAAAAATCTTTGTTGTCCAAATTCGAGGTGATGGAAATTGCGAGATTGCGTATTTGTGGATCGCGAGCGAATTTCTTGACAATGGTAGACATGATCTTGAGCGTTTCTTTCACGCCTGCCCTGCCATTTGGAACTTCGCCTAAAAATGTACGATTATCAGGTTTTTGCGTTTGGTACATTTGTCGGAATTGAGGTTTCAGTTGGCGTAGCATTATCCGGTTGTTCATCAGTTGTCAAGTTCACCATTTCTTGACGCACGTTGATGAACCATGTTTTGTAATGCGCGGCTTTAGGTTCGATTACGCATAATTGTTCAAACCAGTTTGGCGCGGTTAGTATTTGCTCCACTACTTCGTCAGGCGCGTTATCGAGAATGAGATTGGCGTATGCATAAGGATCAGCATCATTTGTGGCAGCTTTTAAAACGCTGGTTAACATCATTTTGATAGCGATGTTGTTCATATCGACACCTCCTGCTTGCGGTTCTGGTTGAGCAACAGGTTGTGTCGCTGGTTGCGCGGCTTGTTGCTGTTTCAATCCTTCGATCATCGGCTTTGCCATTTCGACGATGTATGGCAAATAGCTCTGTTCGCCGCCTCCTGTCGCAAGTTCAATTTTGCCTTTTATGGCAAGCATTTTTTCGACGACTTCTAGCGGGTCACGTTCTTCACGGACGGGAGCGGCGAACATGCTTTTCATAAGTTCCATTTCTTTGAGCATGTCGAGACGTGATTCTTGTTTGGGCGTCAACGTTTGAATCGCTTGCATGAACGATGCTTGCATGTCTTTCATGCCCTGCATCATCATTTTTTGATTATCATCCATGCGGCGTTCCAATAGATCGTTACTGGTCCCCATTTCCAACTTGCGGGCTTGCTCAGAGAGCCATGTTTTGGATACCTTGACGCGGATGAATCGATTCATGAACAGGCACACGCGCTTCAAGCGCTCGCCGGTATCTGGATCGATTTGCGGTTTGAACCCTTTCAAGTGATAGGTACCCTCGCCGGTAGTGCGATCGATAAAATCGCGGCGAATGCGCTCGATAATGGTATCCCACTCGGAAGCGTCGCAGCGGAAACAATCGGCCTCGGGGACATTCACGTCATTGCTGACTTCATAGACCTTGATGAAAGCGCGATTAATATCCTCGCCCAACTCAGCGCAAATGCGCTCAACATCAGAATCATCCTCGTCATATTCGTCGTGCGGCGTTATTTTATCTTGAGCGTAGGGCAACGTGCTGATGACTTCCGAATTCCTGATTTCACCATTCAACGCCTCATCAAGAGTGACTACCCGAGAATTTGTTGGTTGTGCGAGAGTTTCCCGCGTTGCGCGTCTAACCATGATTTTTCCTATACAAAAATAAAGGGAGCCAATAGGCTCCCTTTACATTACGGCAAAACTTTGCAAGATTCAAACTATCCTTCGTTTGACGTGATTCAACTCGACAGTTTCAACTTCGATTCTGTTGACATGTATTCACCACAAAATAACGATGCGGGAACAGGCGGGTGAATGCCTTGCAACATCAATACTTGCTGATTCGCCAACACATTTTGTACCGGCACTAACATCGGTGTCGGCGGATTGCGAATACAGAACGCTTGGCGCTTTCCGCTTTGCGCTTGCATGTGTTTAACATAGCGGCAATTCTCGCAAGTTTCTTTTTCACCGTGCATAATCACCTCTCGATGATTTTTTAGTTTTCGCTCGTGTTACGGCTTCGGGTTCCGGTTCCACTGCCGGGACAATGATTTCTTCCGGCGTTTCACCGTCAAATTCATCATCAAACGTGTTTTCGCGAATTTCACCCGTTTCAATATCCACATTTGCAGGCGTGTTATCGACCGGGTGAAAATCTTCATAAGTCGGTTCTGCGATTTCGGCAATTGAGAAGAGTTTGTATTTTTTCGCCGGGTCATCTGAGTTATACATCACGACTTCGAAACTTTTGCCGACGTAATTATGCTCAGGATAGGATTTATGCAGTTTATTGACAAAAATCGCATTGCAAACCATGTCTTGAATTTCATTATCTTCAAAATTAAAAACGCTGGTCAGTGTCGGCGCTTTATCAATCGTCGCTTTAGGCAGTATTTCACCCATATAAAGCTCTTTTTCGATGCGGATGTAATAGGGTCGATTTAACCGCATTTTTAGTTGGCGAACGGTAATGCGGTTCAAAATTTTTGGTTTGAAAGCCATGATTTGCTCCTTGTTAATTTGTTTGCAACCGGGATGGTTGTGATTAAATTATATAGACATGAAAATATTTTTCAAGAGATTGGTAAATATTTATCCATACAATTTTCTTAGTAATGATTGATTCGTAACCGTTCAATTAAATCTTTAATTCTCGGTTCTGGTTTATAGTACAGTGGACCTTTTTGTACTTTCCCATAATCGTCATAAATCGGTTCACCATCTAAACCCAGTTTTGAAAAATTCGATAACATAATGATCTTTAAAATATCATCATTTGGAAGTCCGAATTTTCTCATTTCGGAGGCGCAATAAATTTGAACATCGCCAAGAAAATCAGCGAGAGAAGTTAATAAATTTACAACGTCCTCAGGGCCATCTAATTTATCAGCTTTCCAAATAATATCATCTATCTCATTAATTTCTTCCAGCAGGATTTTTTTAAAGTCATGCAACCGTTTAATAAGAGGTACTGAAATATCTATTGTTGGGAATTCATTACAATCAAGTTTGTACATTTGGTTGAAGCGTTTTATATCAGTTTGGAAAGACATTTAATTCACTCCTTTCACTCGCTGACCTACCTTGACACGCTCGATAAACATTTCCGAACCCGTCATGACACGAATAAAATTTTGACGTTGGACTTGTGTTTGTTTCGGTGGAACACCTTCAAACCAGCGCAAAAAATCATCATGGTTTAGACGTTGGACGTTAAGACCTTTGGCGTAAGCATCACCTTTAGCGCCGGTTTTGCGCTGTTCTTCCATCTTCACAGCTGCATATACTTTTTTCGCAATAAGATGATACTCATCACCCAAAACTTCCGGCTTCCAAGCGCCGTATCGGCTTGTGTCCAAATCAAGGTCAACGGGCCGCGAGAAAATAACACAGTCCGTATCAGAGTAGAGCCAATGCAGCGGGTTCCGTAAAATGGCTCGCCTAACAACCATGCGCACATGTGCTGTAATGAAAGCGCCAATGTGGGGCTGGTGATAGTCGCGATCTTGCGGCTCCCCGAATCGAAACCAAACATGTTGCAGATTTTCTGTTTCATCAAAATATTCATAGTAACCTTCCGGTTGTTCGTTACTCATGAGGTACTCAATACCATCAAGCTCCTCGCAGGTTTTTCCGTAGCTGTTGTTACCAATATATTTCATCATTTGCCCTTGCGCGGACTTCGGTCCTCCCGGCGCGTTAACGCGCAAATTTTCGAGCTTATTGACGTAATCCGACATGGTGAACTCCTGGTCCCAGACATAGGATTCGTAGACGTGGATTTTCCATTTTTCGGCATGGAGTTGACGTAGCTCCGTTGATGTAATCCAGGTCTCTTCCGGTTCGGACCCCAGAGCGTAAATGGATTCTTTTTTACCGCGAGCCAAATCACAATTGCGTATATACAGAGGTACACGATTGCGAGGATTTTCCAAACGGACACGTGCAATAAAACATTGTCCATAACGAGGTTCTCCTTTTGTTCGGGTGCATTTGCCGGCAGGTAGCCATGTTTCGCGCATCGCGGCTGCATAGGCTTGGTTCAGGTCATATTTCCAAATCGGACCGCTATACTTTTTTAAGCAGAAGCAAAACCCGCCGCGCAAGACGTAATCGCGAATAATGCCCACTACTTTTTGAGTGGGTGCGTGCGCTGATACGCCAAAGGGCATTTGCGATTTGAAGATTCTGATACCCATGTTTCCTATTGTAGGTTTTAGTCCGCAACCAAAATGCTGCGCCACAATTTCTTGCGCTTTCATCAAACCATGAAATAAACCGATAGAATCTTGCTCGGCGTATCTTCGATGCTTTTCGAGAGAAGCGTTGAACTCTTCTTGTTCGAAGTCCGGTGATTCTAATTTTTGATGATCGGGCGCGAACGATTTTAAAAAGTCGCTTAGCTTGACGCCCTGCATGCCGAGCATCGCGATGCCATCTAAAAATTCCCATGAAAGTTCCTCGTTGTTTTTTATCGTTACGCGGATACCGCGTAGGCTTTTGGAGCGGGTTAGATAGGGGTGAATGATAAAGTTTGGTTCGTGCAGCAGAGCGGCAGCTATGAAATAACAATCGAATTTGTTGCCGTTCCAGGCGATATAACGGCAGTTGTTTTGCTCAACAGTTAGGAAACGAGTTTCTAGGATTTTCAGTAAGTTTTCGTTTGATTTGATCACGCCGGAAAACCAAAAATCAGCACCATAAGCGGTTAGATAAAGCGGTTTCGGCGTGCCAACTTTAATTGATGTTGTTTCGAAATCATAAGCAATTATGCGACCCGTTGGTTTAGGGTCTTGACTGAATTCAGTACGCATCATCGGGCGAAGC
>Ga0307471_100001627_pt1 | contig 12392 bp, 8 predicted proteins | sample atmos_gasesAM3C__2_FD_204566 | JGI IMG/M metagenome (GOLD analysis project Ga0307471, IMG submission 204566) | Hardwood forest soil microbial communities from Morgan-Monroe State Forest, Indiana, United States - atmos_gasesAM3C_515 | ecosystem: Environmental > Terrestrial > Soil > Temperate... | reverse complement strand
AAGCTCGGTGGCCAGGCGGTGGTCCCGGGTGTGGCAGGTACATGGAAGGATCTCACCGACTCAGTAAACGCCATGGCCGGTAACCTCACGGCGCAAGTACGCAACATTGCGGAAGTCACCACCGCGGTGGCGCGCGGCGACTTGTCGCGCAAGATCACGGTGGATGTGAAAGGCGAAATTCTCGAACTCAAAGACACCATCAACACCATGGTGGACCAGCTCAACGGTTTCGCCGGTGAAGTGACCCGCGTGGCTCGCGAAGTTGGCACCGAGGGCAAGCTGGGCGGCCAGGCGCAAGTTCCGGGCGTCGGGGGCACATGGAAAGATCTGACGGACAACGTGAATTTCATGGCCAGCAACCTCACCGGTCAAGTGCGCAACATCGCCGAGGTGGCGACGGCTATTGCCAGTGGAGACTTGTCGCGCAAGATCACGGTGGATGTCCGCGGTGAGATTCTGCAGCTTAAGGAAACGCTGAACACGATGGTGGACCAGCTGAACCGGTTCGCCGGAGAAGTAACGCGCGTCGCTCGCGAGGTGGGAACGGAAGGCAGGCTGGGCGGACAGGCCAACGTGCCCGGTGTGGCGGGCACCTGGAAAGACCTTACAGATTCAGTGAACTCCATGGCCGGCAACCTGACCGGCCAAGTACGCAACATTGCTGAGGTGACGACCGCGGTGGCAGGCGGCGATTTGTCCCGCAAGATTACGGTGGACGTGAAGGGCGAAATTCTTGAACTGAAAAACACGATCAACACCATGGTCGACCAGCTCAACGCATTTGCCGGCGAAGTGACTCGCGTGGCCCGCGAAGTCGGCACTGAAGGCAAGCTCGGTGGTCAGGCGCAAGTTCCGGGCGTTGCCGGCACCTGGAAGGATCTCACCGACAACGTCAACTTCATGGCCAGCAACTTGACCGGCCAGGTCCGCAACATCGCAGAGGTTGCCACGGCCGTAGCTCGTGGCGACCTGTCGCGCAAGATTACGGTGGACGTGAAGGGTGAAATTCTCGAACTCAAGGACACCATCAACACCATGGTGGACCAATTGAGAGCATTCGCTTCGGAGGTTACTCGCGTCGCCCGCGAAGTTGGTACCGACGGACGACTTGGCGGTCAGGCACAAGTGCCAGGTGTTGCAGGTACGTGGAAAGACCTAACCGACTCGGTCAACTCCATGGCCAGCAACTTGACCGGTCAGGTCCGCAACATTGCCGAGGTCGCCACAGCGATCGCCAGCGGTAATTTGTCCAAGAAGATCACCGTCAACGTCAGCGGTGAAATTCTCCTGCTCAAAGAAACCATCAACACCATGGTGGACCAGCTCAATGCGTTTGCCGGTGAAGTGACGCGCGTGGCTCGTGAAGTCGGCACCGAAGGCCGACTGGGGGGACAAGCCAACGTACCTGGAGTAGCTGGCACCTGGAAAGATCTCACTGACTCCGTCAATTCAATGGCTGGCAACCTGACCGGCCAGGTACGAAACATTGCTGAAGTTACGACGGCGGTGGCCCGCGGAGATCTGTCGCGCAAAATCACCGTGGACGTGAAGGGTGAAATTCTTGAGCTGAAGAACACGATCAACACCATGGTCGATCAGCTCAACGCGTTTGCTGGCGAGGTCACTCGCGTGGCTCGCGAAGTGGGAACCGAAGGCAAGCTGGGTGGACAAGCCCAAGTGCCTGGGGTCGGTGGAACTTGGAAAGACCTTACCGACAACGTCAACTTCATGGCCAGCAACTTGACCGGCCAGGTTCGCAACATCGCCGAGGTGGCCACAGCGATTGCGACCGGAGACCTTTCGAAGAAGATTACTGTCGACGTGCGCGGCGAGATTTTGCAGCTCAAAGAAACGCTGAACACCATGGTCGAGCAGTTGCGCTCGTTTGCCGCCGAAGTCACGCGTGTCGCGCGTGAGGTAGGCAGTGAAGGGCGGCTGGGCGGACAGGCCAACGTGCCCGGCGTGGCTGGCACATGGAAAGATCTTACTGACTCAGTGAACGCCATGGCCGGAAACCTGACCGGGCAGGTGCGTAACATCGCTGAAGTCACGACCGCCGTGGCTCGCGGCGACTTGTCACGCAAAATCACGGTGGACGTCAAGGGCGAGATTCTTGAGCTGAAGAACACTATCAACACCATGGTGGACCAACTCAACGCCTTCGCTGCGGAAGTGACGCGCGTGGCCCGTGAAGTCGGTACGGACGGCAAGCTTGGCGGTCAGGCCAAAGTGCCGGGCGTGGCAGGCACGTGGAAAGATTTGACCGACAACGTCAACGTGATGGCTGCCAACCTTACCGAGCAGGTACGCGGAATCGTTAAGGTCGTGACCGCGGTTGCGAACGGAGAGCTCACGCAGAAGTTGACGGTCAATGCCAAGGGTGAAGTCGCGGCATTGGCCGAGACCATCAACAACATGACGGACACCCTGGCCACGTTTGCCGATCAGGTAACTACAGTCGCGCGCGAAGTGGGCGTGGAAGGCCGCTTGGGCGGCCAGGCCAGCGTGCCAGGGGCCGCAGGCACGTGGAAAGATCTCACGGGCAACGTGAACCTGCTGGCCGACAACCTGACCAACCAGGTGCGAGCCATCGCCGAAGTAGCGACTGCTGTTACCAAGGGGGATTTGACGCGGTCGATTCAGGTGGAAGCCAGCGGCGAGGTGGCCGACCTGAAGGACAACATCAACACCATGATCGACAACCTGCGGCTGACCACGGACCGCAACACCGAGCAGGACTGGCTCAAGACGAACCTGGCGCGTTTTACGGGCATGCTGCAGGGGCAGCGTGATCTTGCCAGCGTGGGACGAATGTTGCTGTCCGAGTTGGCGCCGCTGGTTGACGCTCAGCAAGGCGTCATCTACCAGATGGAGTCGGAAGAGTCCGCGAGCATGGTCCTGCTCTCGGCTTTCGCCTCGGACGGACCGGATGGGCAACTCCGCCGCTTGAAAGTGGGCGAAGGCCTGGTCGGACAATGCGCTGCGGAAAAACGGCGCATGCTGATCGGTAACCTGCCGGAGAATACCATCCCGATTCGCTCCGGCCTCTTTGAAGCAGTGCCGCGCAATGTGATCGTGCTGCCGGTGCTCTTCGAGGATCGGGTCAAGGCAGTGATCGAGCTTGCCTCATTGAGTACCTTCACCGCCTCGCACCTGGCGTTTCTTGAACAACTCACGGCAAGCATCGGCATCGTGCTGAATAGTATTGAAGCGACAATGCAAACTGAAGGGCTGCTGAAACAGTCGCAGCAGCTGGCCACTGAACTTCAAACCCAGCAGAAAGAGTTGCAGCAAACCAACGAACAGCTGGCGCAAAAGGCGCAACAGCTGGCCGAACAGAACGTCGAAGTCGAACGCAAGAACCAGGAAATTGAGCAGGCGCGGCGCGCCCTGGAGGAGAAGGCAAAAGAGCTGGCGCTGACTTCAAAATACAAGTCAGAGTTCCTGGCCAACATGTCGCACGAGCTGCGCACGCCTCTTAACAGCATCCTGGTGCTGGGCCAGCAACTCACCGATAACCCTGACGGCAATCTAACTCCCAGACAGGTTGAGTTCGCGCGCACCATTCACGGCGCGGGTACGGACTTACTCAATCTGATCAGCGACATTCTCGACCTGTCGAAGATCGAGTCCGGCACGGTCTCGGTAGATGCTGAGCAAGTCTTCTTCGTGAGCTTGCTCGATATGGTGGCCCGCCCGTTCCGGCATGAGGCCGAAAACCGGCGGCTGAGTTTCGAAGTGCACACCGATCCGCATCTCACGCGCAGCCTGGTCACCGACTCGAAGCGTCTGCAACAGGTGCTCAAGAACCTGTTGTCCAACGCGTTCAAGTTCACCGAACACGGCGGTGTACAGCTTTCCGTGTCGGTGGCCGCCGGTGGTTGGAGTAGTGACCATCCGATTCTGGGAAGCGCCGCATCCGTCGTGGCGTTTGAGGTCGCTGATACTGGCATCGGCATTCCCTCCGAGAAGCAGAGGATTATCTTTGAGGCGTTTCAGCAGGCAGACGCGGGCACCAGCCGGAAATACGGCGGGACCGGTCTGGGGCTGGCGATCAGCCGCGAGCTTGCCAGTCTGTTGGGCGGCGAGATCCAGTTGCGCAGCGCGCCCGGCAAGGGCAGCACCTTCACATTGTATTTGCCGCAGACCTACGTTGGTCCATCCGCGCCGGCGGCTACGCTGGCGGAGCGAAGGACAGGTCCTTTGCCTCGGCAGTTGTCTCCGGTCTCGGCGGAGATGACCATCGAGCGCATCGCGGACGACCGGGCCAGCCTGGAACCTGGCGATGCGGTCTTGCTGATCGTCGAAGACGATCCGCACTACGCCCGCGTTCTGGTTGATTTGTCGCACGACAAGGGATTCAAAGTGCTGGTAGCCATGGGCGGCGCGGAAGCGTTGGCTCTGGCTCGCGAGTTCCATCCAACAGCAGTATCGCTGGATGTCTTCCTGCCCGACATGCTGGGCTGGACCGTGCTGAACCATCTGAAGCAGGACCCTGCTACCCGGCACATCCCGGTACAGATGTTGACCCTGGATGAAGACCGGCATCATGGGTTGACACGCGGCGCATTCGCCTTCGTAACCAAGCCGACTACGCCCGAGGGACTCGAATCCGCGCTAGACCGCATCAGGGAATACTCGAAACCACGCCGCAAACATCTGCTCGTCGTGGAAGATAATCCCGCGGAACAACTTAGTATTCGGGAACTGCTGGGTCATGACGACATTGATGTTTCGGTCGTCGCTACTGGCACCGAAGCACTTTCCGCCGTCAAGGAACAACCGTTCGACTGTGTCGTGCTTGATTTGCGCCTGCCGGATATGACGGGCTTCGAAGTCCTGGAGCGTCTGGGCGACTCGCCCGAGCGCATCGACTTGCCCGTGGTGGTGTTCACCGGAAAAGAACTCTCGCTGGAAGAAGATTCGCGGCTCCACAGTCTGGCGCGCAGCGTGGTGGTGAAAGGCGTTGAGTCTCCGGAAAGGCTGCTGGATGAGACCGCATTGTTCCTGCATCGTGTGGTCGCCGACCTTCCGCTGGAGAAACAACGGATGCTTGACCGCCTGCACCGGTCTGACGACGCGCTGGTGGGAAAGAAGGTGCTGGTGGTGGACGACGACGTCCGGAATATCTTCGCGCTGAGCAGCGTACTGGAACGGCGCGGAATGAGCGTTCTCACTGCGGGAACCGGACGGGAAGCGATTGCGACTCTGGAGTCGACTCCCGAAGTGGCAATCGTCCTGATGGACATCATGATGCCGGAAATGGATGGATACGAGACCATGCAGGTGATCCGGCAGAACGTGGCCTTTCGGCGTTTGCCCATCATTGCGCTGACTGCCAAGGCAATGAAGGGAGACCGGGAAAAATGTCTCGAAGCCGGCGCTTCTGAGTACTTGGCCAAGCCAGTGAACACCGAGCAGCTTCTCTCGGCGCTCCGGGTATGGCTTCACAGGTAGCCCGATTTTGAGTCGAGGCGTCTCGCGGAAAACGGCGCAGGAACAGGAAGAAGACGGGAAAACTCTATGGCCACTAAAAGCAGAGTCAACATCCTGATGGTGGATGACCAACCCGCGAAGCTTCTGAGCTACGAGGTCATACTCAGCGAGCTTGGTGAAAATCTGATCAAGGCCACCTCCGGGCGTGAGGCGCTGGAGCAATTGCTCAAGAATGATATCGCCATCGTGCTCATGGATGTGAGCATGCCGGAACTCGACGGATTCGAGTTGGCAGAAATGATTCATCAGCATCCCCGCTGCCAGGACACTGCTGTAATTTTTATCTCAGCCGTCCACTTGACCGACCTCGATCAACTGAAAGGATATGAGCGCGGCGCGGTGGACTACATTTCCGTGCCGGTCATTCCAGAACTTCTGCGCGCCAAGGTCAGCGTATTTGCTGAATTGCGGCGGAAGTCGCGTCAACTTGAATCTCTGAATCGGGAACTGGAGCAACGGGTCGCGGAAAGAACCGAGGAATTGGAAAAAAGGGCGGAGATCCTGCAGCAGTTGAATTCCGAATTGGCGCGCAAAAACCAGGACCTTGATGCCATCGTGAAGACTGCTCCCGACATTATCTTCAGCCGCAATGCGGACGGTTCCCGGGACTACATGAGCGACCGATTTTACGAATACACCGGGGCCACGGCAGATTCCGCCAAGGGATTCGGGTGGCTTGATTGTGTGCATCCTGACGACAAGGAGCCCAGCCTGGCGCAGTGGGCACACTGTGTCGAATCGGGCCAGAATTATGAATGCGAGTATCGCTTGCGAGGCCAGGACGGTCAGTATCGCTGGTTTCGCGCCCGGGCCGTACCCATTCGAGATAACACCAACAAGGTCATACGATGGTACGGAACCTGCTCCGACATCCACGACAGCAAACTGGTGGAGCATGCCATGCGGGAAAGCGCTGTCGAACTGGAGAAGAAAGTGGATGAAAGGACGGCCGCGTTAAGGCGCCTTTCCAATCGTTTGATGACCATGCAGGATGACGAAAGGCGCCGCATCGCACGGGAGTTACATGACGGATTGGGACAAGAAATGGTCGCACTCAAAATGCTGCTGAACGGGATTGCCCACAGTCCGCGCTCGCTGCAAGACTACATCGGAGACGCCACCAGCGTAATCGACCGTGCCACACAGCAGATTCGGACTTTGTCCTACCTCCTTCACCCGCCCTTGCTGGATGAGGTAGGCCTTCTCTCCGCGCTACGCTGGTACCTGGAAGGTCTAACCCAGCGCAGCGGAATCGAGACCAAACTGGAGGTGAGTCCGACCGACTTTCCTCGCCTCGCACTCGAAGTGGAAACCGCAATGTTCCGGATTGTTCAAGAAGCGCTCACCAACGTCTTTCGCCACTCGGGCGCGCGTCAAGCATGGATTAGCCTGACGCAACGAGAAGGCAGGGTGATCGTCAAGGTTCGGGACGACGGAAAAGGGGTCAGCGACGGGATTGTGGAATTGCGTTCCGGCACGCCCGGCGTCGGCATTCGAGGCATGAGTGAGCGTGCCAAAGAACTTGGTGGGCAGTTGCTGGTGGCAAGAGCTCATCCCGGCACGATTGTGGAGGTCACGATCCCGGTTCCAGCTTCGGTCACTTCCCTGCTCGAGCGACCTGAGGAAAAGGTACCAGTCTCGGGGACAAATGGTAATCCAGTCGCTGGCCGGGCTTCGGTCGGGCAGAGATTCTAGATTAATCTGAGCTCTTCCGAATCACGGAATGTTGCGGCCGGCCAGTTCGCCTTCTCTCTCCGTCTACAGGATTTTGGGAGATCAAATTACCGCGTAAACCGGATGGCGCATTTCGGACTGGCGTGACTATTCTGCTTGCCATGCTTCTTTTATTTCTCCCTTTTGTGGTCCCCAACCCAGGCGGGCGCTCAGTTCAGATGAGCAGGGTGCCTGCCTCTCGCCTTCTTCATTCGTTCTAGAAAGTGTGCTGTCTGCCGGCGAGAGTGGCCGGAAGACTCTACCTCCGAGCAGGCCGCGGACATTGGCGTTCCCAAGGACGACACGTTCTTGGTACCGGGAGCTGCTGAAACGCGGCCGCTCGCGGGTCATCGCCAACGTTGACGATCCCGACCTGGTTTCGGTGGCAAGGCGGTTTTCGAACGCCAGGGCTCCGAAGACATGGATGAAGCCCGCAAGATGATCCCGCCCGCAGCCTGAATCTTGCTTTCGACGCTGTAATTATCCCCTACATGATCTCCTGGGCTTCTATCAGGTTTCTGCGGTATGGCCAACCAAGTCTGGTTTGTTTCAACCTTCCTGGTGTCGAAGGGAGATCGGGCCATGTCGTTGGAGAACGCGCAACGTCTCGAATCCATCAACCATTACCCTGGACCCAGAAAGGAATATCGCATCAAGGACGGGAAGGTCGAAGCCCGGGAAGCCCGGGTTCTTGATCGCGGCACTGCCCATGACGACGTTTGGTCGGAGCTTTCACCGGAGCAATTGAGCAGTCACGTCAGAGGTAATACTCCGGTTGCTCGCTGGTTGGAGCGGAGTTTGGGCTGGAGACGGCTTTTGCGGGCGTGTGTAGGCCAGTAGTCGTTCTGAAATGCGTGGGCCCACGCGTTAACTTTGTTGCAAATGTGATTGGTACGCCCCTTGTCAGATAGGGATCAAGGAGTTCAGAACAGCTTTTTTTAACAATACAATCCTAGCCCTCAGCCCAACTCGAGGATCCGTCGTCGGAATAGAAGAACATATCGTGGCGAAGCAGAGCCTCAATACCCTTTAAGACCTCGTCGCCACCACCCTTGGTCACAGCGCCCCTGTAACCGGCGTTGCGAGCTTCCCAGGCAAGCTGCTTGGAGACTTCCTGGACACTGATAAGCAGCATTGGGAGTTGAGGGTGGGCCTTCATGATTTCAGGTGCGGCCTGCAGTCCGTTCATCACAGGCATGGCGAGATCCATAACGACAATATCGGGCGCGAACTGCTCGACTCCTTCGATGGCCTCAATCCCGTTGCTGGCCTCGCCGCATACGTGCCAATCTTGCTGCTTCTCCAACAAGCGGCGCAGCAATAGCCGGATGTTGGGGTCGTCATCAGCGATCAGGATGCGGATTGACATGGCGTTTCTCCTGGAGATGGGTAATTCATCGTCTGCCAGACCTCCGCTTGCCAGGCCAGCCTTAGCCCTGAGGCCGCGAGAGGGGGCCAGGCCGGGACCACTAATTAGGTCACACTCGCATCAACCGATCAATACAGCAAAAGACCGATATCGCGATCGCTGCATTAACTATTGCGAAACCTCCAAACACAATGCAGCTCCGTTCGCACACCACGAACCGGAAGCGAACGAAGGCCGGAAAATTCGGCCCTCATTCGTTTCCTTGGCTGACCGCTACTTGCACGATTCGCTGACCATTTTCACTGCGGTCACCTTCAAGTGCCCATGTTCGTTGTCGCTCTTCGTCATTCCGCTGTCCTTAGCGGCGTCTTTCGCGTCTTCCTTCATATTGTGCATCGTGGCGTTTGAGACCACGCCGGTCGCGGTCACTGTGTGACCCACATGGTCACCCAGCGCAACTTTGCTGCTGCGCACTTCCCAGGTGCTTCCATCAGTCCCCGTCAGCAGGAATTCATTGGCATCGTCGCCTTTGGACAAGCAGCCAGTGATGTCCCGCACGTCGGCTTTATCCTTGGCCAAGCTCAAGGGGGCGCTAAAACACACGAGAATCACGCATAGAAGCAATTTGTTGATTTTCATGAAAATTCTCCTCGAAGTTGGTGTTCTTGCCTCTGCTTCGATGTTGGCGCCCGCAAATACGCTGTCCACCCTCAGGAATAGTTCATACAGTATCGAGGGTAGGACGGCGGTGAACATGATTTCGATCGGCTCGAACGCGAACGACCAACGCGAACAACCTCTCAGGCGGGACGGACAATCTAATATTCGGAAGCTGGTACCGCTATGCCTTCTCTTATCTATATCGCCCGCATCCGAAATGTTTCTGAAGAACTTGCGCGGAGTCTACGGTCCGCAGGTTGTCAGGTCGAATTGTTCAAGCCCGGCGACATCACACAGGACGAGTGTTTGCTGGCGATGACACCTGAGGCGGCCGTTCACCCCCAGCGGGTCATGTCCGAAACCGGCCGAAACCATGCCGGCGCACCTGCTCCTGGCATCAGCCAGCAACGTCGACCCGACGCCGCTGTGTGGGATTGCCTTAAGGCAGCCGTGGCCAAAGAACTCCGAGTGAGTCGTGAGTCAGTCCGTCCAGCCACTTCCAGCGCCGAAACCGAGGCAAAAGAATCCGGCTTCGTTGTCGCTGAAGCCGGACGACGCGACGTGTTGAGCGGGCAGGGAAAGGTGAACAAACCGATGGCGCCAACTGAGCCGCCGCCGATTACCGCTGCTTCATCCTCGGAGGCCCCCCATGACCAGAAGAATGGTCAACTGGCATTAGAAAAGTGCCGCCGGGTATTCCGTAGTCCGCTAAGCACGGTTGTCGCGGTATTAGCTTTCGCCGTGGTCTACCGTGGTCTGCCATCGATGACCGCATCGCCCGGACGAACCGCCGATCGGGCAAGTTCAGCACTTGCCGTTTCGGCTGAACCCTCGCGCCGGGAGGTTGAACGCATGCAAAAGCGGGTGTCCCTTGACGGTTTCGTGGCCGAAGACTATACCAATCATCCCGCCTTGCACGCGCCAAGCGATGTGACCCAGCGAAATATCGACCTCAGACATCTGCCGAGAGTCTCAACTCCTAAACGTGTAGTGGTTGATTGATCCCTGTATCGTTCCGGTCGAAACCGTTGGGATTGGGCTTGGAGAATCTAGTTTTTGGCTGGGATACGATCGCCGCACGGTGTCCGCGTCGCAGACAACGAGTGAAAGAAGCATGGCAGCTCTCGGACTCACGTACATGATTGTTCCAAGTAAACCTCGGGTCTCTACCCGATTTTGAGGAAATCGCGCAAAGCGTAACGTCAAAGCGACCTCAACGATTGACCTCAAAACTGGGAAGGGGGGCGCCGTCCGAGGGGCGGCGTCCCTCGTTTTTAGAGGACTTAGAGCGGGTTATGACCATCCTTGCGTTTCTCGTGGTTGCGCTACTGACCTTTCTCCTGGCGTTTCGGCAAACCTCTAAGACCGGAACACGACTGTAGGAATCGCATTCGATTAGAGGGAACTGGCAAGACAATCTACGCCGGCCTTCTTGCTGCTTCTGGCGTTTCTCGCGATGCGGCGTGAACTGCTCGCCATTCGCCGGGTGAGGTTCCTTCCCAGTGATGGAAAGCTCGAGAGAAGGAATTCGAGTCTTCGTAGCCCAACAGGTACGCAGTCTCGTTTAGTTCCAGCGATGAGTGCAACAGATAGTGCTGGGCCAACTCGCGGCGAGCATTTTCCATCAGTTGCTGGAACGTCCCACCCTCATCCGTGAGCCGACGCCGCAAGGTACGGCCGTCCGATGCTGACAATCCAGGAAAAACAAGCGTCAACCAGGAGGGTGGGTTCCTCCTCGTCGGCCAGCAACCAAATGAACTGGACAAGGCATTCCCCCGCGTTCGACGAGACGTACCTCCTCCGGACAGGTCAGCTGTTTGTAGCGCGCCAGCCGATGCAGTGCGTCGCGGAACGACCGCGTGTAGAGCGCGGCGATGGCAATCGGATCGTAGCGCTCCACACGTGTTTCGGCCCCAAGTTTGAGTCCGATGGCGGGGTCCCTGCTGACTTCAAAGATTCCCCGGTACAGCGAGAACATCTCCTCGGTTGTAAGCAGGATCTTTTCCTGGTCAAACAATCCCAGCGGAAGTCCCGCTTGCCGGAGCACAACCACCGGGGGAAGGCCCAACTCTTCGAGCCTTCTTGGCAGGGTGCTGGAAACTCTAAATCGGTGGTTCATAGCTGCTTAGTCTCTACCTAAGAGAATAGCTCCACGTGTCGTCTCACGACCACTGCCTTTCGCCGATGCGACTTAACTCAGCGAAGCCATGTCAATGACGAAGCGGTATTTCACGTCGCTCTTGAGCAGACGCTCATAGGCTTCGTTAATCTGCTGAATCCTGATCAGTTCTATGTCAGCGGTAATTCCGCGCTCCCCACAGAAATCCAGCATCTCCTGGGTTTCCTTAATGCCACCGATGGCCGAACCGGCCAAGCGCCGTCGCGCATGATCAGATTGAAAGCATCGACAGCTGCCGGTTTGTCAGGTGCGCCGACCAGGGTCAGAGTTGTTTCAACAGCTTCAGATACGCATTGAGGTCGTGGTCAGCCGACACCGCGTCAAGAATGAAGTTGAAGGTGCCGGCATATTTCTGCATCTCTGCTTCCTTTTTCGAGATGACGACCTCGTCTGCCCCGAGGCGTGCGCATATCGATGGTTCCGAGCGAAAGTCCGTGTGTCGAACTTTGGGCCCGACCAAGAAGTTGATCTGACGTGGATTCCGGTAGCTCCGTGAGGTATAGTTTTTCCGCAAGCCAAAGCCGCGGTCCAGGTCCGTCACGGCCGGGGGAGACCAGATGCTCAGCAAAACGATCGCCGTTTTCACCGTCGTTCTCGGGTCCGTGGCTTTAGTCGCCCAACCGACGCCCACCGCCCACAGTTCCCCAACGGGAGACGAGTTTCCTGCCGTTATGCGGCAAAACGTGGCCGCCGGCAAGACCCCGGTCGGCACCAAGGTCGAGGCCAAGCTTGTAGTGGCCACATTGTTGAATGGACGGTAATCCCCAAAGATGCCATTCTGTCAGGAGAAGTAACTGAGTCGGTTGAGAAAACTGCAACCGACCCGTCCCGCCTCGCTATTCGCATGGATTCCGTGCAGTGGAAAAATGGATCAGCTCCCATCAAGGTGTACCTGACCCCCTGGTATTACCCTCCGCCGGCCATGACGCCGCAGAACCTTTCATATGGGCCAACCGACGCTGAACATACCGCCAC
>Ga0307471_100001625_pt1 | contig 12393 bp, 24 predicted proteins | sample atmos_gasesAM3C__2_FD_204566 | JGI IMG/M metagenome (GOLD analysis project Ga0307471, IMG submission 204566) | Hardwood forest soil microbial communities from Morgan-Monroe State Forest, Indiana, United States - atmos_gasesAM3C_515 | ecosystem: Environmental > Terrestrial > Soil > Temperate... | reverse complement strand
AGATTCGGTACCGCCTCCGCGTGCCGATCACGGCGTCGGACGGGCGCGTTCTGGCGGTCGGCATCGGCGAGGCGTCCACCGGCGAGGAGAAATACCGGTGGCGCCGGCCGGTGTGCGACGAGGAATTCGCGGAGACGCCGCGCGAACTCCGCCGTGAGAAGTGGTTTCGTGGTCGCGACGGCAAAGGCAACTGGAAAGCCACACAGGTCCGCACGGTGCCGACCGACCTCGCCAACACGGTGCTCAAGATGGCGCACAAACGGGCGTTCATTCACGCGACGCTGCTCGCCACCGGCGCCTCGTCGGTCTTCAATCAGGACCTCGAGGATTTCACCAAGGAGCTCGCCGAGTCGGTGATTGAAGGGTCAGTCGAACACCAGGCCGCGCCGTCGGCGCGCTCGACGATCACGCCGCCCGCCCGCAAATCGTCGGGCAATGCCGCGTCGTCGCTGACCGCCGTCGGCGTGCTCACCAAATGCGCGCGCTCCGGGCCGCAGTGGGTCGTCACGCTGCAGAACGACAAACGGGAGTTCACGACGCGCGATGACGCCCTCGGGCAGACCGCCGCGCAGCTGCAGGGCAAGCCGGTGCGCGTCACCTTCACCGAGAAGGTGGGCGAGCGCAAGACGTTCTACAACGTGACGGCGATTGCCGCGGTCGAACCGCCGGCCGAGGCGCCACCGACGCGCGCGCCGCACGATCTGCACGCCGACGACATCTTCGGCGGCGCCGGCCGCGAACCGGGCGAGGAAGGCTAATGCCGTCCGGTGTGCTCCGATTCGACGAGGCGCAACACGTCTATGACATCGACGGGCTGGAACTGCTCGGCGTCACGCATACGCTCGACGCGGCGGGCCTGATCGATTCGACCTGGTTCACCGACGAGAGCCGCATCCGCGGCACCTACGTGCACGCCGCGATCGTCCTGCATCACGAGGGCGACCTCGACGTCGACACGCTCGACCCGGTGCTCACGCCCTACGTGCACGCCTATTTCGCCTTCCTGCGTGACACCGGCTTTCAGATCGACGCCTACGAGGATCGGGTGTTCTCGGAGCCGCTGCGCTGCGCGGGCACGCTCGATCTGCGCGGCCCGTTTCCGCGCGACCGGCGGTTTGTCACCAACGTCATCGACATCAAGACCGGCGTCGTGCCCGATCACGTCGGCTATCAGACGGCCGGCTACGCGATGCTGTTGCCGTCGACGTTGCCGCCGGTGCACAACCGGTGGGTCCTCAATCTCCGCGCCGACGGCACGTATCGGCTGCATCCGCTCACGCGCGTCACCGATGAAGCGGTGTTCCGTGCGGCGCTGACGCTCGCACATGCGAAACGCGGATGGCTCCGATGACCGACATCGCGACCGACCAGATCGCCCAGCGCGCGCTGACGTATCCGGAACAGGCCCGGAAGATCGCGATCGTCGACGACGCCTCGTATCGGGCGGCGGCGGAATTTCTGAAAGGCATCAAGGCGCTCAGTGGCGAGATTGACGACACCTTCGATCCGCACATCAAACGGCTGTTCGACGCCCACCGGGCACTCTGTCGCGAAAAGGCCGACGCGAAGGCGCCCGCCGCCGAGGCCGAACGCATCGTCAAGGACGCCATCCGCGCCTACGACGACGAACAGGAACGCCGGCGCCTGGCCGAACAGCGCCGCCTCGAGGAGCTCGCGGCACAAGAGGCGCGCGAGCAGCGACTGGCCGACGCCGTCGCCCTGGCGGAGCAGGCCGTCGTGCAACAAGACCCGCGTCTGCAGGAAGCTGCCGACGAACTGCTCGCCGCGCCGATCGAGGTGCCGGCCGTCGCGGTGCCGCCCTCGACGCCGAAGGTCACCGGCATCAGTTTCCGCGAAACATGGACCGCTCGCGTGACCGACCTGGCGGCGCTCATCCGGTATGCCGCGACCAATCCCCAGTTCATGAATCTGCTGATGATCAATCAGCCCGCGCTCAACGCGCTCGCGCGATCGATGAAACGCCTGTTGAAAGTGCCCGGCGTCGAGGTGATCTGCACCAAGGACGTCGCAGCGGGGCGGCGGTGATGTTCACGCGTTTGCTCGACCGGTGTTTCACCTGCGAGGAAATCAACGGGCATGGACGTTGCCCGACGTACCTCTATCGGTGGACGCTCTTTCAACCCAAACGACCGCGCGCGATCTGGCGAGGCTTCGGCATCTACCTGCACAAGTTTGTCGGCGATGACTGGAGCCATGACCTGCACGACCATCCGAAACGATTCATCTCAATTGGTCTGCGCGGCGGCTACTGCGAAGTCACGCCGATGCTGGGGGTGGACGCGGACGCGTGGTGGATGGTGTCGCACACCGTGTATCTGGCACCCTGGATTCGAACGTTCCCGGCCAATCACATTCACCGAATTGTGTTGCTGCATCATCGCAAGCCCTGTTGGACGCTCGTGATTGTGCTCCGCACGGTTCGCCAGTGGGGTTTTTGGCACCAAGGAAATTGGATTCACTGGAAGGAATACGTAAACGGTTCAGCGAGTCACGTCGCCGACAAGATGAAGGCGTGCCCGTGATGTTCCGGCGATCGAAGGCGCACAAGGCGGCGCTCGCGGCGGCGGTGCCGAAGTTGACGGTCGACGACCGGCCGATTGGCTGCTCCAACTTCGAGTATGGCGACACGTGCGCGTGCGGCGCGTTCTACCTGTTGCGGATCGACGGGCGCCTCGTCATCGAGGAGTCGCACTGTTGATTTACCTCGTGGAGTCGATCGGGCATCACCGCAAATTTGTGCTCGCCGGAGCGCAGATCAAACAGGGTGGCGTGCTCGCAGCGGTCGGCCTCTACACGATGGCGATCGGCTACGCCCGCCAGCACTTCACCAATGGGCGCATCGACGACGAATTTCTCGGCACGTTCCCGCCCGAAACCGATGCGTTTTTCGTCGCGAAAGTTTTAAGTTCCCGCCGTATTAGGCTCTGGCATCGGGTGAAGGGCGGCTATCTGATTCACGATTTTCTGGAGTTCAATCATTCCGCCGATAAGGTCAAACGACAGCGAGAGTTAGCCCGCAATCGGAAGCGCGCTGAACGCGCCCGGAAAGCCGCCAAACAGGGGCAGCCGATCCTGCCCGATGTGGTGCACAGTGTCACGCGTGACGGTCAGCGTGACCTCGCGCGCGCGCGCGTCACGTACCACGTACCACGTACCACACGTACAAAAGCTGCGGCTGCGCCGCGGCCGGAAAGAACGGCGGCTGCGCCGCAGCGTCACGACGACGGACGCACGTCACGCGACAACGTGGCGGTCATCACGGCGCTCGTCTCGAAGGACATCCTGCCGTTGCGGCTCTCGCCGGAACGGACGAAGGCGGCGACGATCGCGCGGTGTCACACGCTCGGCATCGCGTGGGTCGACGTCGTGGCGTGGAAGGCGATCGACTCCGCGATCTTTCGTTACTACCGAACGATGCGCCACGACTTCGATCTGCCGCCGGACCCACGGGGCTTCTATCACGATCACGTTCGCCGGCGGCGCGCATCATGACTGTCGAATGTCCGAAGTGTCACAAGGCGGGACGGTGGCACGCGACCGGCCGGTTCGATCGCAACCGTCATCAGCTGCGCCGCGCGGAATTGATCTGCGACGTCTGCCGGTATGCGTTTTCGTCGGGACTGCCGGAGGCGATGGCCGCCGGCGAGCTCGTCGCCGCCACGTTCGGCCAGGCGCCGGCGGCACCAACACCGGCGATTCCACAACCGTTGCCGCTCGAGGTGTTGCCAGTCGACCCGTGCGAGGGCGAACCCGCCGCTGGGACCGCAGGTCTACCCCGGCTTGCGAGGCGCGTGTCGTCGTCCACGGGCGCGACTGGCAACAGCATGACCCGCGTCGGCACGCTGGCTGTCGACTATCGGCAACGACAGACGGGCGAGAACGGGTGATGCCGCCGACCACGATTGCCTTCACCGTGCACGGCACGCCGCAGCCCAAAGGGTCGGCACGCGGCTACGTCGCGATGAAAGCCGGAAAAGCACGGGCGATCGTGACATCGGACAACCGGACGCTCCGCGCGTGGGAGGACTCGATTCGCTTCGCCGCGCAGTCGCGCGCGGGCACGATTTTTTTTGAAGACGGGCCGGTGACGCTCGACGTCACGTTCTACCTGCAACGACCGCGATCGGTCACCGTCCGCAAGCGTCCGTGCATGACGACGCGGCCCGATCTATCGAAGTTGGTTCGCGGGCTCGAGGATGCACTCACGGAAATTCTGTGGAAGGACGACGCCCAGATCACGAGCATCACGGCGACCAAGGTCTACGCCGATTCGCGCGAACCGTCGCGGGCCGTCATCGTCATCACCGGCCATCTGCAGTCGGCGGCGGCCGTCACTGGAGGATTGTTGCCATGAGCGTCGTCGGCTACGTCGTCGCGTTCGTCTGGCTGATCGTCTTCGCGATCGTCGCGTGTTGGGTCATCGGGTCGCACGTCGTGATGCGCCGGTGGCAGCGCGCCCACCCTCGGACGAAAGGAGTCACCGATGTTTGATCAGGAGAATGTGGCCGTGCGGATCGCGAATCTGCAGCACCGGCAGATGGAGAAGGACGAGAAGGAAATTCAACTCATCGACATCACCGGCGAGATTCATCCCTTCCAGCAGGTCCTGGCGGCGGAGCTCGACGAATTCGTGCACACGACGCTGTTCACGAAGGCCGACCACGAGATGCGCGCGAAGTTGAAGGCGGTGGCGTTCGCGCTGCCGATTGTGCCGCAGACGATCGCCGTGCGCGCGGCGCCCGACCAGACCAAGGCGACGTTCGTGATCGACGAGGCGAAAATCATCAGCATCAAGGCGAAACGCAGCAAAAAAAGTACGGCCTGGCGGCTCGAATTTGTCGCGAGATGTTCGCCAACGTCCGCCGACCAATTAGCGCAGATTGTTGAGGGATATTTGAAAACGCGCTACTTCACGTTCGGCAATGCGGTGCCGTCGCTGTTCGATGCCGACGAGACACACGCGCGACGGTCACGCCGCGCCGCCGTGACAGGAACGACGACATCGTCGTCGACGGTGCAGTGACATGGCGACGACCGAACGGAAGGAAGCCTACCCGTTGCACTGGCCGGAGGACTGGCCGCGCACGCGCCCGCAGGACCGACGGGCGATGCCGGCGTGGAAGCGCACCGCGAATCAATACCGCGAGGCGCTGATGACGGAACTCACGCGCATGGAATCGCCGTCGGCGGTGATTTCGTCCCACGTGCCGCTCAACGTCCGTGGGTCGATGACGCAGGGCGTCGAACCGCTCGACGTCGGCGTCGCGGTCTACTTCTCGCGCAAGCTCAAGGAAGATTTTTCGTGGCAGGACGCGCTCGGCATTCACGACCCGGCGCCGACCGAGGGGCAGGTCAACGATGCGTATCGACGGCTCGCCGCCCTGCACCATCCCGATCACGGCGGCGACGTCGGAATGTTCCAGGCGGTCACGCGACACCGGGACAACGCGCTGCGGTGGATCAGCCGGAAGACGAATCAGCATTTCGATCACGTCATCGCGTGCGACCAGTTCAAGGAAGTGCGGCTCAACATGGCGGCGATCGTCTTCACCATCAAAGCCATTCGGCAGATCGAACGCTGCGGCGCCTCGAGCCTGCTCGAACGCGTCTTCAAAGGCTTCAGCGCCTTGCCGGCGGCGGCCGGGGCCGATGCCGTCGGAGTCGGCCGATGACACCACGCCTGCTCGAAGGCACGGTCGACGACGACGGCGCGGCGGATCTGCGCGAGGTCGCGGCGGAGCGCGACCGCGATTTCGAAGCGTTGCGCCGGCAGCTGCGCGACGCCCAGGGCGAGGCGATCGCCGCGCGTGCCCAGGCGGCGACCGCCGTGCTCGCGCTCGGGGAACTCCGGCGCCAACTCGGCCCGCTCTATCACGCGCTGCGGATGGTGTTCGGCGAACTCGACCAGTTTCCAGAGACGGCGGCGGCAACGGCGGCGACCGCCGCGGCGGCGGCGACGGCGATGGACGCGCGCACGAAAGCCGTGTGGGAGGCGTGGAAGTCACGACTCGGTGGACAGACGGCGCAGGTCATCGACGCGCTCATGCTCCACGGCGAGATGGGCACGCAGCAGATCGCCATCGCGGTCGGCTGTCACCGGAACACGGTGCCGAACCTGATTTACAAATTGAACAAGGCGGGCCTGATCAACAAGAACGGCGGGCGGTTCTCACTGAAGGCGCTATGACCATCGACACGACGCAGCCGCAGTGTTGTTATCGCATCGTTCACGAACAGTGGGCGACGATGCGCCTCGAGGATGACTCGCAACGTTGGGACATCCGCGTTTGCGGCTCGAAAGGCGACGCGTTCGCCGCCAAAGCGGGACGACGGAACGTGACGGTCTGCCGCGTGCGGATCGAAGTGCTGGAGGTGGCCGAATGAGGAGACTCCGACAACCAGTGCCAGCGTGGGCACGTCGACGGGAACGCGAACGCGAGGCCGCGGCAGACGAACGATTCAACGATCGACTCGGCACGCTCATGGGCTTCATGTTCGTCAACGTCGTCTGGTCCAACGACACGTTGCAGGCGTATCACCCGCGTTGCCGCCAGTCCATCCCGACGGGGCCGCACGGCACCGTTGACATGACGGTCGACCCCGACGATCCGCGCACGGCGACGTGCGGCTGTTGTGGAGGCAGTCTCCGTGAGTGAGCAGGCGAGGCGCCGCCGGCGCGCGCTGCAACGGGTGTTCACCGCCGATGCCGTGCGCCGCGTCGAACGCAGCGCCGCCCAGGTCAGTCGCGCCTTCGATCAGATGTGGGAGGTCACCGATGCGCTCTACCGCGCCGCCGGCGAGCTGCGCGCCGCCACCGACCGTCTCGTCGCAGACAGACGAGGACGCAAGCGATGAACGATGACGATTTGCCGTTGGGCTCACCCGACCGGCCTGATGATCGTCCAGAAGATGACGACGATCCGATGCGTTGCGAGTATTGCGGTGAACATCTCGAATCAGTCGAAGGTCACCACTGGAACTGTCCAAACTGGGAACCCGGCGATCCGTACATAGGTTGACCGATGAGCCTTCAAAGTCGATGACTGCGGTGATTGTGCCAATAGTGCTGCTGGCGCTCATCGTCGGTTTCGAGTGGCACGCAAATCGCCGCGTGCGACTGGAGAACGAGCGACTAGATCGCGAGTATCAGCTGGCACGTGAAGATGCCCGGCGGAATAAGACGATGCCACCAGTTCCGCCGAATCGATTGATGCGTCGATGAACGACGGTCCGAAGTCGGTATCGATTGACGAGGCGGCACGGCTGATGGGCTGTTCGAGGCGCACGATCTACAACCACATCAAGACCGGGCGGCTCGCCACGATCCGCGTCGGGACCAGTCAACGCGTGCTCCGCGAATCGATCACGGTCTTATGGGAATCGCTTATGCGTACGAACCGTCGAGGCTGACGATGCCGATGGCACCACGACGCCCGTGCTCGCATCACCGGTGCTCACGTCTGGCCGTGACCCGTGGCCGCTGCGAGCGCCATCAGCCGCGACCCCTCGAGGACGACCGCCCGAATGCCGACGTGCGGACCTGGTATCGGTCCGATCGCTGGCGCGCGCTGCGCCTCGCCGTGTTACGCGCCGAACCGTTCTGCCCCGACTGCGCGGCGATCGGGATGCGCGTGGCGACAACCGACGCCGACCACCGGGTGCCGCATCGAGGCGACCCGGCGCTGTTCTGGAGTCGCGAGAACCTGCAGGGGAAATGTCACGTGCACCATTCACAGAAGACGGGGCAGGGGCAATGACGGTCTATTCCGACATCGCGGATCTTCCTGAAGACCGCCGGATCGCGACGATCGCGGCTTACGCGGCGGCCGGGCACATCGTCGGCTTCATCGTGGACGACGACGCCGCGGCCGATCGCTACGTCCGCAAGCTCGCCGACTGCGGCGTCCGCATCATCGATCGCAAGCCGTTTTCGGTGGGCCACACCGTCATGGTGCGCGTGGGGCCGCGCGAGAGTTGAAAAATCCGATCGACGCCTACGCGGCAGCGGTCCTGTCACGCGAGGTGCCGGCCGGCAAGTATCACCGTCTCGCCTGCGCGCGGCACGTGCGCGACCGTGCCCACGAAGGCACACCGGCGTTTCCGTATCGTCTCGACCTCGCGCTCGCGGAGCGGTTCTTTCGCTTCGCCGAACGCCTGAAGCACTACAAGGGCGAATGGGCGGGCCAATTCATTCACCTGGAGCCGTATCAGAAATTCCGGCTCGGTTCGCTGTTCGGCTGGGTGCACATCGACACCGGCCTGCGCCGGTTCCGGACCGCCTACAACGAGATTCCGCGCAAGCAGGGCAAGTCGCTCGAAGCGGCGATCGTGGCCGTCTACGTCACCTTTTTCGACAACGAGTCCGGCGCCGAGGGCTACACGATCGCCACCAAACGTGACCAGGCCAAGATCGTATTCAACGACGCCAAGCGCCTCGTGCAGTCGAGCGGCCTGCGGTCACGCATCGCCGTGCTGACGGGGAACATGCATCGTGAGCTCACGGCGTCGAAGCTCGAGCCGCTCGGCGCCGACAAGGATTCGACCGACGGCCTGAATCCGAACCTGATCATCGTCGACGAATTTCACGCGCAGAAACATCGCGGGCTCCTCGACGTGATGGAGACGGCCACCGGCGCGCGCCTGCAGCCGGTGAATTACCAGATCACCACCGCCGGCGACGATCCGATGTCACCGTGCGGCGACCAACACGACTACGCGTGCAAGATCCTCGACCAGATCCTCGACGATGACACGTTTTTCGCCTTCATCGCGCACGCCGATCCGGAGGACCTCGACGGCGACGGCTGGCTGCGCGAGTCGACCTGGCGAAAGGCGAATCCGAATTTCGGCGTGTCGGTGAAGCCGCAGGACCTCCACGCGCTCGCGACCAAGGCCCGCCACATGCCGGCGGCGGCCGCCGCGTTCAAGCAGAAACGATTGAACTGCTGGGTGAATTCGGCGGCGCCATGGCTGTCGATGGAGGGCTGGCGGAAAGGGCAGACCGCCTGGACGCCGGAGCTCGAGGCGTTGCGCGGCCTGCCGTGCTGGATCGGCATCGACATGAGCTCGAAGATCGATTTGACCGCCGTCTCGGCGAGCTTCCGCCCCGACGAGACGTGCAAACGGTGGCGGCTGCTCATCGCCGGCCTGACGCCAGAGGACACGCTCGTCCAACGGGCGCTGCGCGACCGCGCGCCATATCCGCTCTGGCGCGACAAGGCATGGTTACGCACCAATCCCGGCAACCGCATCGACCAGGCCGTCGTGCGCGACATCGTCCACGAATTCGCCGACCGCTACGACGTGCAGGGCATCGGCGTCGACCCGTGGAACGCCGGCAATCTGATGAAGGACCTCGGCGACGATGGGTTCGACGTCGTCGAAGTGCCGCAGAACATGAAGCACATGAGCGCGACGTCGATCGATTTCGAGGCCGACGTGCTCGACGGACTCATCGACACGGGCGGCAATCCGCTGATGGCGTGGTGCGCGTCGAACGTGCGCGTCATCCGCGACAACAAGGACAACATCTATCCCGCGAAGGGGCGCAGTCGCGGGCGCATCGATCCGATCATCGCATCGCTCATCGCACGCAAACTCTCGGACCTCGACCTCGGCGACGATGGCGCCGACGAGGCTCCGGTACTGGTGGTGGTATGAGTGCACAACAACAGCCGCGCCGCCGGGGCCGCCCGGCGCTCGTTGAAGGCGACACGTCGACGCCGGTGTGCGTGAAGGTGTCAACCTCCGACTATGACCGCGCCTCCGCGAAGGCGAGACAGGACGGCGTCACCGTGCCGACCGTGATGCGCCGCGCGCTCACGCGTCTGCTCGATGACGACGATGACGAGGAATGAGCGCCACGACCTCGATTGAATGGACCGACCGCACGTGGAATCCCTGGTTCTCGGAGGTGAGAGATGATTTACGGTCGCTTCGGACAACCAGTGCGAATCGTGCGGATGGGAACGCTTGACGACGTGCGGAAACTCGATGGGCGTAGACCGGACAAGCACGACAAGCAGAACGTAGACGCTGGAGGGTATGTGGTCTGTGTCGATCTCGACACTCCGGGCGACGGCGAGAAGCTGTACCACTTGGCGTATCTGCGGGCGGATGGCGCGCTGCCAGAAATTATGGATGCCGTGCGGGCTATTGAAGACGCCCTGATTCAATCGCGAACGGTGTCGCGGTGATGGCGACGGCTGGGATCGATTACGCCCTGAGGCGGGTGCCAAGTAATCCAGCTCCGGCCAGCCGCGCTCGCAGAACCGGCACTTCTGATACGTCATCCAGGGCGACGGCGAAGCGGTTCAACGACGAACTGCCGCAATCGTATGCAATTTGAACGGGACAGTGTTAAGCGGTGGCGACGAGCCGTTCATAAAGAACTTCGGTGGCTGAAGCTACCGTCTGAGGATCCGGTGTATCGCGCGGCGATGGTGTGCGCAACGATCTACTGCTTCGGGACCGACGTGTCCGTGCTCGTGGAGTTGTCAGGGCAGAGCGCGGCGGTCGTGCGAGCCGTGTTGACGCGCCTCCGCAAGACGCGCGTACTCACAGGGCAAACGCTCAAGGCCGGCGACGGCTGGAAAGGGAAGCACGGCGCGTTCGGGTTGATGCTCGACGCGATGGTCGCAGCGGGCGAGTTGTATCGACCGGCCGATCCAAAGCGCTCGGCGGCAATTAGGCGACGCGTCATGCCGACTAGGCGAGCGCCGTATAAAACGCGCACCGTCGTCGCGCCTGGCGCGGTCTACACGCCGAAGGTGGCGAAGTCGAATCCGATGTACGGGTTGGCGGAATGGGACAAGAAGAAATGAAGACGCGTCGTCACCACAACAACGACGGGCGCCGCCGGATTCAGCGCGGACGAACCCGCGAACAGGTGCGAGCAATGGCGAAGCGGCTCGGTGTTCCGTATGGGGAGACGTCGGACGGCGGGAACCAGCCTCTCAGCGGACTCCGCGGAGATCCAGGGGCCCCCCGTACTGTGAATGGTGAAGCTCGCGGCAAAGCGTCTTCAGACATTACCTGGTATCCCTGCTCCTGTGGCGCTGAGCACAGCACCCCGACATGTCCGTTTGGCGCCGAGGCGTCGCCGAGATCCCATCGAGGAGCCGATTGACACCATCTCGACCCGCGACCGCTTCGGCCTGGTGCAGCCGGTCATCAACGGATACACGCTCGACATCCGGTTCCGGATGCTGCAGCCGCACGAGCTCGCGGCCGCCACGTCGTTCCCGCGAGGCTACGTGTTCAAAGGCACGCGCGAGGAAGTGGTCAAACAAATCGGCAACGCGTGGCCGGGCCGACTCGCCAAGGCGCTCTGCGCCAGCGCGCTCGCCGACTTCGCGCGGAACAAGACCAAGGCGCACCGTGTCGCGTGAAAGGGTGCCCAATGCCCGAGATAGTCGATCCACGTGTGCACCCGGCGCTCGTGCCGGAAGGTTCGAAGGCGCTCGTGATGAACGGGCCAAAAAACGAATGGCGCGATCTCCCGTCAATTCGGACGCCGAACGGCTACGTGATCACCCGGTGGGCGCTCAGCGACGCCGAACGCGCCGCGATCGTGCGCGGCGAAGACATCTTCGTGACCATCGTGTCGTTCGCCGGTCCCATCAATCCGCTGGCGGTGTCGATCGGTCCGTGTGACTGGACGATCGATCCGTGCTGAATCCGGATCACTTGACGCGGCGCGGCCACGGCGACGGCGCCGGCGGCTGATCGAACTCGTCGAACGCGTCGCCACCCGGCCCCGGTCCGTCTGTCTTCACGCGTGATCGGCTCGAGGGCGTCAGACCCAGTTCCGGCCAGAGCTTGAGGCACGCCGCGAGCGCCTTGGTCTGAATCGAGAGCCACGGATTCGGCATCGCGTAGCCGCTCGGCGATGCGACGACCCGAGGGAACGCGCGGCTGCGCGCTTCGAGATACCGGTCCCACTCCACGCACAACGCGATGAGCGCCGCCCGATCGGCATCGGTCACCTGGCGGCAGCGCCGCAGCATCGGCGCCAGTCGGCGCCATTCCAGCTGCGCGGCGGTCAGCCCGTCCAGTTCGGCCGGCGGCGTATCGAAGTCGTCGGCGACCGGCGGCGGTGTCGGTTCCGCGCGGTTCTCCGGCCGGTGACCGGGGTTACCGGCGAGGTGACGCTGACTCGTCGGATGAGGCTTCCGTCCGCGCATTGCACACCTTGTCACGCCGTTTCCGAGTAATTTCGCGCCGGTCCGATTCCACTTGATTATCAGAACGCCGCGATTTAGACTCTTTACAACGTATGAGGAAAACAGTCATGCCAAACAACAGAACGAACCAACACGAGAACATCGCGCGCGCGCTAGCGCACCGCGCCGATCTGGATCGCCGACTGAC
>Ga0307471_100001624_pt1 | contig 12393 bp, 12 predicted proteins | sample atmos_gasesAM3C__2_FD_204566 | JGI IMG/M metagenome (GOLD analysis project Ga0307471, IMG submission 204566) | Hardwood forest soil microbial communities from Morgan-Monroe State Forest, Indiana, United States - atmos_gasesAM3C_515 | ecosystem: Environmental > Terrestrial > Soil > Temperate... | reverse complement strand
TTGTCGGTGCCGAATTCAAAGCCGATACCGCCACCAAGACCGTCTCCATTCATGACACTCCAGACGGCTGGATGGGCCTGGACATCGGTCCGAAGACGATCGAAACCTATAAACTGAAAATCGCTACCGCCAAGACTATCGTCTGGAACGGCCCCATGGGCGTGTTCGAGATGCCCGCTTTCGCGAAAGGCACGCTCGAAATCGCCAAAGCCGTCGCCGAAGCGACAACTGGAGGCGCAACTTCTATCATCGGCGGCGGAGACTCCGTCGCTGCTGTGCATCAGTCCGGCGTGGCCGACAAAATCTCGCACATCTCCACTGGTGGAGGGGCCTCCCTCGAATTTTTGGGTGGCCACAAACTTCCCGGTGTCGAAGCCCTCACCGACAAATAAATGAACGCAATCCTTCTCTGCGAATCTTCCGTGGCCTCTGTGTCTCTGCGTTATCCCTTTCCTTTTGATCTTGTGAGGAGGATTGCATGCGACGCCGCGTGATTGCCGGTAACTGGAAGATGTTCAAGACGCAAGCGGAAACGCGCGCGTTCTTTTCGGCGTTCGCGCCGCTTGTTGCTTCCTCCAAACACTGTGACATCGTCATTGCCCCGCCCTTCACCGCAATCGCGACGGCGGCCGAGGCGGCGAAGAACACCAATATCGCCATCTCCGGCCAAAATGTTTCCTGGAGCAAGGAAGGCGCGTTTACCGGCGAAGTTTCAGCCACCATGCTGGCGGAGGCCGGCTGCCGCTTCGCCATCATTGGACACTCTGAGCGGCGGCAGCTTTTCCGGGAGACTGACGACAACGTTGCAAAAAAAAGTTTAATGGCGCTTGCGAGCGGCCTGACTCCCATCGTTTGCCTCGGAGAAACGCAAGAGGACCGCGACGCCGGCCTCACGGAGCAAGTTCTCACCCGGCAATTCACCGGCGGCCCCGGCGCGCTGACTCCGGAGGAGTTTTCCCGCATCCTGCTTGCTTACGAGCCGGTGTGGGCGATCGGCACGGGACGCACGGCAACGCCGGAAATTGCAGCGGAGGCTCATGGGTTGCTCCGCCGCTGCGCGGGCGAAAGGTTTTCCGTCCACCTGGCCTCAGAGCTGCGGATTCTTTACGGCGGCAGCGTCAAACCGGACAATATTAAGGGTTTGATGGCGCAGGAAGAACTGGACGGCGCCCTGGTGGGCGGAGCCAGCCTCGATCCGAAGTCTTTCGCCTCTATCGTGAATTTTCTATAGGGGCCCGGAATCCGTTTATGCTCGATTTCGACGCAAGGAATTTGTGTCGGGGAATCGCTTCAAAGCCGCAAAAATACAGGCGGAAATAGACTTGCGCCCAGCAGCGTATTCTTAGAAAATCTATGAAGAGATTCTTGCCAGAGATTAGGAGACAGAAATGCCAAGTTGGATGAAATGGGCCATCGCGCTGGCCATCGGCGCGGGAATTATTGGCCTGGGGTTTCGCCTCTCATGGGGCGGCACGTGGATTTTGAAGCCTTTTTTTGTTCTAAATTGCCTTGTCTTGATCATCGTGGTGCTGCTGCAGAGCGGCAAGGCCGCTGACCTTGCAGGCGCCTTTGGAGGGGCTGGCAGCCAAACGGCCTTCGGTCCGCGAGGTGCTGCAAACGTCTTGTCCAAAGCCACCACCTGGTGCGCGGTAATGTTCATGCTTTGCGCTTTTGCCATGACTTTGCGCACTGATAAGGCCGTCGAACAAGGCGGCTCCATCCTCCAAAAGGTGTCCAAGCCCGCGCCGAAGCCGACTCCGGCCACGACTCCTGCGGTTCCCCAGCCGAATACGCATGACTCACTACCTGCAGGCCAGCAACCGGCCCAACAGGTTCCGGCGGGGACACCGCAGTCAAGTAATCCGCCTGCTTCACAAGCTCCAACAGGACAACAGCCGGCTAGTTCGCAACCTGCTCCTGCGCCAGCGAAAAAGCCGTAACATCGGCTGGGGCTTATTCTTTGGGTAGTTCACAGTTGGCAGTTCGCAGTCAGAGGAATTGAGATACAGGCCAAATCTGCGGAGAAGCACTTGATGGTTGGTTGTGTCCTAGTTTGGTTGAATTAGTACAGCACCTGAAGGTTGCGAGGTTCAGGTTCCACAGCTAGAATGGTCTAACACCCAAGTGCGGTAGTGGCGGAACTGGCAGACGCACCAGCTTGAGGGGCTGGCGGTAGCAATACCGTGGAGGTTCGAGTCCTCTCTACCGCACCAAAACTTCAAAGGCGATTTCCTGCGAGCTACCTCGTTTCTTACTTTGGCAGCGGTTCCCAAAGCTCAATGCGGTTACCGTCGGGATCCATGATCCAGCCAAATTTTCCGTAATCGTACTCGTCGACTTTCGGGTCCACCCAAACGCCTTCTTTGCGGAGCGCGTCCAGCACGGCATGCAGATCGTCGACAACGTAGTTGACCATGAGCGGCGATTGGCTCGGATTAAAATACGTTGTGGACGCGGGAAAGATGCACCAGGCGGTGCAGTTATCCGCATAGGGGCTATCCGGTTGATGCCAGCTGAACATCGTTCCTTGTTCGCCGTTGCTGACAATGCCGAGGTGTTTGGCATACCATTCGCGCAGAGCTTCTGGGTTAGGAGACTTGAAAAAGATTCCGCCGATGCCGCGTATTCGTGCCATAGGGCACGGATCTTACGCTTCGATCTGGACGGGAGGAAGTCAAGTTCGTGGTAAACTCAGCTCCTTTCCTCATCTTTTCGTGAAGCAGCACTCGCGGGTCAGCAACAGGCTATGGGCAAAAGCCGAGCGATTGTCATTTCTGCGCTGATGTTCACGTGCCTCGCGGTTTCTCCGCGGTGCTTTGCTCAAAGTTCAATGCCGGGGGCAGCTCCGCAAACTACATCCGCGGAGAAAGTCATCATCGACACCGACATCGGCGACGACATTGACGATGCATTCGCCGTGGGGCTGTCATTGCGCAGTCCCGAGCTGCAGATTCTCGGCATTACCACCACCTTTGGCGACACCGAAAAGCGCGCCAAACTCCTCGACCGCTTGTTGGGAGAAGTAGGACGCTCGGACATCCCGGTTGCGGCCGGCGTACCAACGCCGCCTAAGGCCGACTTCACGCAGCTTAAGTACGCGGAGGGCGGGCACTTCGCGAAGGTGTCGCATCCCGATGCGGTTACGTTCTTGCTAGATGCGATTCGAAAGAACCCCGGCGAAATCACGCTTGTGGCTATCGGGCCGCTGGTGAACGTGGGCGCCGCGATTGACAAAAATGCCGAAACTTTCCGCAAGCTGAAACGCGTCGTATTGATGGGTGGCTCGATTTATCGCGGATATGGCGACGTGGGTTCCGAGACTCCGCGTGGTCCTGAACCTGAGTGGAACATTAAGAATGACATTCCGTCTGCGCAGAAACTGTTTGCCTCGGGCGTGCCGCTGTTTGTGATGCCGCTTGATTCCACGCAATTGAAAATGGATGCGGCCAACCGCAATTCCCTGTTTCGCCAGGGTACGCCGCTCACCGACGCGCTCACTTTGCTGTATCACGAATGGGGACAGGAAACGCCCACGCTGTTCGATCCCATGACCATTGCTTTCATCATTAAGCCGGAGCTTTGTCCCGTCGAGCCGATGAACATCCGCGTGGATGATCAGGGCTATACGCGACCGGTTGATTCGGGAACTGGGGCTAATTCTCAAAACGTCCGCGCCGCTCCCAATGCGCAGGTCTGTCTTAAGTCTAACCCCGACGACTTCTTCCACTTCCTCATGCCGCGTCTCGCCGCGCATTAGTACTCTGCGCGCGTTGAGTGCGAATGCGGAAGAATTAAGTCGTCAGGGATGAACGACCCTTAAACCGAGCACCACGCGCGTATTCACTGGGCTTGAGGGCCGACCCGAGATACCTCCAAGTCGCCTTCCCAATGGACCTTTCCACGCAGCCGACGTATCTTTGCTTGCGCCCGAATCCGGCCTAACAGCCGCGGCTCTGCTTCAACGGCTTCTCGCTTCGCGCGCTTCTTGCTGCTTCGCGTTACTTTGTGCATCAGCTCCTCATCTTCTCGATGTTTGTCCATATGTCAGCGGGACGTGGCGGGCTGAGCCGCGCCGCAGGAATTGCAAAAACGCGCGCCGGCCGGGCAAGGTTGTCCGCAAGAGGTGCAGAAGAAACTTGCGCCAGCGGCAGGTTGCGGAGGTTGTGCTGGCGCTGCGACTGGCCGTTGAGAATCCGACGAGACCGCCCAAACCAGCGCGATGATCCAGCCGATGAAGGTCCAGCCGGCAAGAATGTTCAAGATGAGAATGGAGGTGAAGTTGGGTTTGTTCCGCGCCAAAAAGGCCGGCAGAAAATACAGGAATAGCGACACCAGCCAGAAGATGGGGCCGAAATGAAAGAAGGGAATGAACCACACAGAAGAGATCAGCATGTAGCACGCTCCGCTCTGATGGTGTTTTACCACGAATACGGCAACTTGCGTGAGTCGCAGCACTTTCTGCCGACCGGGAGCGATTCAGCGAGGGTTCCAATGGGCGCCTGCTTTACTCTGATTGCGCGCCACTTGTCTTTTGCCGCCCGATGTATTCTATTTGTCTGCCCCGGAATGGCCCTATGTTCCAGAGGCACATAGGTTTCGGGTTCAAGACACGAATGGTCACTTACGACGGCGAAGCAGATCAGCCAGAGACGCCACCAGGCAGCTTGGTTTCCCGCTACCTCTTTAACACCGATCACAAGGTCATCGGCCTGGAATATCTTTGGCTTGCGCTGATTAGCGTTTTTCTGGGGATGGCCATGTCGCTGGTCATGCGCATCCATTTGGTGTGGCCGGGGGCGCATATCCCGTTCCTTTCGGCGCTAGGAGATACGCCGGAACGCTACGCCACGCTGCCACTACTCCATGGGTCGCTCATGGTTTTCTTTGTCCTGACGGCGGCGCCGCAGTTGGGATTCGGCAATTATCTTCTTCCGCTGCAAATCGGCGCTCGTGAAATGGCGTTTCCGATTCTCAATCTTTGCTCATTTTGGGGGAGCGTTGTCTCACTCTTTGGCATGACTGCCGCGTTTTTCGCAGCGCCGCAACAGGGAATGACGATTTGGATTGTTAGCATTTGCGTTTTCCTAGCAGCTGCTCTATGCAGTGCCATTAATTTTTCCGTGACGGCGATTGATTTGCGCGCGAAGGGAATGACGCTTCCCCGGCTGCCTTTGACCGTATGGGCCTGGCTGGTCAATGCCATCCTGGGAATGCTGATTTTCAGCATTCTGCTTGCCGTTTGCGCGGGACTGCTTTCGGATCGGTTTTTCCACACACATTTCTTTTCTGCCGCCAATTTTCTTGCGTCTCAGCCTGCGAACGTTGCGGCGGACCCTTTGCCGGTGCTGTGGCAGAGGATCTTCTGGTTCTTTGCGCAAGCGGAGGTTTACGTCGCGATGCTTCCATGCTTTGGCTTTGTCTCGCATCTCATTGCGACGTTTACCCGCAAGCCAGTGTGGAAGGAAAGGCTGGTTGTCCTGGCGCTTTGCGCGGTCGGCCTTGTAGGATTCTGCGTATGGGGCCAGCACATGTTTTCGAGCGGCTTGAATCCCTTTTCTCCGCTGGTGTTTTCCGTTCTTGCAGCCTCGCTTGGTTTGCCCGCAGCAATTCTTCTCCTGAGTTGGTTCTTCACGCTCTGGAAAGCGCAGATCCAGTTCAACACGTCTTTTCTTTTTGCACTCGGGTTCGTTTCCCTTTTTCTGTCTGGCGGGCTTTCAGGGATTTTCTTAGCGCGCCGTGAGCTGACTTCCCGAATCCGCAGCGAAGACTTGGTAACGGGTCATTTTCATCTGGTGATGGGTGTGGCGGCCACATTTGCGGTGCTCGCGGCCTTGTTTTTTTGGTTTCCGAAGTTATTTGGACGACGCCTGAACGAATCCCTGGGGAAAACTCACTTCTGGCTGACATTTGCGGGCGTCTATTGCGTTTTCATGCCGATGCACTGGCTGGGTCTCATCTCTGAGTCCGCCAAGAATGCCGGTGTGGACCTTTCTTCCGCTGCGGGGTGGATTGGTCCTGCGCGCTCGTTCATTACCGCTGGGATTGTCGTCACTGTTTTTGCCCAGGGGATTTTCCTGTTCAATTTTCTGTGGAGTCTCTTTCGCGGAGAACGAGTTGAAGAGTGCAACCCTTGGCGTGCCACGACACTCGAATGGAGTGTAGCTTCACCGCCTCCGCCAGATGACTTTGGCGCGAACGAGCCCGTTGTCTATCGCGGTGCGTATGAATTTGGCGTGCCGGGCGCAGCGGAAGATTTTATTCCGCAGCACGTTGCCCCGGATCGCGTGGCAAGGGCAAAGTACTCCAGTTGAAATAGTCAGGACTGAATAGTCAGGGCTGACTAGTCCAATTAGACGAAAGAAAGGAAGCGAAGCGGGAAGGAGACCTGTATGCCGGGCACAATTGCACCTCCGGACATCGAACTCGTCATCGAGGATTCCCGCGGCGGCGGTGGTGGCGGGGATAGGCCGCCGGACGGAGGCGATGACGGCGACGATGATGATTACGATCGGCAGCGACGCAGGCGGCCTGCATCATCCCGGCGATTCTCCACGGCAATCGCCATCGCGATAGTCTCCATCCTCATGTTTTTCATGGCGCTGGCGAGCGCCTTTCTCGTCTTACATCACAGCAGCCACGTGTGGGTGGCGGTGCACTTGCCGCGGATTCTGTGGGCGAATACCGCTGTTTTGATTGGAAGCAGCTTCCTGCTGGAGCGCGCTCGGAAGCGACTTTCTGCTGGGGACGACCGCGGCTTTCGCAGCTTGTGGTTGGTGACCACCATGATGGGGTTCCTCTTTGTTGCAGGACAACTTGTCGCCTGGCGCCAGCTTGCCGTGCAAGGCGTGTACATCGCGAGCAATCAAGCCAGCAGTTTTTTCTACATCTTCACGGGAGCTCACGGCGTACATTTGCTGGGAGGCGTGGCCGCGCTGCTGTTTGTTTTGCTGCGCAATTTTGAAAAGTCGCAGATTTCGAGGTCGCTGGCTGCGGAGATTACCTCGTACTATTGGCACTTTATGGATGGACTGTGGATTTTTCTATTCGTGCTTTTGTATTTGGGAAAATAGATTCGAATCAGCAGGCAATAGCTAGCACTTTACGAATTCCGCAATGGCTTCCACCACCCGCGCGATTTGATCCATTCGCAATTCAGGATACATCGGCAGAGAGAGAACTTCTTTCGCGGCACGCTCCGCGTGAGGAAAGTCCCCGGGCTTATTGCCGAAGTGTGTGTACAACGGCTGCAGATGCAAAGGATATGGGTAGTAAACGGTGCTGCCAATTTTTCGCGCAGCCAGGTGTTGTTGAAGAGCGTCGCGCCGCTCGCAGCGGATCGTGTACTGGTGGTAGACGTGTTCGCAACCTTCAGGCTCGTGCGGCGGTATGATTCCCGGAACTTGCTGCAGCAGGCGCGTGTACTCGGCGGCATAGGAACGCCGCGCGCGCTGCCACTCTGCAAGATGGCGGAGCTTGACGCGCAAAATGGCGGCTTGAATTTCATCCAGCCGGCTGTTCCAGCCTGGTTCGCTGCTTAAGTATTTCGCGGTTTGCCCGTGGTTGCGTAGAGTGCGGAGGCGCGCGGCGAGTTCCGTAGAGTTCGTTACGACCATGCCCGCGTCGCCGCATGCGCCGAGATTTTTTGTCGGGTAGAAGCTTAGGCAAGCGGCGTCGCCAAATGAGCCGATGCGCCGTCCTTTGTATACCGCGCCGATGGCCTGGGCGCCGTCTTCAATGAGCGGGAGTTTGTGCGACTTCGCGAAGGCCACAATCGGGTCCATGTCTGCAGCCAGGCCGTAGAGATGCACGGCGATGACGGCGCGCGTGCGCGGCGTGATGCGGCGTTCCAATTCAGAGGGGTCTAGATTGTAAGTTTCAGGGTGGACGTCGGCGAAAACCGGCGTTGCTCCGAGAGCGCTCACCGCGCTGCCTGTGGCCACAAACGTGGACGTTGGCAGGAGCACCTCATCCCCGACCCGGACGCCGCACGCACGCAAAGCCAGAATCAACGCGTCTGTGCCCGAAGCGACGCCGACGCCGTGAGCCACGCCACAAAGCGAAGCGATTTCTCCTTCGAGGGCCGCGCCTTCGCGGCCAAGCACAAATTGCTGGATTGACAAAACACGCTCGATGGCGGCCCGAATCTCCGCGCCAATGGCTGCATATTGGACGGAGAGATCGAATTGTGGAATCGATTCAAGGGCAAGGTTGGGTTGCGGAGGCGCGCTCATGGCGTTTGTCCAGGCACCTTTCAGTATACGCGAGCGCAATGCTGTGCGGTTTTTTGGTGTGATAGATATAATGCCTGACCACCGCAGGAAGGCCTGCGGCAGGATTCGAAAGCTATGTTCGCCGATCGCACAAAGTGGAATCTCGCGCCCAACCGCCTCAGTGAGGCGCTCTCGCGGCATCGCGCCGCAGGGACGCCGCTTGTGGATTTGACGGTTTCGAATCCAACGGAATGCGGTTTTAAATATGACGAGCGGGCAACTTTAGATTCGCTGAGAAATCCCGCTGTGCTCAAGTACGAACCATCTGCCCGCGGACATATTTCGGCCCGTCAGGCGGTGTGTGAATACTACGCGCAGCGTGCCGCTAATGTGAGCGTCGACGACATTTTTCTGACCACAAGTACGAGTGAGGCTTATTCGTACGTATTTCGGCTCCTGTGCAATCCCGGTGACGAGATTCTGATTCCCGCGCCGAGCTATCCGCTTTTCGATTTTCTCGCGGACATTCAGGACATAAAGCCGGCGCGGTATCCGCTCGTCTACGATTATGGCTGGCAGATTGATTTTCACGCGCTGGAGCAAGCGATCACGCCGCGTACGCGAGCGGTCGTCGTGGTGCATCCCAATAATCCGACGGGGCATTTCACGAAACGTGCGGAACTGGAGAAGTTGAATGCTATTTGCGGCGAGCGGGGACTCGCGCTGATTGTGGACGAGGTTTTTCTGGATTTTTGCATGGGCACACAGCGGCCACCGAGTTTCGCTGGAATTGCCGATGTGCTGACGTTTACTTTGAGCGGTATCTCGAAAATTTGCGGGTTGCCGCAGATGAAAGCGGCCTGGCTGGTCATTAGCGGCCCACAAACTCTAAAGAGCGAAGCGAAGGCTCGCCTCGAAGTCATTGCCGACACATTTCTTTCAATGAACGCATCGGTGCAACTGGCACTGCCTGCGTTTCTCTCGCAGCGGCCCGCATTTCAGAAACAATTGATGGAGCGGGTCCGCCGGAATTTGGCGGAGCTTGACCGGCAACTCTCTTTGCAGAAAGTGTGCAGCCGGCTCGAAGTGGAAGGCGGCTGGTATGCGGTTCTACGCGTGCCAGCGACTCGCTCGGACGAAGAGCTAGCTCTTTCCCTGCTGAACGAAAAGGGAGTCTACGTTCATCCCGGCCATTTCTTCGACTTCCCGCGGGATGGGTTTCTCGTCATCAGTCTCATCACTCCAGAACGCGATGTCACGCGAGGGCTGGCCGCAATCTTGTCGTCCTTCGATTAGCTCTTTTGGACTAAACGTGTCTCCGTCGGTTGCGCCAAGTAGAAAAAGAATGGCTGGATATCAGCGTAGGCGGCCCGGGGGATCGGCGGGGGCGGGCATGGCGGCGGTGTGGCGACCGTCAGCTGCATTGGGCGAGACCTTAACGGGTGCGGGATTTGGCAGGCCGATGCCAGTGTTCAGTTCGAGATGGTCTTTTCCGCATGCGGGGCAGTAGCCTTTGCCGGTGTCTTCATCGCGCAAGCTGGCCAGTTCATAGCATCCGCATATGCAGTCGCAGTACCCCGTTTCAGAAGCTGTTTTGATGGGAACAAGCGCCATGGGACTCCTTCCAGGGCAGATAGTAACGATTTTCCTCGGCTCGATGCAAGCAGGTTAAAGCTTACAGTTCGACAGCCCAAAGTTAGTAGTCCAGGCGTCCAGAATTCTTCGGAGCCTAGATAGCGCCCATAAACGACCGTAGCTTAGAGGTTCTTGAGGTGCGCGAGACGGAACGGGGAGCCCAGATTTTCGCGTAGTTCAATCCAGTGCTGTTCCGGAATAGATAAAAAGACTCTCACCACGGCCGGATCGAATTGACTGCCGGAACACCGCTTGATTTCCTCGCGGGCATGAGACATCGGGAGGGCCCGGCGATAGGGACGGTCGCTGATCATGGCGTCGAGCGAGTCGGCGATTCCGAAAATGCGCGCCCCCAAGGGAATCTGATCACTTTTCAAGCCGCGAGGATAGCCGGAGCCGTCATAAAACTCCTGGTGGGCCAGCACGATTTCCGCGGCGTCGCGAAGAAACGGGATGCGAATCAGCATGTTGTAGCCGATTTCGCAGTGCGTGCGCATGATTTTTTTCTCGTCGTCGTTGAGCGGGCCGGGCTTTCGCAGAATGCCGTCTGGAATGGCCATCTTGCCGATGTCGTGGAGAAACGCGGCGCGCGCCAGAATCGGCAAATAGGTGTCGGGAACCGGCATAGTCTTCGCGATTGAAATGCAGAACGCGGTAACGCGCTGGCAATGGCCTTCCGTTTCCGCGTCCTTTAAGTCCAGCGCGCTGCCCAGAGCCTCCAGCGTATCGTCATAAGATTGTTCGAGTTGATCGAGCGCCTCTTGGAGTCGCGCAGTGCGATCTTCGACTTGCTGTTCCAGATCGCGCTGGTATTTTCGATTTTCGTTGACAAGCCGCCGGTGCTGCAGGGCGCGGCCCACGCCGAGGAAAAGCTGGTCCTTTTCAAAGGGCTTCAGGATGTAATCGTAAGCGCCCCGGCGGATGGCTTCGAGCGCCGTCGAGATGTCATGAATCGCGGTCACCATGATAACGGGTACATCAGGATCGAATTCGCGCACCCATTCGAGAAGCTTGATGCCGTCCATCTCCGGCATAATCATGTCGCTCAGAATCAGGTCCGGTGTGGTGCGCTTGATGTGATCTTGCGCCGCGCGGCCGTTGTGCGCCACCGTGCAGCGGTAACCCTTGGATTCGAGCATCGTTGAAACGACTTCTCGAATCGCTTCTTCGTCGTCCACGACAAGTATGTTCTCGGTATCCACCCTGGTCAGCTCCAGCAGATATTATAAGGGACAGCACACCTTCTTTACGGCCCCTTGCCCTGTCGGAAAATAGCATGTTAGCGTCAGGGGGGTCGCCCATTCAGCACTTCTCGCCGTCCACCCAGAGTTCGGGGCAGCTTAAGCGCCACGTGGCGGCACGTTCAGCCGGGAGGCGGCATCGTGTTGGAGAACCAGGGCCTGCTTGGGATTGCCTTCTTCGAAGCCAGCGCCTTCGTCATCCTATTGGTTCTGTTTTTTCTTTTCCGCCGCGACCAGCACGGAGGTTATTTCCGCTTCTGGCTCGCTGGATGGTTTTGCTTCACGTTTTCTGCTGTTTGCGAGGTGCTGTTTCTTGCAAGGCCGCTTGCCGGACTGAATCTCGCTAGTCTTTTGGGGCAGACCGCTGCCATTCTCCTTTTTCTGATGGCGATGGTGGCTCGCGCGTCCGGCTTGGACCGCCGAATTTATTTCGGCCTTCCTCTGACTACTTTGATTCTGGCAACGGTTTGTTACTTGGAGCGAAGCGGAGCTCAGCGGTTTGCCTCGTATCAGTGGGGAACCACGATTCTGGAAAGCCTGGCTTGCCTGGTTGCCGGCTTCTTATTGTTGCGCTCTCCGGCGATCCGTAGGGGCAACGGTTCGCAACTTCTCGCAGGGGCATTCCTCCTGATTGGCCTTCATGGGTTGGATCGCCCCTATTGGCTACAGCATCCGTATTTTTTATTGCGTATCGCTTTCGATCACATTCTGGGCGTGGCGCTGGGGATTGCAATGGTCGTTGTGGTGCTGGAGAGTGAGCGCACACGGAGCGAAGAGTTAAACGACAAGATGCGCCGGCTGTCGCTGCTGACCGCGGCCAGTACGCAGACTCTTTCCGTGCAGGATGTAATCGACCAGGTCCTTGCGCAACTGGTGGAGAGTTTGGATGCCACACACGGAATCGTCCGGTTGAAGGAAGGCGAAGGCAAGGATGTGCAACTGGTGGCTCGCGCTTCGGTGGGTTACGAACCGCGCTACCTTGCGCAGTATGGCAAGGTTTCCGCGTTGGAACCCTGGGCGCAGCGCGTGCTGAAAGAGGAATGCCAATTCCTGGAATCGCAGGATGAATGGGATCCCAGCGCGCAAAGGCGATTGCTCGAATCTGGCGTACAGTCCCTAGTCACCCTGGCACTGCCAGGGAAGAATGGCGCCTTGGGCGTCATCGGCGTAGGTACAACAGAGCGTAAGCGATTTGCGCCCGGCGAACTCTCCTATCTCGTGAATATGGCCAATTTGCTGGGCATGACGCTGGAAAACGTTCGTCTCTTTGAGCAAGTGGCGACAGTTCGCCGACAGTGGGAATATAC
>Ga0307471_100001622_pt1 | contig 12404 bp, 15 predicted proteins | sample atmos_gasesAM3C__2_FD_204566 | JGI IMG/M metagenome (GOLD analysis project Ga0307471, IMG submission 204566) | Hardwood forest soil microbial communities from Morgan-Monroe State Forest, Indiana, United States - atmos_gasesAM3C_515 | ecosystem: Environmental > Terrestrial > Soil > Temperate... | reverse complement strand
TCCTTAGCGTCGACAATTCCTTCCCTTACCATTGGCGCTCAGACTCCGGCACGTTCATGGACACGATGTCGAGTGTGTCGCCCGGCTCAAACTGGCAGCCTATGGTACCCGTTGAGTATTGAGTGTGGAAATACCGGCATCTGGCACAACTCGGCAAATGCCTACCATTTGAGTAGCACGCAATATTCGGAAAAAAAGGAGGATAAGCAATGGCTTCGTTGACAATTGTGAGAGATTCAGGATTTACAGACAGGCGGAGAAATTACCAGGTCCTACTGGATGGCAACAAGGTAGGTCAGATCGGTCACGCGGAGACGAAAAAGTTCCCCGTTTCTCCAGGTCGCCACAGGCTTCGTCTCAAAATCGATTGGTGCGGATCGCGTGACGTCGAATTTGACGCCAAAGAAACAGATGAACTGATCTTTCGGGCCACAAATTTACAGGGCTTAGCAGTATACTGGTGTGTATTTCTTTCTCCCAGCTCTTACATAAAGGTCGAAAAAATGTCTTCAACCCCAAAATGAAGACTGGGCGTCATAGCTTGGGCCCTAACCTTGTGCTTTGCGGCATTCCGAACAGGATTTACAGCTTAGCGCCATGAACTTCCCGCATTCGAGGCAGAATTCTCTGACCAGAGTCACTGGCAACTCCCGATTACCCAGGTAACCCGAGAGGTTCCTACCAGTACCGAGATGACCGATTCCTGCCTTCATCACGGGTAGCCTGATTCCGTCTCCCTTGTATGTAGCTCAAAAGGAAGGATTTGAAGGAGCCAAGGCTTCGCATCTAGGCTAGGCCTCGCATCCCGGGGTAGAAGCCATCGCAAAGTACATTGGGATCCCAGCCGTCTGTTGGCAAGGACCCAGGAAAGAGATCCCTGAAAATGGCCGAAAGTGGCTTCGCGGAAGGGAAAAGAAACTAATTTCTTCGGAGGGTGTTGGGGTACAGTACAGGTTGATCGCCACCGCCAGGCCGTGTGCCGGCTAGAGCTCTTTGGGCCGAAACATGAGATCTAATAAGGCCAACATTGCTGGACTCACCTCTCCACGTCAACAGTCCGAGATGAAATCTATCCTGGCCGGCACGTGGCCACCGCTCAAGCCGTTGCCGGTATTCAGGTATGAAACTGTTGAGTATCGCGCCACCATTGATTTCGACAAGAAGCGCGGAGAGTGGGTGTGTCGAAAAACATCTCTGCCGTCCAACAAGGTTCAGGAACTGCGCGGTGGACTGAGGGAAATCACCCTGGCATTGCCCCATGGCGAAGAAGAAATGCTCATCGAAGGCGCGGAACCGCAGGAGCAGGAGTTGGAGAAGGACACGAATCGGCGTCTTCAGGCCATTCATGACTGGAGAGACAACTACGAGAGCGGCGCGCGCTATCTTGAACTGCGGGACCTTCTCTCGGAGAGCCAGCGAGGCGAACTTGACGACAGCCTCCGGCTCTCTCTTACTGCCCGCCAGCTTCAGTTCAACCCAAAAAACGTTGCAAATGTTTTTGACGATCTTGCAATTGCGGGCGGCAGGTTTGCAGCACTCATAGAATTCGCAAAGCAAAATAAGCTGAAGCAGGGAATTGACCCCCAGGCACACGCGGAAGGAGCCGTTCTCGAAGTCGAACCCGCGATTGAGCATGACGAGCAGTCACAGGCAGTCAGTTCTCGCGAGTTCGCCCTTGTCCCTGATGACAATGACAATAGCGCGGCGGTGCACGAAAATAGCAATGACCCTGTTGTTGGGGATGAGGAGGCCGCACATCGTTGCGCCGGCGCCGAAGACTTCCCAGCCCTGTCTATTAAGGATGTTTTCCCGGAGCAAGAACAAGCCCCCCTGGCACAACGGCCGGCGCACATTCCATCTCAACAATTTGAGATCGAGCCCTCTGAAATTGGGGATCCGGATTCTCCATCGCTCGTTGAACCTCCTCCTCGCCAGGAAGGGCCCCGCTCCCCTGCATTTGCTGGTTTTGCAGCGCAAGCTCGACCGGGCCAGTCGTCCGCGGCTCTCATCGAGGCCGCGTCCTCGCGCTTTCATGCTCTTAAAATCTCCACGTTTCAGGTGAATGTATTCGCAATACTGCTTTTATTCGCGGTGACCTCTTTCATCGTTGGGCTCACCGTGGGACGCGGCCCACTCGGGAAACGCCTCCGAGAGGCCCCAAAATCATTGCTCACCGCGGATGCCAAGCCGCCGGCACTGCCTGATCCAGCGGACGAATCAACTTCGCGAACACCGCCTCCCACAGTGGCAAGTTCCGATGACTCCGCGGGCGCGAAGGGGCCCGACGACGCCACGCCATCTGAAGAAAAGTTCGAGGAGAGCCCCCGAGTCTCCGATTCCGCGGAAGCGCGCTCCACGGATTCAGTTTCATCTCCGGCAATAGAATCCAAGCCATCCGCAAAGCCCGAAGTCGAACCGGAGCACAGTGGCGCGATCGGGCCGGTTGTAAGAAACGGGCCGCCTCCAGCAAGTTCCAAGCTCGTACGTCCGCCCAAGGCTGTCAGGCCGATAAGTCGTGCGCCGAAAAGTTACGTCCCTTACAAGCTATCCTCTACAATAGGCGCAGCGCCGCACCTGCCAAGAGCTTCCACGATCCTTGTCACCGTCCCGGGCCAGGAAAGCCAACCGATCAGGGTGAGGTTTCCGGAAAAAACGATCGCCGCCACGTCTTCCGTGGCGATGACCTCGCAGCTTTCTGTTCTCGTTTCTCCGGAGCCCGCGCCTTCAGTGGCTCATAGACCCGCTCGATTAGAAGCTGGCGACCTGGTTTCCTTTGGCTGGCCTAGTTATCCAAGGCCGGATGGTCGCTATAGATTGGCTGAAACCATAAGGGTGCGCGCCACCATAGGGCAGCTTGGCCAAGTGCTGGAGGTAAAGTTCTTGAGCGGTTCCGTCTCTCTTCTTCCTGTCACAACGCAAACCATTCGCCAATGGCGTTACAGGCCCACTCTGTTGGACAACAGGCCGGTCCAAGCTGAACAGGACGTCACCATTGAGTTCCGGCCGCCGCAATATTCATCGCAGGTCTCGACTCAACATTCATCCCACAACTAGTCACATCAACCGAAAGTTGACGTCAACGGGCGCCATGATTGTCACCGTTCGCCCATTTTCATCACGGGCTGGCTTGAACAGCCATTCTTGCCGAACCACTTCCATCGCCTGCCGGGTCAAATCTTCTGGAAGTCCTCGGATTTCCCAAACGTCCTTGACGCGACCTGAGGAGTCAATCAGAACCATCAGGACAACTGTACCTTCGATTTTCCGCTTGCGAGCCTCGTCGTTGTATCGGGGATTCGGGCAGTATGCACAAGACGGGAAGCTCACTCCCTCCTGACCCGGCAGATAGAAGGGAGTCTTCGCTTGAATTGGCTGTAGCGCTAGAGCATCTAGGGACTCTGTACGTGGAACCTGCCACGTCTCTTGGTCGATTACGTCTCCCGTGGAAACGTTCGACGCCGTAACGGTAACGGTTAATTCCTTACCTTGGGCCTCAATCTTACCTGTAATCAGCACATCTGCTCCGGTCGCCTGGGCCGCATCGAATTCCGTTTTTGCGACGAAATTACTGCCCGAAAATCGCTCCTTATAGAGCTGTTTGCGCAGAACATCTCGATTTAGGGTCCTGAAGCCTCTCTGCCCTTGCAATAGCGAAATCCAAAGGCGGTCCGCCAAAAGCACTCCCTGCAGTGTCACGTCGCCTGACACGCCAGTAAAGTCGCCGACAATGGCCGCTTGGGTGTGCGCTCCCCGAAGCGCCAAGCCCAAACGATTTGCGAGGGCATCCAACTCGGACATCTGTGCGCACGTACGAGACGCTGATGTCAAGAACAAGCACCAGAGCAGCACAACAACTACGCTCTGCAATGGTCGGCGCATCACTCTCATTGCAACCTCCAAGCGAGTCAGTTTACATCACGCATGTATGCGTAGTCCCGAGAAGTCGGATTACCGAACATGTTCCTCCTGGTAAGGCACGTGGCCGAGGGATTTTTAGAGAGGGTGTCGCTCCCTACGGGTTTCAGGGTGCGGAATTTGCCTTTCTCAATTTGAGCCGTCACCCATCGAGTCCTGTACACCTTATTAGAATTAGATCAATTATTTTGCATTGGGGACTTAACAGAATGATAAATCTATGATAGGTTCTTACATGATCCTCAGCCACAAACTCGTTTACCCTGAACCTCGAAGGTCCTCCTCTATCGCCCACAACAACAGTCACGTTCCTGTTGTTCGCCCCACGAGTTTTCAATCACTTACGGATTGCCTCAAACTGAACCACCCGATGAGGATAGTTCATCCCGAGGGCAGCGAGGGATCTCTCTGCCTCTTCTCGATCAATTATCAACGACTTACACGTTGCCTCAAATTTGCCACACTTTCTGAACCTGTTTATTTTCAGTCACTTCCAACAGTCAAGTTTTGTAACTCTTTTCTTTTGATAACGATGCAACAGTGGGGGGTATGGGGGGGCCAGCCCCTCCATGACCTCAAGTATTACTTTAACTCCATCGCGGCTTTCAGCGCGGAGGAGTTCAGACATGGCAACCAAGCGCAGCCCTTTCAGGGTGAGAGAACCCGGTCGCATTCACTTTTAAAGGGGGAATACGCCAACCAATTTGCGAGTCTCTACCTCGAATCGGTTGTCACTTCAGACTGAGGAGAGAGCCATGCCCATTTACCAGACCGGGGGATACCGAGTGAAGCCGGAAGCGGTGGAAAAGGTCAAGCAGGCGATCAAGGTGTTTGTGAAGTATGTTCAAGTGAACGAGCCGGGGACCAAGATGTATCTGGCGTGGCAGGAAAAGGACGATCCGACGCGCTTCAACCACCTGTTCATTTTTGAAAATGAGGCGGCACAGACGCGCCACGGGCAGTCCGCGGCGGTAAGGCAGTTTGAGTCCGTGTATTCGCCAGAGCTGGTAGGCGGAGACGTGGTGTTCACGGACTACGAGATGATTCTGGGCAAGCCCACGGAAGCGCAATGGTTGGCCGGGAGCGCCGGATCGCCTTCGCTGGGCGGGAAGAGCAAAAAAGCTGGAGCGGCCAGGAAGGTAGCAAAGGCTAAGAGTCGTTCGCGAAGGTAGGAGCTAAATGTAGCGCCGCCCTTCAGGGCGGCGCTGTTAGACAAAGAGGCCGGGCTAAAGCCCGCCGCTACGCGCCGTCCTTGCTGCGAGCCATTGGGAACAGCGTGGGTTCGGCGGGAGGCTGGTCGGCGATTTGGTTGAGTTCGGGGTAGTGGATGCGGATCGGCTCCGGCACTTTCACCTTTTTGTTCTTGAGGATGCTCATGATTTGCAGCGCGTTGACCACGGCTTTGCCTTGAAAATGGTTGTTGGTGATGACGAACGTGGCGCGCGTATGCTGGCTAACTTTTTTGACGCGCGCAACCCACGGCTCCAGCTCCTCGGCTGAGTAAAGGTAGTTGTAGCGCTCGTGCGACGGAACGGATTCATCGTCGGTGAACCAGGTATCGTAGCGGCGGCCGTGCAAGCGGATGTAGCCGACGGGCGAAGTCGCTTGCGCAGAGGGCGCGAGCGAACGCCCGATGAGGGGCTGATCAATGTTGCAAATGCCCGCCCCATGCTCGTGCAAGAGAGCGAGGGTGTCCGGCGAGTTCCAGGTATCGTGGCGAACTTCGACGACGAGAGGATAATCGCGAAAACGCAGCAGCACTGCGGAGAGATACGCCATAGTTTCTTTGGTGCGATGGAAGGAAAAAGGGAATTGCAGCAGCACGGCGCCTAGTTTTCCGGCCGCGCGCAGCACATCAAACCCGGCGCGGACGGCGCGCTCGTCCTCCGCAGCGGATCCGGAAACCGTGGATGCAACGTCGTGAGTGAAGTGCTGCCAGAGTTTTGCAGTGAACAGAAAACGCGGATTGCCCGAGACGAGATCCACCCACTGTTTGGCGTTTTCCGGTTTGAGCGGCTGGTAAAACGAAGTGTTGATTTCGATGGCGTCGAAAAATTCGGAGAGATACGCGGCTTCGTGGAAGCCGCGCGGTCGGCGCGAGGGATAAACGTAGCCGGCCCAGTCCGGATAAGACCAGCCGGCGGGGCCGATGCGCAACGCATGCGACGAGTCGGCCGGAACCCCTTCGTGCTTTGCATTTTTATTGGCAAGACTCTTTTCGCCGGGATCGCTCCCCTCGAAGCTCGCTTCAGAAGGGACAAACGGGGCAGATGGAGCAAACACTCTGGCAGGCAGCGAAGTTTTGCGTTTGCGCGGCGGCATGCTGGTTTCTACTAGTCCTTATATTTGCTTTCTACCGGTCCTTATATTTATAGGATAGGCTCCGGCCCCCTTTTATTGGCGAGCAGAGTAGTAAGAAGGGCAGAGAAGTGTCAAATGCGTAGGGCAGAGATGGAGCGCGCTTCGTGTGAGGAAGCATGCGCGATCGCGAAGACGCAAAGAGAAACGTTCTGCAATGGATTGAAAAAAGAAATGGAGAGGCTGTTGCCCCGGTCGCGGCGGGCTGCTATGCTGTGCTTGATGCGGTCCTACTTGCATCACCCCGTTTGCCTGCCCCTTCCCAGGAAAGTCTACAGGTGCAAATATGAAACTTTCCATCAATTACAAGCATGTCGAATCGCACAAGCCGGTGGAAGTTGAAGTTGCGCGTCACGTTGCGAAACTGGGGAAACTCTTAAAAAGCTACGCCCCGGACCTGATCCAGCTGCATGGCGGGTTTTCGATGAACCAGCGGACAGAGTATATTGCGTGCGCGCTGACGCTTTCGCTGCCGTCGGGGACGCTGCACGCCACCGGCGAAGCCGCCGCGGTGCGCACCAGCTGCAAAAAAGCGTTCAGGGAACTGGAATCTCAGGTTAAAAAACATCAGGCGAAGCTGCGCAAGGATTATGAGTGGAAGCGCAAGCGCCTCCGCATCCGCGAAGAAGCCTATATCTGATTCGGGGCAACCGCTCGCCTGGGTAGTTCGTGAAGCGCGTCTTGCTTGTTGCGTGCCATTCGGCACAAACCTCGCATTTTTGCGCAGAGGCTTGTGGAAAAACGGCGAACGCGGAATCTCGGGGAACGGAAGCTCCGTGCGGCGATGAGCAGATTTGCTGTTTTGATGCGCCGCTAAGTTCAATGATGCATTGGATTCAGCCGTTGAGTAACGCAGTCCTTTTTTCCGCGAGTCACTAACTTCAAAGAGCAGAGGATTTCCTCAAATTATGCATTGTCAGCAATCCACCCGAGGAAGTCTTAAGATTCAGACTGAAGAGCTAATGAATAGCTAGAGGAGAAGAAGCGCCACTCGCATGGCGTATGTGTTAGTCGTGGATTTGTATTTGGACAGAAGCAGGCCTACTGATAAAATCAAAAGATTGAGTGAACCAGCTCGATGCGATTGTGCACCGGTCCGCAGTTTCCCTGAGTACAAAAACAGCAGGGATCACCCAAAGACTTGAGGTGCAGGTGCGGTCGCGATGGAAATGGCTTGTAGAATCAGGGGCGTAGCTCAGTGGTAGAGCAGCGGCCTTTTAAGCCGAAGGTCGTGGGTTCGATCCCCACCGCCCCTACCAAACATCTTCTGATGAATGGAAACTTAACAAATACGTGCGGGGCAAAAAGGGACAGATTAGGGCGGATTGGGGCCGATGATCCGGTTCGTACGTGAATTTTCAGCGGCGGGAGTGATAACCGGCTCGAAATCCTTTCGTAGGTTTGCCCAGCCGATTTCGACGCGAGTTTTGTGTTGCCATGGCGGCGACTGTGACCAAGAAAACCGCTGAAGGCAATTTGTTTCTAATTCCGCCGCGCCGATTACCACTTTAAATATTTTCAAAGAGCTTTGAGTTTCTCTTGAACGCTGATTCTTTCAGAACAAGGCGAGAAGAGATTACATAACTATTACAGAAGCTCGGGGGCTCGCGTGCTAGGTTCGTAGAGAGGATCGGCTGAATGGTTGCCGAGGACTACGAACGATGAACATCTTTGAACGTGACAAGACATTTGCGCAGCCCGTTAACTGGATGACGACCTTCTTCATGGGAGCGTTCCACGTTGGCGCCATCCTCGCATTGTTCTTCTTCACTTGGAAGGCGCTGGCACTAACGCTTCTGCTTTGGTGGGTTTCCGGAAGCCTTGGCATAGGCATGGGCTATCACCGGCTCCTCACGCATCGAGGCTACAAGACACCGAAATGGATGGAATACTTCCTGACCGTGTGCGGAACTCTGGCCCTCGAAGGCGGGCCGATCTCTTGGGTGGCGACGCATCGTGTCCATCACCAAAATACCGACAGGGAAGGTGATCCGCACTCGCCCCTCGATGGAGGGCTCTGGGCGCACATGGGTTGGATTCTGACGGGCCAGGCAATGCATGACAATGCAAAAGAACTCTTACCTTTCGTACCGGATCTCCGAAAAGACAAATTTCATGTGTGGATCAGCAAGTGGCACTGGGTTCCACTCACATTCCTCGGTGTGCTTATCTTCGCGGTCGGTGGCTGGTCGTGCCTGCTCTGGGGAGTTTTTCTGCGAACGAGCATCGGTCTCCACGCCACTTGGCTGGTGAACTCCGCAACGCATATGTGGGGATCGCAGCGGTTCATCACAGGTGATATGTCGAAAAACAACTTTTGGGTGGCGATGCTCACGTTCGGGGAAGGGTGGCACAACAATCATCACGCGGACGCACGCGTGGCTCGTCACGGCCTTGCCTGGTATGAGTTTGATGTGAACTGGTACGGGATCTGGGCGCTGCGAACTCTCGGTCTCGCGTGGGACGTCAAGCTTCCCGCAGTGGAATAACAAAGAGACCGCGAAGCACAATTCCGGCGGAAGTTACAAAACCTCAGAGTTTGGTGCCAGCGCTCACAGGTATTTAAGCCATCGCCGTGCTACAAGAAATGCCAGCGGAGCACAGGCTTTTATTTGATGGAGCGGGTACAACTCTGACATAAACTAGAAGGCATGCGCATCACGCGCCGCACGAAAGCGATCGCATTCTTTATTGGGCTGGGTGCCTGTCTTGTCGCTCTGGCAATCGCGCTGAACGTCGGCTGGATAATCTTCCACTGGCGTCAGGCAGTTCCACTGGTCCTCGGCATCATCCTCTTTGCCCTATTGATCGTCGGTGTTGTGATGAATACGATTTTCCTTGTCCGCGAAATTCGCCGAAATGAACAGCAAGATAGCTTCCTGAATGCCATTACGCACGAGCTGAAGACGCCGATCGCGTCAATTCGGCTGTATCTGGAGACGCTCGAAAACCGGCCACTGGTCGAAGCGCAGCGCCGGGATTTCTATCGAATCATGCTCGAGGACACCGATCGCCTGCTTGGCACGGTTGAGCAAGTGCTCAAGGCCAGCCAAGTACGGCAAGGAAATCAGCGGCAGAGTTGGCAGGGCGTCAACTTCAACGAAATCGTGAGCGACATGCTCGAACTTACGCGGTTGCGGCAGCACTTATCCTCCAACACATTGTGTTGGGGCAGTAAGCCGTCCGATGAATTCACTGTTATGGGGAGCGCCGAGGAGTTGCGCACGGCAGTCTTCAATCTCTTTGACAATGCCGTTAAATACTCGGGGAAAGAAAAGAAGATCGTTGTTGATATCCTGACCCCCAACATTGATACGGTTTCACTGCGCGTACTTGACCACGGTGTCGGCATCGGAAAGAAAGAGCTGAAACGCATATTCAAGCGGTTCTACCGGGCGCCAAATCCTGCCACGGGGCAAGTCAGGGGAACCGGCCTGGGTCTGTTTATCGTGCGCTCAATCGCTCGCCGCCACGGTGGCGATGCATACGCTGAAAGCGAAGGCGAAGGTCTCGGCAGCACGTTCACGATGCGCCTTCCTAGAGTTTATCGCGTATGAGCCGGATACTCATTGTCGAAGACGAGGTGCATCTAGCGCAGGGCCTTCGGTTCAACTTCGAAGCGGAAGGGCACTCCGTGCACACAACGGAGCGGGGTGAAGACGCATTAACGCGTCTGGTGAAGAATCGGGAAGACTTTGATGCTCTTGTGCTCGACGTCATGTTGCCGGGCAAAGACGGCTTTTCGGTTGCCCGCGAATTGCGGGAAGCGAAGAATTACATCCCACTGCTTATGTTAACTGCTCGTGGGCGACCGGAGGACGTGCTCAAGGGATTCGAATCTGGCGCAGATGATTATTTAGCGAAGCCGTTCAATCTCGCTATCCTAATCGCGCGGATCGAAGGCCTGCTGCGCCGGAAGAATTGGTCGCGCATCACGAATTCTGCCACTGGGGAGCACGCGGTGCCAGATGCAGATTCGCAGGACAGCTTCCGATTCGACGACAAAGTCATTGATTTTCAGAATCTTCAGTTGCGTACCGGCAGCAACATCGTGCAACTTACCGTGATGGAGTCGGACCTGCTCCGCTACTTGGTCAGGAACGCTGGACATCCGGTGTCCCGGAAAGCGATTCTTCAGGAAGTGTGGAATTTGCACCAGGATACAGATACGCGGGCCATCGACAACTTCATCGTGCGCTTGCGCCGGTATATTGAGCCGAAGGCTTCGAAACCCCGCTATTTGCTTACAGTTCGTGGACTCGGATACCAGTTCCTTTTAAATCCAGAGCCCTAAATCACCCATGCGGGCATGTCAAACAAAGTCCCGCACGAAACCCGCGAGTATCCGCCGATCTCCCGACCTATCGTTTGCCCGTTCTCAGGACGCCCGGAGTAATCCAAATCGTAGGCGTCGGCGAGGATCTCATTCCCGCGGATGAGGAAGGAATCGCGGCACTCCAACGCGCACTACACCTACGTATCAGAACGATTCGGTAATCGGATGATTGAGGTGGACCCTGATTACGGAGGCTGACCGCTCCTCTCGTTGCAACATATCCTGTTACCAAGTGATTGCAATCCGGTGAATCACCCATTTAGACGGAGTAAAATGGCTGAGAAGGTCGGGGATGAACTATCGAGGGGCGGGGTCAGGCCTGGATCAAACCGCAGCGAATGGCATAGCGCACCAAACTCGCTGTCTCGTGGATATCGAGTTTTTTCATGAGTCTTGCCCGGTGTGATTCGGCAGTCTTTACGCTAATCCCTAGTTGCAGAGCGACATGTTTCGTAGACTTGCCTTCACCAACTAATTGAAGAACTTGACGCTCTCGAACGGAAAGGGGGTCGGCCGGGACATCCACCTTGGATAAGTAGCCGTCAACAACAGCTCGCGAGATGCTCGGACTAAGGTAAACACATCCTCGGCAAACCTCCCGTATTGCATAAACGAGATCGTTCGCTACTTGGCTCTTTAGCACATATCCTCTGACTCCAGCTCGGAGCGCCTCAGTGACATACTGATCTTCTTCGTGCTTCGTCAAAAGTATTACCTTGGTTTTCGGCGATGACTTTTTCAGCTCGCGGGCGGCATCAATTCCATTCAAGACAGGCATACTGATGTCGAGGATAGCGATATCAGGCTGTGTCTTCGCCGCCATCCGCAATGCTTCTTGCCCATCAGAAGCGTCGGAAACGACCTGAAATTCTTGTCGTTCCAGAAAGGCCTTTAACCCTTGGCGAACTAGGGCATGGTCATCGGCGAGCAAGAGGCGAATGAACATGGTATGGAGCAAGCTTAAGAAATTCTTCGAAACACCAGCAATCAGGTAGTTTCCTCTATTCCTCAGAGGTAAAGACCCGAGCAGAAGCAGCGAGGCGCTGTTAAGCTTGTTGAGACGGAACACGTGAAGAACACTCGGCGTCCCTCAGTGTTCCTAGGGCCGGTCCTGGATTGCGGCACAAGGCTTACCTGTCCTTAGGCGCCCCCGCGCGTTTGCTGCGCCATATTCCGCGCCAAAGGAAGCCCATCATCACCATCCCAATCATTGCGACACCCAGCTTCATGCCAAACCAAACGGAATCCAATGAGTCCACCGTCCACCACCTTTCTCACGGTGAAAGCAATAACATGAGCACCGCTTCGTGGGGGATGCCTAATCCCGTTGAACAGCACAATCATGAATGTCTGTTTTGAAAAAAGAGATGGTACTTAGCCCTATCGGTTAATGGCTCTTCCACGGCGGTGGCAAAGCCCTTCGGATGCAGACCTGTAATGACTAAATCGAATTTCCACGACTCATTTCAATGATTGGACGCGGCGAGCCGGGCGAAGCACATTAGACATTTCCTTTCAATCAGAGAAGGGTCATAATGAGGGACAGAACGGGAGACTAGCCCTCAACTCAATGGAATGTCCGGTTTGCGCGGCGCAAAACCCTGACGCTGCATCGTCCTGTGCAAATTGTCACACGCCTCTGCCTGAGCTGGACCCTCAAAAGACATTAAACGACGCAGGAACGCTGGTTGAGGACTGGAGTGTAGCTAGCACTTCCAAAGCGTCTAAGGCCTCCGTTCCGCAGTCCAGGGCCGCAACCGACGAATTGATGCGCGGGACGGTTTTGGGTGGGCGA
>Ga0307471_100001621_pt1 | contig 12405 bp, 6 predicted proteins | sample atmos_gasesAM3C__2_FD_204566 | JGI IMG/M metagenome (GOLD analysis project Ga0307471, IMG submission 204566) | Hardwood forest soil microbial communities from Morgan-Monroe State Forest, Indiana, United States - atmos_gasesAM3C_515 | ecosystem: Environmental > Terrestrial > Soil > Temperate... | reverse complement strand
TCGAGGAAAAAAAACTGGAAACTCTAGGGGCGCGTCGTTGGAAGAAGGGCGGAATGATTTATAACGTTCCGTTCAAAGGGCGCATCTGGATTACAGCAACCAACTTTGACGTATTGCAGGTTGAGACGGATTTGATTGCCCCCATTCAGAGTCTGCAACTCACTCGGGACCATCTGCGAGTTGAATACGGCCCGGTAAAATTCGCTCGGGGAAACGAGACTCTGTGGCTCCCCTTGAACGCGGAGATGTTCGTAGAATTGCACGGCAAGCGCTATCACCACCGCCATTCCCTCCGTGACTACCGGCTTTTCGAGGTGGATACGGCCGACAGAATCAGCAAGCCGAAAGAAAAGCCCCCTTAGGATCCCTAAGACTCCGAAGGAAGCCGCCGTCGGGAAAATGGGCGACCAGGGTGGCGACAGACTTTCCGGGATCGGGAAAATCCATAAGATTTCACCGGCGGCGGAGTGTGCCGGGCGGTGGGGGCGGCTGGGCTATCGGTATTTTGGGGATCGGAGATGCGCTGCTGATCTTCGACAGAAAACAGCAGATAGTTGTCGAACTTGTGGCGGCGATGACCGCGCTTGCCTCTCCAGTCGTAGTAATACTCCACCAGCTTGGGGAGCCACATATCCTGGCCCGTTTTCTTAAAATGCACCGGGCCGTATTCGGAGATCGTGAAATCGGCGAGCAGTTGGATCTGCGGAATAGGTGCCACCAGAGCGGCTTCCATGCGGACGATTTGATAAGTGTCGGCGGAGATCCAGGCGCGCCCCTTGATGGCCACGGGATAGCCCTTGCCGGAAAGTCCCAGCCTGTAGTAGCGCATGGTGTTGGGCTGATCGGATTTTTGACGGAAGTACACCTGGTAGGCCAATCCACCATTCCAGCGTGCCATTCCCTCGCAGGTCATCGAGTAATGACCGGAATAATAGGGATGAAAGATGAGAACTTGGGAAGGAAGCCCGTTGGTCAGAATGTGATCGGGAAACTTGGCGGCGCCTCTGCCGGCATCCCTGACTTCCTCAACGGAGAGTGAACCGGGATTGATTTCCTGGATGGAAACCAGGTAATTGAACGACAGATTTTCCGAAGAAGAAACTACTCCCCACTTGTTGACCGATTCGTGGAAGAGAGATTCGGTGGCGGTGTATTTATCAACGTTGGAGACGAGCTCCCGGACGTTAGCTGCGGCTTTCGTTAGGACGTCGTCAAGATCGCAGGCATGCCCTGGAAGCACAGCGGGAACTTTTTCGTCGATGTCTGGGGGTAGCCAATTCGAAGGAACGGGGGAGAAATCCGCAAGCGGGGTGAGCGAGGCCAGGGGGAAATCCAGCGATCGAGAGGCAGCCAGTTCTATGCTTTGGGGAGTCAGAAGGTTCTCCAAATCCTGCAACTGTTTTTTGCTGACTTGGTCGTCGGGATGGGCCTGCACTTGAGTGCGCAGAATATCCAAGGCTCGCTGATTGTCCCCGTGCTGAAGCAGCGCACGCAGGAGGATGGGCTGAACGGGAGCTGCCTGACCATGACCCAGTTCCAGGGCGTGTTCGGACTGTTGAATCGATTGCTCGAGCGAACCCTGGTGCAAGTAAGCCTCCGCAAGAAGGGCGTAAGGTCGCCAAGCGGATGGCGTGGCGTCCACGGCTTGGTTGAGAAGCTTCACCGCGTCAGGATATTTCTTCTCACGAATCAGCGCCTCACTGAGTGCGAGTAGGGCGCGTTGGTGGCTCGGGGAGAGAGAAAGCGTCTTTTCCCAATAGGTTTTTGCCTGGGCCCAGTCGGTGGTTTTGGCCCAATACAAGCCAAATAGGTAGTTCACTTCAGGATTGTTGGGCACGAGACGATAAGCCGCATCCAGGTGGATGCGCGCGTCTTTTAGGTGATTGGCGCGCAAAGCCTCGCATGATTTGGCCAATGCCTTCTGAGCGGCGGGGCTAAGAAGGGGAGGTCCGATCGCCACGTGGCTCTCACGGGCATCGCCGGATGGCTGGAGGGCAATATTGAAGACGCCTCCACCGCTGGCACCTATATCCAAATACTCGACGTACTTTTGGTATCCGGCAGCAACAATTTCCAAACTGTAGTTCCCACCCTTCACGCCATAGAACTCCACCAAGCCGCCGTGAGTCGTGGCCTGCTCGACGACTTGGTTGGACTGATCCATCAGGGAGACTTGAGCAATTTGGGAAAGCTGTGAGCCGTCCGCTGCGCGGACGAAAATCTTTATGTCTTCGATACCATTTCGGCGAATCTGTGCGGCGGCGCAAGGGCGAGGAGCCCAAACTTCCACAAGGAATGGGAATACGCAGGTGAATAGAAAAAAGAGGGTGTGCTTGCCTTGGAGCGACATGTTAGCACCAGACAATTCGGGCGAATGATACATCGTCGGCTGGTAAAGCGTCACTGGCGAATTGATCGTTTACCTAGGGACTTGACTAATGTTAGCCCTTTATCAGAGGTGGGCTTCAGGCCATGTTGCCATCGGGCGATTCACTCAGTAAGCGGTTTCTCACCAAGCTCTTGGGTGGAGTGGAGTTGGACCATCACCGAGGAGATTAGGATAGCTGAGAGGTCACCAGGGCTCATGCCGCTGCCAATCAGCCGGAATGCTGGCCCGCTCTGCCTCTCAGTTCATGGAAAGACACATACGCCACGCTCCCTCTGTGGACCCAGATCGTTGGTAAGGTTCGCCTGCCTCTTACCCCGGTCTTGAACCACTGGTGGAATGTCCCGTTGTATGTAACGGCACGCGGGTTGGCGACATCTCTTATCCCTGTGGCGAAAAAGCCTTTGAACTCTTGTTTGACTTCCTTCGACATCAGCTTGTGCTGGAGACGAGTGCCGGCCTGGTGAAGACACTCCCGCTGGGAGCCACGCTCGGTGGCTGCGTTCTACCAGGAATTCATGGAATTGCTTCGCTCGGCAGAAATTGAACTCAAAATCTGGAAAATGCCGGTCGAAATCTAGAAGCTGATGCGCAGACCAAATTCAATCGCCCGTGGCGTATTCGCCTGCGCCGTAAGCCCATTATAAGCGGAGCTATAGCCGCCCACCGCGCCCCAATCACCTGTATCGCCGAGGATCAGGTAGGGATCGGACATCTGGTTATGGTTAAAAAGGTTCGAGAAGATGGCCGTGAACTCTACGTTGACACGTTCCGTGACCATGACGCTCTTCTTGACGCTAAAGTCGACGTTCCAGAAGGGCATGCCTCGGAGAATCCCGGCACCTCCGCCGTCTGAGTTGTCAATGCCCAGAATTGGATTTCGGAAACAGCTATACGACTGGTCCGGATTCTGAAACATGCTGGGGCCGAAGAAGTTTGAGCCCAAGCCTAGTTTGCTAGGTACCGGGTTATTGTGACGGGAGCTGCCGAAATTGTTCCGGCAGATGAGGACCGCGTTTTGTAACGCGGCGAAGTTGCTGCCATCCCCCTCACCAAATGCTTGGCCTCCCCCATAGATTTCGTTCGCGAAGGCATCGCTAGGTTGCACCTCTAATGGCAGGCCACTGCCCACGGTGACGATAGGTGCAAACGACCAACCACCTGCGATGTGTCCTAACAAGCCGTGCTGGTTCTTGTAGAACGACGGTTGATAGACAAGCCAAGCGTTCCACAAAAATTTGCGATCCCAAGGCTGCAACCCGTAGGCGGAGTGCAGGTTGTACGCATCCGGCACGGTGAATGCACTGGTTGCCTGGACTTCCGAGCCTGTGCCCAGCGCCTTCCCATAAGTAAAATTGCTCTGGAGGGTTAGGCCGTGCCATTGGGACATCTTGAGGGTGATGAACCCGGCGTTGTAGTTGCCCCAGCCAACGCTGGCGTTCATCCCGATACCGGAAGTCAACTGTCCATTGGCGCCGAAACAACCCGGAGTGTTCGGAATGCAGTTGGAGGGGTTGGGGATGGGAGTGTTCATCATGGTCCGGGAGAAGTTGAATGCGCCGTTGTCCAGATCACTCCAGAGGGCCCAGAGGTTATCCTGCTGGATGTTCCCTGTGCCAGCATTGCCTTCTCTCGACGCCACCGCCTGGGTGCAATTCGCGAACCCAGCGCAGTACGCTGGATTCAGGGCCGCCTTAAAAAATGGTTGGTCCACTACCGCGGAAAGATTGCCAGCGCATCCTCCGCCTGCTAAACCCGCGTTGCCGCCGCAGTATTGCCAGACCATCTGGCCGTACGCTTTGGCGAAGGACTGCCCTCCCAGCGTCATCATGTAGGGCACGGCGTTGATGTTGATGGGCTGGAATTCGTGCGTTATTTTCCTACCCATATAACCAAATTCCACTGAAATTTTGCTGTTAATCTGCCGCTGCACGGTCAAGTCGACCTGCTGACTCATACTGGGACGGAAATTCGGATCCAGTGCACTGCTGGCACCCGCAGCAATCTCGTTGATTCCGGGGTAGTCCGGCTGGGCCAGTGTCGTGCTCGCGGCAGGAAGCGGCGCCACCAACCCATTCCAGCCCTGGGCCGTCGGACCGATGCGGAAGGCATTAGCGGGAGTCCCCGTTCCCCCGCTACAGGTGCCATCCGTCAGCGGGCCAAAGCACTGCACCGCCTGGATCAGGCCGGTGCCCAGCAGCGGTACGAGCACTAGGCCCACGCCATTCAACCGCCCGTAGAGGATGCTGTACCCGCCACGGACAACCGTTCTGCTTTGTCCAAAAATTGCTCCCCACAAACCTTCGGAGTAGCTTGGATTCCAGGCAGCGGCAATGCGGGGGCTGAACTCCTTGTAGAAGGGGTTATAGGGATACTTGGGGTGGCCGGCCACATTTCCTACCAGAGTGAAACCTACTTTAGGATTGTAAACCTGGCCATCGAGAGCCGCTTGCTCGCGTGCGTTCAGGTAGGCCATGGTGTCAATGGGCTTATCGTTGGCGTCTACCAGAATGATTTGCTTTCCATTTTTCTCGACCGGCGGCATCTCGAGCGTCCAGCCCAGGCCATAACTGAGGGTGAACGTGGGCTTCACACGCCAAGAATCGCTGAAATACAAGTTGTAGAAAGGAATGGTGCTCTGGTCGTACGCCGGCGTATTCGGGGGGTTCAAGGTCAAGTTCGGGCCGGTGCGGGTGTAAGCGATTTGCGTGAGGGAGGGTATGCCCAGCACGATCGCATAGTCTCGGGACCACGTCGTACTGTTGCCTGCGGCGTTTATGGCAGAAGGAATAAAGTTTGTCATGTTCATGCCGTTGGTACTGCCAGCGCCGGCGCCCGCACCCATCGCGTAGACCGTCTGGTAGTTAATGCCGCCGCCATTGTCGGTGCGCTGGTGATAGTTCCAATTGCGCTGATAGATGCCGCCAAACTGAAAGTAGTGTGTGCCCTTCAACCAGGAAAGGTCATCGCGAATCATGTTGTCTTGCCCGTCCCAGAACCGGGTACGGACGTTCTGTGTATTCACGTTGTAGGGAGAAAGCACAGCGGTGCGTTGCTCGCCAAATGGCTCAATGGCCCCGCCCAACCCCGCTACTTGCGGGGGTTGCGCTTCGGAAGCACGGGCCCAGAAGTTGCGCAAATAGCTGTAGTGGAAGTTATTGGTGACATTGGTTGTGATGTTCGTCGACAGACTTGCCGTAAGATACCAAGGTACCTGGGGGCGATTGGAAACCGAAGCAGGCACGCCCAACTTGTCACCAGAGAAAAACCCGCCGATGTCTACCTGGTCATTCGTGGCGCGCTGCATGTGGTAATAGCGGTAGGTAGAGTAGAAGTGCCACTTCGAGCCAAAGTCGTGGTCGAGGCGAAGCACGCCAAAGTTGTCATCCCACGGCAGGGCCGCTGAGCTTCGGAAGGCCAGCACATTCAGACCATCACATCGGCTTTGACCGAGACAAGCCGTTCCTTGGTTCGAGGGCGGCATGTATTGCCACAGCGCCTGCATCGTAGGACTGATTCCCAACCCAAGCGGGTCGAGTGTTGTGCCCGAACCAGGATAGGTCGTACCGGGAACCAGCGCTCCGATCGCGGGCGCGGTCGAGGGATACGTTGTTGGGTTCGGGTTCAGGTTGTAAACAGTTCCTCCGAACTGCAGCAATCCGAGCTTCATCCCCTCGGACGGGACTGCTCTGGTCACGGTAGTTGAGTTCGGAAAACGGAACCCTTCGTAATTGGCAAAGAGATACCATTTTCCTCCAAGAATTTCCTTCGGAATCACCGGCCCGCCAAGGGAGCCGCCAAACCGATTGTAATGGTAACTGGGAAGGGGCGTGTTAGAAGCGTTGTTATCAAAGGTGTTAGCGTTCCAGTTGTTGTCCAGGTAGTATTCATAAGCGGTGCCGTGCCAATTATTGCTGCCGCGCTTGGTCACCATCTGTACCTGGGCGCCAGCGGAACTATTGAAGTCCGCCGTCTGGTTCGTAGTTCCAACGCTAAATTCCTCAATGCTGTCGACGGGGGTGGGCATCACGCCCGATGGTCCGCCGCCGCCGGGGGCGCCGGCGACAGCAGTAACTGTGACATAGCTGTTTACTACGCCGCCGCTCGGGTCACCCGCGAAACTGGGCGTGTAAGTATTCTGGGTGCCGTCCATGTCGCTGGAGTTATTGCCGCCATCCAGCTGGAAGGAGTTCTGATCCTGATTGGCGCCCGCGACACTGCCGTCTGGTGCCACGCCTGGCTGCAGCGTGACGAAAGTGCTGACGTCGCGGCCAAGACCGGGCAAACTCTCCAAAGCAACGCCAGTGATGGTATTACCCACCGTGGCATTCATGGTCTGGAGTTCGGTGTTCGTTGCCACCACTTCGATGCTTTCCGTGGCTGAACCCAACTCCATCTTGGCATCGAAAGTGCGTGACTCTCCGACCACCACCTCCTTGTCGGCGAACTTCGCTTGACGAAATCCATTCTTGCTGATGGTGACGCTGTATTTCCCGGGAACGACGTTGGGGAAGATGTACCTTCCTCCTTCGTTCGTCGTGGCCGTTCGGGTGGAGTTTGTCGTGGTATCGGTCAGGGTAACGGTCGCACCGGAGATGGCCGCACCCGTGGGATCAGTAACTGTTCCTACGACCTGACCCGTACCGGCTGTTTGCGCCCAGGCAGAATGCGAGCAAATACTGAGCAGACCAAAAACAAAAGAGAAAACCACCAACACTCGCTGGCTTGGCATGCAACCACCTCCTGTTGGAGGCCTGCCGAATGCCACAGGTGGAATTCCTGATTTCTTCCGGCCCCCGGGCCCCTCCACAAAGCAAGTGAGGCGCCAACGAAGAAGCAATCGTGGTTGATATGTTTTCAACGATTTCGGGGAATTGTTCCGCGCATGAATATGAAATTGTGAAGCGCATAATTAATGGCCTCGAACCGTTTTTTCGTGAACTCGTAGCTTGATTGTTGGAGTCAATCCCCAGGGCTTACTGTTTCGTCCCAACAAAATGGAGAATGAATTTCCATAGGATTCTGGAGATTCAATCGCCTCGACATTGCACTAGCGATACCGAGCACCGGCAGAAAGTCTCCGATTTGCACTCTAGCGGTCAGCCGAAAGACGCGACCAATTCTAGACGGCGGGGATGGTCCTTAGGCTGATGCCAAGTTCTTCTCGCAACTCGCGGCCGGCCGGTTGACGAGGGACCCCGTGGTTCTTGCGTTCACTGCCCTCATTACGAAATAGCGACGCCGCTCACTGCCGGTCCCAGCTATTCTGCGCTTCAACCTCACTTCCTCTGGATTCATCCCGCAGCTCTGGACACGGCTCGGCGTGAGAGTAGGATGGCAACAAAGCGAGACCACTCGCGGGGTAGGAGTCTGACCACCACAGGGCAACCGACCAACAGTCTTCTACCCCGAACTACCGCAAGGCTACACAATGGGCCATAGCGGGCGCGTAATTGTGCCAACGAAGCGGACTTCCGGTCGATACAATGGAACGCGATCGTGAGGCAGCATTCTGGGAGACCTGGCAATAGCGAAGCGCGGCGCGCTTTACTTTGCCGAAGGCCCGCAGTCGGAAGCAGCCGCCTCGGTGAGCCGCTTTGGGCGTCGGACTAGTTCCCCCTGGCAGTTGGTGCAAATGAATTGCAACGTTAGCGCACAATCATTGCAATAGGTACATTCATTGGAGCAGATGAAAGCAATGCCTTCGTCGGACAAACGTTTGCCACAGCGCTCGCACTTTATTCGCATTTGAAGGCCCACGGTCCTCACTCCTTGAGCGATTCTGCATTGTCGGTCCGAAGCAGGGTGCGGATCGCCGTGTTATAGCTGCGACTGCAAGGCAATTCTTTCCCGTTCTTGAGACGAACCATATATTCGCCGCTGTTGCAGGGAGACACTTGTTGAATTTTTGTTACGTTAACGATCACCCCTCGATGAATGCGCGAGAAATTGTGGTGTGCGATTCGTTTTTCCAGCTGACCAATCGGCTCGCGAATTCGGTATATCTCTTTCCCCGCGTGGATGCCAACATAGTTGGCAGCCGCTTCCACCCAGTCAACTTCGTCGACATCCAGGAATATAATGCGACCGCCCATCTTAAAAATGAGGCGCTGCTCCGGAACGGACCCGACTTCGCGGATAAGATCAATCTGCCGCAAAGTCAGGGCGTCTCCTTGCATTCTGGCCACGTCGGTTCTGGCTCGTTCGATCGCGGCGTGAAGTCGCCTCTGATCATAGGGCTTCATTATGAAATCAAAGGCCTTCGTTTCAAATGCTTTAAGCGCATATTGATCCTGGGAAGTGACAAAGATGAGCAGAGGCAAAAACTCGGGCGGCAGCAACGCCAGGAGTTCAAAAGGTCTTCCCCCCGGCAGCCGAGGTTCCATGAGCAGCACGTCAGGTTTGTGAACCTGTATCGCATCAATGATTTCTGATGCGTGGCTGCACTCGGCCACGATTTCGACATCGGCTTCGGCATCCAGAAAAGTTTTAACTTTCTGGCGGCACAGCTTGTCGTGATCGGCGATAAGAACCCGAAGCGATCGACCCTGCATTCCTCTGGTATTCGCCATCCCGCTTACCTCATTCGAACCGTCGACCGTGAATACGAATCCCTAGCCCAAGTGAGCGTCTCTTTTAGGTCGCATGCCAAATTCGGATTTTGCCAATGCTGGCCTTCCTATTCGATCTCCCCGGCAATGTCACGCCCACAGGGGCGTTCTACCACATGCGGTGCCAAGTTGCACCCGCAGAGCCAGCGTTGATGGTAGAGGCTTTTACAACCGAAGTGACCGTCAATTCATTCATGGTCTTTGGTTTGGGGATGAATACACGGCTTCCGGGGACGAACGGTGGTCCACACGCTGTCCGTGGTTCGGGAAAACACCCTTTCCCGCCTAGGCCTCCGGGACCGACGCGTGCGTCTCCTTAACTTGCAGAAGGAGAGGTTCTCCCTCGCCGGACATCATGCGTAAAGATGTGGTGGTAGCTCTCCGCGGTTGGTTGCGAGAACGTCTCGGCGGCCCCGTTGACCCTCTGTTCCCAGCGCGCGGGGCGGGCCCACTTGCTATGGTTTGTTAGGGAGATGGGGCACAAAATTGGGCACATTTTCCCGAAAAGATATCCCTGAATTTTGTTGATGAGCCAGGATTTATGGGACACCGTCTTCTCTGGAGACAAAACTCACACTCATATCGATGGCTTCACGCGTCATGGTGGCTGTTCGACCGCAGTACCTTAGGATTGCGGAGTGATCCTCTCAAGTCGGTCGCGTCAGTTTTTTGCCAGCGGCATACCTCTTCCTTTGGACCACAAGAGTTGGATACTATTGGTCGCCTTCGTTGTCGATCGTGGGAGGACGCACCGGTGCCCTATCAGCCCATTGAGAACTACGGAATCATCGGTAACATGCGCACAGTTGCCCTGGTCGGCATGAACGGGTCGATCGACTGGTATTCCTATCCCCACTTCGACTCCGCAAGCATTTTTGGAGCAATCTTGGATGACAACAAGGGGGGTCGCTTTCAGATCTGCCCCGTCGGTGATCAGGTGCGGCACAAACAGTTCTATTGGCCTTCCACAAACATCCTCGTGACGCGATTCTTGCTTCCAGACGGCATCGCTGAATTGGAAGATTTCATGCCCGTAGGGCTTGCCGCCGATTCGCCCTGGAATCGCCACCTCTGTCGCCGCATCCACTGTGTCAAGGGTACAGTGCGCGTCTCGCTCATTTGCCGTCCCGCCTTCAACTACGGACGTGAGAGCCACGAGACGCTGTTAGACGCCAACGGCGCGAGCTTTAAGGCCAGCAACTTGACCTTCACTCTCTCCTCCGCCGTGCCCCTGAAACATGACCTACGAGGAGGCGTGGCCGCTGAGTTCGTACTCGAGGAAGGAAAATCCCAAGTCTTCATTCTCAAGGCTAACGGCCCCGATGGCACCGTTCCCTCTCCACCTCCCGAAATGGAAGCGAAAGAGCTCTTTCAGACCGCCGTGAAGTTCTGGCACAACTGGCTCTCCTCCTGTACCTACCAAGGGCGCTGGCGAGAACAGGTGGAGAGGTCTGCATTGGTACTGAAGCTTCTTACCTTCGACCCCACCGGAGCGATCATCGCCTCTCCCACCACCAGCTTGCCTGAGGTCATTGGCGGTTCTCGGAATTGGGATTATCGCTACACCTGGGTACGGGACGCGGCTTTTACCGTCTATGCTTTCCTTCGCATCGGCTTCAGAAAAGAGGCTGCGGGATTCATGAATTGGATAGAAAATTACGCTTCCAAGCACCTCCGCCGCAATGAGCCTGTCCCGGTGCTCTTCACCATCCACGGCGACTGTCAGATCACAGAGCAGACGTTGGATCACTGGGAGGGATATCGTGGATCGCGCCCTGTGCGCATCGGCAATGCTGCCGTTTCGCAGTTCCAGTTTGATGTCTATGGCGAGTTCATGGATGCGTTTTACCTGTACAACAAGTACGTCGGCCCCATCGCATACGATCCGTGGGTAAGGATTCGCAGTCGTTTGGATTGGATCTGCGAAAGCTGGCAGCGGCCAGATGCAGGACTCTGGGAGATGCGTAATCGGGAAGAACAGTTCGTCTTCTCCAAAGTCATGAACTGGGTTGCTCTGGATCGCGGTGTGCGGCTGGCGGACAAACGCGCCTTGCCGGCAAACCGTGCGAAGTGGATTGAGGAGCGGGATCGCATCTACGAGGAAGTGATGACCCGTGGCTGGAACGAGAAACGTCGTGCGTTTACACAATTCTACGGGAGCGAGGACTTGGATGCGTCGCTTCTCATCATGCCTCTGGTTTTCTTTATGGCACCGAACGATCCCCGGATGCTCAGCACCATCGATGCTATCCTCAAGAGCCCCAGCGAGGGTGGTCTCGTCAGTGACAGCCTCGTGTACCGCTACCCCCCGCACCCTAGGATTGATGGCCTTCCGGGCGAAGAAGGCAGTTTCAATATGTGCTCCTTCTGGCTCGTCGAGGCGTTAACACGCGCAAGCCAGAACATCCCTGATAAACTGGATCAAGCCATGCTCCTGTTCGAACGTATGCTGGGCTATGCCAACCATCTCGGCCTTTATGCAGAGCAAACAGGTTCGCAAGGGGAGGCGTTGGGCAATTTTCCGCAAGCGTTCACCCATCTCGCATTGATCAGCGCGGCGTTCAACTTGGACCGGAGGTTGGGCACACGGCTCCCAACTTAAAGGGCAAGAGACAAGAAATAGATACCTTTTGTTTGATAGGCCTAGCTGTCGGGACCCCTGGCAGTAGCTGAGAGAGCCCGGAGCAAGCATTCCGCATCATGTCCGAGTCGAACGGCAACGCACCGAGCTTCCGTTGCGAGGGTGCTATCATCGTAGGCGATCGAGCTCGAACGGGGGGAGTATGAAGAATCTATTCCAACGTGAAGCCGCCGATGAAGTAATTGCGCGCATCGACACGCTGCGGCCTGCCGCACAACGCCAGTGGGGAAAAATGGATGTGGCGCAGATGATGGCGCACTGTTCCGCGGCTCTTGATATGGCTTCCGGACGGCTCAATCCGCCCCGAATCTTACTCGGCAGGCTGCTCGGACCATTCGTCAAACCGATCTACACGAATGAGAAGCCTTTCTCCAAGAACAACCCCACCGATAAAAAGCTAGTCGTTTCCGATCAGCGGGATTTTCAGCGCGAGGAGGAACGGCTCAAGCTCTGCGTGCGCCAGTTTCACGAGGGTGGGGAAGAGAAATGTACAAGGCATCCGCATCCGTTCTTCGGCGCGCTTTCGCCGCAGGATTGGAGCCGTGGAATGTATAAACATCTGGATCATCACTTGCGGCAGTTCGGCGCATGAATCCCGCAAAGTCTCCGGTGCAGTGAAAAACGGAACACAGGTAGGGAATCACAGGTAGAAAATGTGGCAGCGACTGGAAATGGTGGGCCCGTGCAGACTCGAATTGCAAACCTCCTGCGTTTGACATCCTCCCCTGCATGAATGCGGGGGATTCCTACAAGCTCCACACGTTTAC
>Ga0307471_100001620_pt1 | contig 12407 bp, 13 predicted proteins | sample atmos_gasesAM3C__2_FD_204566 | JGI IMG/M metagenome (GOLD analysis project Ga0307471, IMG submission 204566) | Hardwood forest soil microbial communities from Morgan-Monroe State Forest, Indiana, United States - atmos_gasesAM3C_515 | ecosystem: Environmental > Terrestrial > Soil > Temperate... | reverse complement strand
CAGCGCTCAAAACGCGGTCCGCGAAATCGTCGGTAATCAAGCCTTTGTCGTAATCCGAAAGCACCAGCGCATCAAGTTTCTTGAGAGCCGCGATTAGCAAACGCAGAAGTCTTTCCTGGGTTTCGGCGCGCAGCGGCTCGCGCCGCTCGTGATCAACACGAACAACCTGTTGGTGCCGCGCGATGATTCGCGTTTTCACCGTGGTGAGGCGCTTCGCATCGGCGATGATGCCCTTGTGCTCGATGTTCGCGGTCCGCAGGCATTTTTGCAAAGCGCGCCCGGGCTCGTCGTTGCCGGTAACTCCGAATACTTCCACCCGAGCCCCAAACGCGGCGATGTTCGCGGCCACGTTCCCCGCCCCGCCCAGGCACTCGCTCTGCTCCACGAAATCCACGACGGGCACGGCCGCTTCAGGCGACAGCCGCGAGGCCGTTCCCCACAGGTAACGGTCCAGCATCAGGTCGCCGAGCGCGCCGATGCGCTTGCCGCGAAGGCGCGGGATTAGTCGTTTCAACCGGGGAACGGCGTCGGCAATGTTAGTGGACATTCGGTGTTTTCGATTTCCCGCCTTGATCGTCTATTCCTTGGCGATCTTGGCTTCTTCCGGCAGCATGACGGGAATGTCATCGCGTACCGGATAGACGCGCCGGCAGGAGACGCACTTCAGGCCGGTTCCGTCACTGAGCAATTCCACCCGCGTCTTGCAAACAGGACAAACCAGAATATCCAGAACATATTTCGGAAGTTCCATTCGACTCTCCGCCCACGATTCGTGCGTCCGATTCCGTGAATTGGCACTGTACCAAACGCCCTCACGAAGGAGCAACTCTGTGCCGCGAAGCGATTCAATACCGCGCTTAGCTTGGAACATTCTGCTTGAATCATGTGACTCAAACTTTTGTGCAAGTCAGAACGCCGGGACCAAAACTGACCCTCCGACCAGTAGTTTTTGGCACCGCAAACGCAGTAACCTGTCAGCGATTGCGGGGTTGAATCTTTTCCTGCGGAGAGTAGCCGTGTATTGCGACCGCTGTGGACTGAACTTCCTGCCCAAACAGTCCGTGTGTACTCGCTGTAAAAGAGTGCCCACGCGGTACTGGTTCCAATTCATGAGTTTGGTCACAATTTTTGTCGCCGTGTTGTGCAACACGATTCTTGGCGTGTTTTTGTTGCCGCGGCTGGCGATGGCCAAACACGGACAATTCTTGTTTCGCGGATGGTATTGGTTCGACCAGAAAGCGGCCCTCTACGGCTGGGTCCCGCTGGCCATCGGGCTCCTCGCCTGGGACTATTTCGTTTGGAAAGAAGCCCGGCCCAAGGTCAAAGGTTGGTTTACACGCAAACTGCTTACGTTTTCACTAGCGGCTGGTGTAGCGCCTCTGCTTCCCTGGTGGATTCCCGCCGGCCAGCCTCCCGCGCAATTTTTCGCTATGATCGGCCGCCATGCCGCAGCACCAGTCCTTCTAGCATGGGGCGTGGTGGCGGTTGTTACCATTGTCCTCTGCATTGATCCCGAATCCCGTGACTATCTGCTGGGCCACGGGAGAGTCTTGAGCATTGTCAGCACCGGCATGCTACTGCTAGTGCTGACCATGACCGTAGTCGGCTGGTCGCTGACGTACTAAGCAAACTCACAGCTACTTCTTGTTTTCGTTCTGTCTAACCCGCGCCTTTACCAGCTTCTTGATAAGTGCAGTCGGCAGTGGCTTGTCTATGGGGAACTGAATCGTCCCTTTGGATATCGTGAAACCTTTAAGGTCTTTCTTAAACGCTTCGATAACCGCCGCTGTGGGGAACAAGCTGCAGTGCTTCGAGAACGCAGCGAACCACACCAGCCTTCCTTTGTACTTGAACGCAGGAATCCCATAGCTAATGGCTTCGGTGGCCTCCGGGGGCACAACGGAGCGAATCACCGCGCGCATCTTGTTCAAGGTGCTGCGGGTGGGTTCCGATACGCGCGCCAAGTATTCATCGACGTTTCTCGGAGCGGACCTTCGTCCCATCCTCGAACCGCGGCTACGTGAATCAGCGCGGCGGGTTGGGCGCGTCTTCTTGCCCATCTTTGCTCTCACGTACCACTTTGACCGTCATGCTGTTGATGTGCCCTCAGCTGCAAGACATAGAGTTTTCCGCCAATCCAAGCTTGCGGCATTGCCAGCAAGATGAGCGCAAGAGGATACCAGTGAGGCCCAAAGGCCGGTCCCTTGTTCCACGTCACGGCGGCGCCGACAATGCCCACGATGAGGCCCAGGAACCCGCCCGCGAGAGCGTGTTGCATCAGCTTGCCGGGTGCGAGCCGCGCAATGATATAGCTCGCTGCGATCCCATAGATCGCGCGGTAGACAACTGCAAGTCCAAGGGCCCCGTCGTAGCCCACCATTGACGCGCCCCATGACGGGAAGACACCGATTTGGTGCAGCACGATATCGGTGACAATGGTGGCTACGATGCCCACGATGATGCCCACAAGCACCGCGACGATGCTTCGGCCAATTCGGCGCGGAGGATTCGTTTCGCTCATTGCTGGCCCGCTCCTTTCTCCATGCCGGCGTTTCCCAGCGATGCCAGCCGGTCGTACCTCACGACGACGACGCTCTCCATGCCGCTTAAAGAGGAATATAAAACGCCCCGGTTTTCTACAGACGCTGTAAGTGCTTGAATTAGGAGAGCTTGGCCGAAAAGTCAGTCAGAACCATAAACGTAGAATCAATCTTCTCGACGAGCTTGCCGCTAGCTTCGGACTTGTCCTTGACAGTTTGCCATTCAGGATCAGCCTGGAAGGCTTTCCAGTTGGCAGTGGCAGCTTCGCGGCTCGGATGCTCGAGGATGTAGACAAGAGTCCTGCCCTTCAGGGGATCGTCCGTGGGCGTCCAATAAGCCACGTTCTTTATCCCGTGTTTCTCGAAGAGTTTTGTGGTGTGGTCGCGAAAGCGGCGAAGTACGTCGTCGAGTTTGCCTTCGTAGGCGTGGTAGATGCGGAGTTCATAGACCGTTGTGGCGGATGGCATGGAGCCTGCCTTGTCTTGAGACGAAACAAGCCTGCCGGCATTTGGGAGCAAGGCTATCGCAGGAAGCGATTGAAGCAAAGTGCGTCTTTTCATGGCAGCGATTCTAGCAGAGCTTTTGCGCGATGTGGATATCTGAGGTACGGCGTGAGACAGATGCCCGCGACGAAGTCCCCAGAGGCCTTTAACGGGCTCACGTCGCGGGCACGCGCTCCTTTTCACACTATCCGTGTAAAAGGTAAGACTCCATCCCAAGCCGCGTCTATTCAATATTGAACACCTGCGAAAACGGCAAAACGGCAGGGTGGGCGTTCAACAAGAGCTGCCCGAGTGGTATAAAGAGGGTGCGCAAAGAACGACTCGGGAGAGCGTTGAAAACGGCCGCGCATCGAGAAGCCGGCTCCCGAAGCGCAATGGGAGGCAGGTATGCGTGCCGATCAAGTGGAGGTTTCCTGGGACGCAAGCAAGAGCAAGTGGCTGGTTCGCATCGTGAACGGAGAAGAAGTGATTCGGCGTTATTGCAATTTGCCCAAGAATGCAGACGAAAAGGCGCTCGCCGCGGCGGCGCAGAAGACCGTGCAGGATGAAGGTTACGAAGCCGACTCTGCTATGGTGAACGTGCGCCATTAGACGCGGTGTTGAGAAGTAGTTCAAGAGCGCGCGGGCGTCCCGAAAGGGTCGGAAAAAGAAACTGGAAGCGCGGCCGGGATGCGTCAGGGTTCGCGCTTCCGCCTTCCCCTTCTCCAGTTTCGATTTTCTAATTTGAATTTTCCAATTGGCTGATTATTCGGACGTGGGCTCGCTTTTCCGGCGTTTCCTGTTTTCCAATTTCTATTTTCTAATTTCGATTTTTCCAATGGTTCGGTCGCCTGTCCTAAGGGTCAGGATACTTCCAAGTGACACTCTCGCACGCTAGTCTTGTAGGCCAAACGCCTTGGCGTTTCAATGGAATTACTATGAGAAACACCAAAATGGCGTTCCTTTCCGCATTCTTGCTGATGTGCGCGCTCTCCGCGCCGTCATTTGGCCAGGTGCCGGACCGAGTTTTCAACTGGCAGCCCGGCAATCAAGAGGACGTGCGGCTCGATCCCGCGAACTATCACGCAGGGCAGACCTATCACGCGAGCGGAGACGGCGGCAACATGCAGGTGGATATCAAGTCTCAGCTGCCGGTCACCATCTTCCTGGCGCGCTCCGAAGAGTGGAACGCTGCGCTGCAACATCCCGAGGGCCTGAACAACCTGCAACAGTTGTGCACGAGAGAACATGTGGTGGAGACCCGGTATTCTTGTTTCGTCCCGCCGGTGTCGATGACGCTGATCATTCGCGACGAGCGGTATAGTCCCGATCACGCGGTGTTTTCCGGACTCGGCGCGATCCTGGACCCGAATAATGCGGTCCTGGACGCGAACAACAGGGTCGAGCGCGCAGTGGGCGCGGGGATCACGGGAATCACGGCAGTGTTGTCAGAGCGGGAATCCGCCAAGCGGCAGTTCAAAGCCCCCAACGACGTGCACGTCCAATACTTCCGTTGGCTGTGCGTGGAGAATTGCGTCCAGCCGGAGTTTCGGTGGACCTGGCAGGTCAAAGAGAAGTATCAGCTGACGTCGTTCCTGAAAGTCTACGGCGGATTCACGCCGGACCATGACGGCGCCCAGGTCAGCATCAAAATCAAGTCGCCTGTGCCGATGGTCGTGGCGATGTTGCCGTCGGATGTCGCCAACCAGTTGCATGCCAAGCCGGAGATGTTCGAGCCCGCGCTGGAGAAGAATCCCTGCCAGCAGCGTGGCGTCCAGTCCTTGGAGTTCCAGTGCACGTTCAATCTGGCCGATGGCCCGCAATCGCTGATCGTGGCGCCGGAAGACAACGGGAAAGTCCCTCACAAGAAAGCCGAAATCGAGATGCAGTTCGTAAAGTGCGTCGAGAATTGCGAGTTGCTCCAGAGCCAACGTTAAAGAATTACCGTCTCCGTCCCAGCAGTATCAGGCCCTTCCCCGCAATATGTTCCCGTCTGCGTGTGCTGCCAGCTGCCGGTTTGCGGACGATGGCGTGGCCGAGACGGCGGATGTCGGTCGCGAAGAGCTATTAATCGAGACGCCAGGGAGAGCGCTCCGGCCAGTGGCGCAAGGCTTCGGTGGCCCAGGCAGTAGATTTGTCCGTGTGACAGGACGTGCAGGGATTCGGGATTTTGTACTTGTCGGTCATAGCCGGCGAGATGAAGGCGAAAGTGTGAGCGCGGACTTTGACGTCTGCAATGGTGGTTTCGATCTTCGGCATGTGGCAGGAGATGCATTCGCTTCCGGGCGTTCCGGTCTTGTGATGGGTATGTTCCTCGAGCGTAACCGTGCGGGGGCCGTTGAGGGACATGGGCCCGTGGCAATCTAGGCAAAGTTTGTCGGCCGGTTTTCGCAGTTGCGCGGTATTCTCCGTGCCATGAATGTCGTGGCAACTGAAGCAGGTGATCCCGCGGCGGTACATCACGCTTTGTACGAAGTCATTGCCTTGCATGCGATTCTTATGAGCGGTGCCATCGGGGAAATGCGTAAACGTCGTTTCGCCGAGCGCATGGTCTTCGAGTTGCCAAAAATCGTGGAGATTGAGTCCCACTCGATAGCCGACCGGCCAGTCGTAATACTTCCCTTCCATGGGATTGGTCAGGGGGCGTCCTTGCGAATGGCACTGGATGCAGGTGTCGTTGGCTTGCACGTAGTTCATGCGAGCGGGATTGAGAATGTTGCCGCGCAAAGGATGGGCGACGTGCTCGCTGCCGGGACCGTGGCAACGTTCGCAACCCACGTTCCACTCCACAGCCTTTTTGGTGTGAATGTTGTAGTCGACGGAGTGGCAGCCGTCGCACGTGGGGCCGGTGGGACGTTGCATGTTGTCTTGAGGATAGAACGGCTCCCACCAATCCGTTCCTTTGGCGACAAAATACGGGCGCCAGACATGGTTGGTCACATCCCACTGCGCCGGCTCTGGAAAAAGGTCATCACCGATTTTTGTGAAATAGCGCTGCTTCCAGAGGCTGCCGTAGACGAGGGCAATCTGGTCCTTCGTAAATTTAGCCAGGGGATTTGTGGCCAGATCGGGGAGGATGGCCTCAGGATGCTCGCGTGGATCGCGGACGACGTTAGCCATGGGAGTCTTTCTCCAGCGATCGTAGATTTGCTGGTGGCATTTTTCACAGGCCAGTGAGCCTGTGTAGTGCGCGGAAGCGGCCGTTGCCTGCTGCATCGATTTCTCGCCAGCGGATAGTTGGCGCATGTCACGGATGAAGAGAACGAGTTTCCAGCTATCGTCGTCCTGTGCTTCGTGCGGATGGCTCCATGCGGGCATACCCGTGAGACGGACACCATTCTGTATGATGTAGCGGATCTGGCCGTCGGTAAGGTTTTGCGTTTGAGGCGAGCGCAAATCGGGCGGCTTGGGGTAGAGATTCCGGCCGACCTGAGTCTGGCCGCTGCCGTCGTTGCCGTGACAAACAGCGCAGCGGTCCGTGAAGTCCTCACGTGCCTCTCGCAAAATTTCCGGAGTGGCCTTCCAGGGGTTCTCCTGATTGCGAGCCTTGCGCGGAATCGACAGGTTTCGCACCGTGCGAGCGACGATCTTCTCAAGCGTGGATGGCTCTTCGGTCGCGCTGAAGCCGCGGCGGATCAGGACGGCCCCGTAAATGGCGGCAGCGATCGCGACCGCGAAAAGTACCAGCAGCAGCGCTTTCCAGCGTTTCATTTCTGTCTCTCTCCGGCTGAAGCCCGAAACCTTTTCCCTGCTTAGTGAAACTCGTTTACGGCGCCGCCTTCCGCCTAATGTCCCTACCGCAACAAGTGCACACATATTGTATCCGAGAAGATGTTGAGCGTTCCTGGCTGAACCTCAGGCGACTAAAAACCTTTGGAAGAACGGAACTGACGGACGACGGCGGCGGCGTCCTGGTGCTGGGCATCCACGGCGTAGTTGAGGCGGCGGATATCGGCGGCGGAAAGTTTGCCGGCGAGATCGGCTAGTGCGGCGCGGAGTCTAGGAAACTTCGTGAGAGTGGATTGGCGGACGATGGGAACGGCGTCATACGGGGGGAAATAGTGACGGTCGTCGGAGAGGGCAAAGAGGCCGAGAGCATCGATTAGTCCGTCCGTCGAGTTCCCGGCGACGATGTCCACTTGATGATCGACGAGGGCGCGATAGATTAGGCCGAGGTCCATGACTTTGGGAGATTCAGCGAAGTGGAGGCCGTAGTTCTGGCTGAGGCCAGGGAAGCCGTCGGGGCGCTCGAGGAATTCGTAGCCGACGCCGGCTCGCCACTTGGGAGCGAGAGGCCCAATATCGGAGATTTTTTGCAGATGAAGATTTTTTGCGTCATCGCCGCGAATGACCATCGCGAAAGTGTTTTCAAACCCTAGTGGCTCTGTGACTTCCAGATGAAACCGATCGGCGTAGAGCTGCTTGACGCGGTTGTAGACGACATTTGAATCCCCCTGCGGAGATTCGTTCAGGACCGCTGTCAAGGCCGTGCCGGTGTATTCGACGTAGAGATCGAGTTCGCCGGCGAGAAGAGCCTTGTGGACGAGGAGCGTCCCGCCGAGGTTGGTTTTGCGAATGACGGGAATGCCGGTCCGCGCTTCAATGTGCTGGGCGAGGAGTTCGGCCAGAACGACTTGCTCGGTGAAGAATTTTGAGCCGATAGTAATTTTGGTTTGCGGAGGTTTGGAGCAGGCCGAAAAAAAGTAAAGAAAATTAAGGAAGCAAAGGAGGTAGAGGAAGCCGAAAAGTGAGCGGCGCATTGTCAGGAGACTCTCAATTTACGCTCGACCAGCCCAAGCAGAAAATCTGCAAGGAGGGCGAGCAGCGCGGCGGGGATGGCACCGGCAAGGATGAGAGCGTCGCTGACGAGAGCGACGCCGCGGAAAATGAAGGTGCCGAGTCCGCCGGCGCCAATGGCGGCGGCAATGGTAGCTACGCCGATGGTGATAATGGTAGCAGTGCGAATGCCGGCGAGGATGACGGCGAGAGCAAGTGGCAAGCGCACACGAAAAAGAATTTGCGCGCGCGTCATGCCCATGGCTTCGGCGGCTTCAAGAACGGCCGGATCTATGCCAGTGAGGCCAACGTAAGTGTTCCGAAGAATTGGAAGCAGCGCGTAGAGAACGAGCGCGACGATGGCGGTGCGTTTGCCGATGCCGCCGATAAATGGAATAGGAATCAGGAATCCAAAGAGCGCGAGACTGGGGATCGTTTGGAAGATGCTCGCGACACCCAGCGCGATCGCGCGCAATGCCGGCCGCTGCACGATGAACATGCCGAGCGGGACCCCGATAAGAATGGCAATCATCATGGCGATGACGACGAGCGTGAGGTGATCCAGCGTGGCGGTGAAAATTTCGTCGCGATGTTCGGCAAAAAATGTCCAGGCGCCGCTCTGAGCGTTCATGCGGGAGCTCCGGGAGTCATGTCCAGGGAAGCGGCGAAAGCGTGGACTTCCGGGTGATCGAGGCCAAGAAATTCCTGCGGAGAAGCACTGGCAACGATGCGGCCTTTTTCGAGCAACACAATGCGCGAGGCGAGCAGCATTGCTTCGCGCAAGTCGTGCGTGACGAAAACGATAGTTTTTCCAAGCCGACGGGCGAGCGCCGCGAATTCACGCTGGAGTTCCGCGCGCGTGACGGGATCGAGCGCGCCGAAAGGTTCATCCATCAGGAGAATCGGCGGATCGGCCGCAAGCGCGCGGGCCACGCCGACGCGCTGACGCTGGCCGCCGGAGAGCTGGCGGGGGTGGCGGTCTGCAAATTCAGATGGATCAAGTCCAACGAGGGTCAGGAGTTCTCCAACTCGAACGGCAGTGCGGCAACGGTCCCATTTTTCAAGGGACGGCACGAGAGCAACGTTCTCCGCGACCGTGAAGTGCGGGAAGAGGCCGGCGTCCTGAATAACGTACCCGATGCCGCGCCGGAGACGAATGGGGTCCCAATCGCGGGTTGAGGCACCTTGCACGAGGATTTCGCCTTTCGTGGGCAGCAACATTCCATTGATCAATTTGAGAAGAGTGGTCTTGCCGCTGCCGCTGCGGCCGAGGAGGACTAGGGTTTCTCCCTGAGGGATTTCCAAGGTGATGCCGGAAAGGACCAAACGGCTAAGAATATCGTTTATGTGAAACGAGACATCGCGAAACTCGATGTTTTTCTCCGCAGAAAGTACAGGTTTCGTATTCATTTCTATTGACAGCCACAATCCCCGGAGGGATTATTTTAGTCTACCTGGACCCTCGGCGCTGAAATTTGGCGCATCCTTCGCGTGGAATGTGCATCCAAGGGAAGGGGAAAACGCCATGGGAGCACTCGCCACAGCTGTCCGCATTCGTCACGACCTTCATAGCAGGTTGATCAACGCACGCGCGCGCACCGACGAAGTATTTCGCGTTGTTCGCGAAGAAGCGATCTACGACCGGCCGATTTCCGAGAGACACCGCATTATTTTCTACGTGGGGCATGTGGAAGCGTTCGATTGGAATTTGCTGGCGCAACGCGCGTTTGGGTTGCGGTCGTTCCAGCGGACGTTTGATCACCTGTTTGCGTTTGGCATTGATCCGGTGAACGGAGGATTGCCCTCGGACACTCCGGAGGATTGGCCCTCGCGCGAAGAGGTCGAGCGCTACAACCGGCGTCTGCGCGAAGAATTGGATCGCGCGATCGAACATGCCCTCGAGAGGCCGGAGGAAGGGCATCCGCAGCTGATCGCGATGCTGGAGGTGGCGATTGAGCACCGGCTGATGCACGCGGAGACGCTCGCCTACATGCTGCACCGGCTGCCGAGCAGCCGAAAGATTTCCTTGCCGGAAAAAGCGGCATGGAAGGCGCATAGGGTGAAGTCACATCTGGTGGAAATTCCCGCGGGGACCGCAACCCTGGGACTGCAGCGCATTCATGAGGACGAATTCGGATGGGACAACGAATTTGAGGCCCACGAAGTGCCAGTGAACGAATTCGCGATTGAAAAGTACAACGTAACGAATCACGATTTTCTCCGCTTTATCCAGGCAGGAGGCTACCAGAACCGTTCGCTCTGGAGCGAGGAAGCCTGGAACTGGAAGGCGAAAGAAAGCATCGAGCATCCCATGTTCTGGAGGCGCGAAGGCAACCTCTGGACTTATCGCACGATGTTCGGCGAGATTCGTTTGCCGCTGGAATGGCCGGTTTACGTGAGTCACGCCGAGGCCACCGCGTACGCTAAATGGCTGGGGCGCAGATTGCCGACCGAGGCGCAGTTTCATCGCGCTGCGTATGGAACGCCGGAGGGCGCGCAAGAACGCAGCTATCCATGGGGCGAAGAAGGGCCGGACCCGACCAAGGGAAATTTCGATTTCCGATCGTGGGATCCTTCGCCGGTCGGCGCCCATCCAGCTGACGCGAGTGCATTCGGCGTGCATGACCTTGTCGGAAACGGATGGGAGTGGACGCGGACAGTGTTTGCCTCTTTTCCAGGATTTACTTCGATGCCCTTCTACCCGGGGTACTCCGCGAATTTCTTTGATGGCAAGCACTATGTGATGAAGGGCGGCTCGCCGCGCACCGCTGCCTGCATGTTGCGACGATCGTTCCGAAACTGGTTTCAGCCGCATTATCCGTACGTCTACGCAACGTTCCGTTGCGTCGAGGACTAATCCAAGCTAAGCCCAGGAGACCCCATGGTGACGCCTGCACTATCGCTCCGGCGTGTGTCTGCATTCGCGGCGGACGTGCGCGAGAGCCTCACCAAACCAGGACAGAGAGAACTGCCGTCAAAATATTTGTACGACGAAGTGGGCTCGGCGCTGTTTGAAACGATTTGCGTGTTGCCGGAATACGGACTGACGCGCGCGGACGCGCGGCTGCTGGAGAAACATGCGCGCGAAATTGTGGGCCGGCTGCCGTTACCGATTCACGTGGCGGAACTGGGGAGCGGCTCGGGAAAAAAGACGCGCTGGATTCTGGAAGCGCTCTCGCGGCGGCAGAAAACGTATTACTACCCGATTGAGATTTCGCCTTCGGCGCTGGCAGCGTTGGCGAAAGAACTTGGGCAAATTGATTTGGTCAGCATCGTTGGGTACGAGCAGCCGTACCTGGAAGGATTGCGCACGGTCGCCGACGGGCGCGGGGAACGGGACCATTTGCTGGTGTTGTTTCTGGGGAGCACCATCGGCAATTTCGATCGCGACGCGGGAGAAGCGTTCTTGCGGGAAATGAGGGCGATTCTCCAGCGGGGAGACGCGTTGCTGCTCGGCACGGACCTGGAGAAAAATGTTGAGCTGCAATTACTGGCTTACGACGATCCCGCGGGCGTGACGGCAGCGTTCAACTTGAATTTGCTCGCGCGTATCAATCGGGAACTTGGCGCGGATTTTGACTTGAGCTGCTTCCGGCACGAGGCACGATGGAATTACGCGGAGCGGAGGATCGAGATGCACCTGCGCTCGACGCGACGGCAAACGGTGCACGTTCCGGCCGCGAATCTGCGGGTGATGCTGGAAGAAGACGAAACGATTTGGACAGAGAGCTCGCATAAATACCACGCTGAAGAGATTCCGGAGATGGCGGCGCGCACGGGATTCCGCTGCGACGGGCAGTGGATCGACCAGGAGTGGCCGTTCGCACAGAACCTGCTGATTGCGGGATAGGATTCGCGATCCGTTACCCGTGTTCCGTGATCCGTGAAGCAAAGACACGTTAGTTGGGGTTCGTGACCCGCATTGAGCTCGCAAACCCCAGCCCGTGATTCTAGTTAACAATAACTGTCCCCCCTCCCCCGGTTTTTTGTAAGTGTTGCATCTAAAGAGCTTAGAGTTTGTGTAAATGGTTCAGAGCCAAAACACAAAACTTGCGGGCATTGCTATAAGGGCATGATTCTAAAGGGACTTACGTCGCACCAGAATTGTGCAAAAACGCGGCTCTGTCCTGCTTTACCTGAGGGGGTTGATACCGGATACAAATAAAAAAGCGGCAGACATGCCGCCGGATCGAAGAGACTCCACGCTCTTACCTGTTAAGTATAGTACCTAAAGAATTGTGGAAAGTCAACTAAGGATAATGCAGTTCTGCAGGCCAGTTACCGATTTCCACGTCCATTGGAGTTGGGAAGTGATCCCCGCGAAGGAAAGGTCCCGTGGAAACAGACACTGGGTGCAATGCGTGGTCGTTAGCAGGCCTTGCAGAGTCGACGTTTTATTGCGCGGATTCGCGCAAGCCGCGGTAGTTCATCATGGGCTCGACGCTCGGGTCTTTGCCGCGCCAGGCTGCATACACCTTGGCCAGGTCCTCGGTGTTGCCGCGCGACAATACCATCTGGCGGAAGCGATCGCCATTGGCGCGCGTCAGACCGCCGTGCTCTTCAAACCATTGGTAGGCGTCGTCATCGAGCATCTCTGACCACAGGTAG
>Ga0307471_100001619_pt1 | contig 12407 bp, 8 predicted proteins | sample atmos_gasesAM3C__2_FD_204566 | JGI IMG/M metagenome (GOLD analysis project Ga0307471, IMG submission 204566) | Hardwood forest soil microbial communities from Morgan-Monroe State Forest, Indiana, United States - atmos_gasesAM3C_515 | ecosystem: Environmental > Terrestrial > Soil > Temperate... | reverse complement strand
TGTGCAACTTGAAAAAAGTGTGGGTTGGACTCAAAATCCGCCGGTACCTTGGGGGTTCAACTCCCCCTCCCGGCACTACCCCTCAAAGCCACGTCGGACGCGGGCTTCGAGCGTATAACATCCCCAGAGGATACACTCGTTAGAAAATCCCTCGAGATCGCCGTGCGACGCCGTTGTGACCGAAGGACGCATTGGGCGCAGTCAAAGGACCAGTCCGAGCGTGCTAGTGCTGCCTTACGGTTGCCGGCGTGAATGCCGCCCGAACCAGCACACTGTTCTGATATTATTTTAGGTCAGATGTCAGTCGCTCCAATCCATTTACCAAGACAATAAAGGGAGCCACCGTTCGATGTGGCGACGATACGCAAGATGTCGGCCCACATCCTGATTAGTCCAGTTACCGCTTTGTGACGCTGTCGCGACGGGAATGGACCGCCTCATCGCCGGTAAACTAAAAATCATCCGTGCGCCAACTCGCAGAGTCAATAACGGGAACCAACTTCTCCTTCGAGGTGCTCGCATGCAACTCAAGCCCTTCCTGCTCGACGCCTGGCTCGACCAGTACGAACACGACATAGAATTCAACCTCGCTGCGAGCACCGGACCGACCTGGACCGTAAACGACATCCTCGCCCTCGCCGACGACGAAACGCGCCACCGCTTCCTGAACCACAACCTGGTCTACGGCCGCCCCGCTGGCGCCAACAGTCTGCGTGAGGCGATCGCTGAAATGCAGGGTGTCCCGGTAGAGGCCGTCCAAATCGTGACCGGCGCCTCCGAGGCGCTCGTGGCCCTGATGTGGCTGGCCGCCGAACCCGGCGCGAACGTAATCATCCCGCTGCCTGGATTCACTACTTTCTCGGCGCTCCCGGAGTCTCTTGGCCTGGAAACCCGCTTCTATCGCGTGCGCCGCGAGAACGGCTTCCGCATAGAACTCGACGAGATCAAGCGGCTCGCCGACTCCAAGACCAAGCTCATCCTGGTCAACAGCCCGCACAACCCCACGGGCGCAACCATCGGCGACGGCGAAATGGAAGCCCTTCACGACTTCACCGCCGAGCGTGGAATCCAGCTGGTGAGTGACGAGGTCTACCATCCCATCTACCACGGAAGGCAAACGAAATCGGCGGCGCGCCTGCCGCACGCCACCGTGATCGCCGACCTGTCGAAGGCATTTTCGATTGCCGGCGTGCGCACGGGATGGATGATCGAACACGACGCCCAGCGCCGCCAGCAATACTGGACCGCGCGCGCCTACTTCTCGATCTGCAACACCACCACCGGAGAAATTCTTTCGGAAATCGCAATCCGCAAACGTGACGTCGTGCTCGGGAAGACCCAGGAAGCCGCCACCCGAAACCTCAAGATCCTCGAGCGCTTCATGGCGGACCATCGCGACATACTCGGCTGGATTCCGCCGCAAGGCGGCATGACCGCGTTCCCTTGGCTGGTAAGCGGAGAGAACGACCGCCCGTTCTGCCAGGCCGCCACCGAGCGTGGAATCCTGCTGGCTCCCGGCGATTGCTTCGATGCGCCCTCGCATTTCCGCCTTGGCTTTGCCGCCGCCGGAGACAATTTCTCCAAGGCGCTCGACCGCTTCGGAGCATTCGTAAAGAGTTGGTCGGCGAAGATGGTCACAGCATGACGGGAACTTGCTGCGACGCCATCAACAGTACTTAATTGTTGTCATTCCGAAAGCGGATGCGGAATCTGGCTTGTGCCTGGGAACGGCGAATCCCCTAGCGTAGCTAGACTTATTCAGGCCTCTCGCATAGGAAGGAAGGCTATCGATGCCGTTCCCATCCGCCGGTACTCCATCCCAGATTCCTCATAAAGGGGCTTTCGTCAACAACTTGCGATGATGACTCCGACCACGGAGGGCTTTTGTGACCGGCCTGTGACCGGACAATACTTCTTTGATGGGCCGCTAGCCGCCCTTCGGTGTCTGCTTCGTGCAGGCACGATCCAGTTCAGGTCTGAGTTTTGACCAGTTCTGCTAACCGCCTAGGCGCGATGAGTGCGTAGCTACCCGACAGCAGTTCCTTCACTTCGTCCCAATCGACCTTGCCCACGTCCAGTCGCAGCGCGACCCAGCCCTTCGATGCGATGTAGGCGGGCAAGTAAAATCTGCCAGGCTGACACACCGCCAGCGCCTTGTTGTCGCCGAGCAATACCTTGCAGGTGACCGCGACAATGCCATCACCGTGATGGTTATCGAGGAAGTAAGCGAAAGTCTTCTTCCGCACCAGAAACTGCGCATGCGATCCGTAAATCTGGCGAGTGGCCCCCGGCAGCGCAAGAGCAATCTTGGTTAGACGCGTGAGGCGTGGATCTTCGGCAGGACGTTTCACCATACGAACCCTGGGCGCCCCACAGAATACTCCATTACAGGTTAGGCTAGAAAGCGATTTGGCCCACTGCCGTGGGGTATCTGCCAGCACTTCGTAGTTTCGGGGTTGGCAACGAGCATTGTGGACTTCCACTCGGCTCCCAATCATACCTAGAGTCCGCTAGCACGGTTGCCTTGTTGCGCTGGACACCGAATGTCGGCAGGAAGAGAATAGTAGGCATGCGCAGCACAAATATTTTCAAACGAGATGGACGTTCGCGCGCGGCGCGTTTAAGCCAGGTGATGCTACTCGCAATCGGGGCATATTCTTGTTCTAATGTCGCGCTTGGGGCGCAAACATCCGATGCCCAAACAGGCGACTCGAACAAGTCCTGGACGGCCACCACCCAGTCGCAAAGCGACAACGTAAATCCCACTCGCACCCTCGAAAGTCACATCCAGAGCGGCAATCGGACACTAGACAAGCAATCGGTCGAGCGCCGCGGGTCTGATGGACATTTCGAGCCTTACCAGGACATCGAAAAGGAAACGGTGCAAGTGGACGCCACCACCGTGCGAACCACCACGCGAACGTTCGGTCGGGATGCCAATGGGGCGAAGACGCTGGTACAGGTGACAGAAGAAGAAAAGCACGCTCTGCCCGGAGGTGACTCGAATGTACTACGCGTCACCTCGAACCCCGATGTCAACGGCAGGCTTCAGTTGGTTCGGCGCGAAACCGAGGAGACCAAACGGACCAGTAAGGATGTGGAGGAGACGAAAACCACGATGTTGCTACCGAATGTCAACGGGGGTCTCGCTCCAGCTATGAAAGTGCAAGAGGTTCGCAGACGAGGCGCAAATGACACGGTTGAATCTCAAAAAACTACGCTGCTTCCCGATGGCGGCGGGAACTGGCAAGTGAGCGAAATGCGGCAAGCTACCACCAGGGAGGAAGGCAAGAGCCGCAGCACCGAGGAACGGGTCTCCCGCCCCGACTCTGAAGGCAAGCTAGGCGAGGTCTCTCGTACCGTGAGCAAGGAGTCCGAGAGCGCTCCCGGAGTAAAGCGCAACACAGTTGAAACCTATTCCGTCGATGTCCCCGGATCGGCTCGGGACGGCAGTCTGCACCTGGTTGAGCGCGCAACCACTGCCCAGCGCACTAGCTCCAATGGTCAGCAAACCACCGAACAGCAGGTGGAGCAGTCGAACCCTGGCGATCCGGGCTCCGGTCTCCGAGTGACCACGCTAACTACCGACACGGTGCGCCCAGGCCCGGCGGGAGCGCAGGCCACCCGAACCGTTCAAGTCCGCGGCGCGAACGACAGTTTTGGAATAGTGTCCGTGGACACCAAAAAGTCCGACGACATTCACGCCATTCAGGTTCAGATCGCGCCGTCCGAAAAGCCGAAATGAGCCGACGGCGTGGGAGCGCAACATCTTCCGAGAGAAATCTGTAGAGGGCTACACCAGCCTACACGCCTACACCGAGGCAAGAATCAGCGAGCCACTCTGCACTCTGTACCAGAATTCAAGGCCGTTAATTATATGAAAATGAGAGCAATCAATTAATATTCTGCTGTTTGTTCGCTATGCGAAACAGGAATATTGGCAGGATCAATAGTTCGGCCAGACGCCAGGAGTGGCGAGCTCAACCAAGTTGGCATCCGGATCCCTGAAATACAAACTGGCACCACCTCGTTCCCACTGAACTTCCGATTCAATTTCGATTCCACACTCGCGCAGTCGCGTTCGCCAAGTCTCGAGCGCGTCAGAGGAAATGGCAAAGGCAACGTGGCCAGCGCCACGTGTCTCATGCGCAGGGATGACGCCTCCGCGAATAACGACCGGTTCATTAGACCCACCATGGGTGAACAGCAGCAGCACATCGGGACCAGCCCGCAAAGCACAGAATCGCTCGTCGCTGACCATGGCCTCAAAATTGAATAGCGATTGATAGAATTCACGCGCGCGATTGATCTCCGCGACGTTGATGCAGGTCTCGACGATTCCATCCAACTGCAGATTCGAGTTCTCGATTGGTGTCATCATTATTTTCCAATTTTAACAACGCATCACAGGGCGGGAAATCGTCAACGGCGCAGCAAAAGAATACCGCGCCAGTGATGAATGTGGAACGCATGTGCAAAACTCAATTGTTGGCAGCTCGACCGGCGGCAACACTCGCAAAATCAATTGATTACGCCGTGTTAGCAACAGATGAGCTTTATTCACTCTGTGCACCGAAAAGCGGCATTGACAATCAACTTCTAAGGATCTAATGTCCGCGCTGTCGACGATCGAAAGGGTTGGTTCAAATAAAATTAACCAGCCCGAAGTAGATTGGGTGATCAGACCGGTGGGGCAACCTACCGGGACGCCGAACCTGAAAAAACCGACAACTCTGCGAGGAGTGGTTGGGGTTTGGAACTGCGAAAGCGGTGATCGCATCAGGGGCCGTGATGGTGCATGCTTCCACGCTGTTGGCTTCTTCGCAGGAGCGAGCAGCTAGAGCATAACCAATGTCACGGCCTTTTCCTTTGCATGAGTTTTTCCTTCCCGATTGAGCCCTGGTCGGCTGTTAAGAGCATCACCGCCCTCTAGCACACGTGGTTCGTACGAGGAAGCGTCGCCATGAAGGAACAACTATCAAGTGTTGTCTTGCAAATGTATAGAGGCGGCATGCGATGCTCTGAAGCTGTGCGGGAGTTTCAGAAGACGTTCATCCTCACATTGCTCAAGGATCAAAGAGGGAATCACTGCAAGGCCGCCGAGAGGCTCGGCGTACACCGGAATACCCTGCGTCGTACGATTCGAGCGCTGGAGAGATTGACATCGGCCCGCCACGTCAGATGGGGAGGCGGCGACCAGTGCGATCGGAGGCTCCCATCTGCGAGGTCGGGCAACGTAGTTACCCTCGGATGCCCAGCCAGGCTGCGGTCCTTGCTTACCTGGCGGTCCACCCGCCATCGATGAGAATAGTTTCACCCGTGATAAGGGACGCTGCGCTCGACGCAAGGAATACGACCACGCCCGCCACATCCATCGGATCGCCAATGCGGTGCAGCGCGGCGATGCGTTCTATTACGTCCGAGCGGAACTCGGGATCGGCAAGACAACTCTCCGTCCCCGGAGTACGTATAAATGTCGGTGCGACCGCATTCACAGTGATGTTGTACTTTCCCCATTCGACGGCAAGACATTTTGTCAGATGGGCGATGGCGGCCTTCGTTATGCAATACACCGACTCGGTTGGCAGTGCCACGAATCCTGCCTGGGAACTCAAGTTGATGATGCGCCCACTCCTCTGCCGGATCATGACACGCCCGGCAGCTTGACTAGCAAAAAAGGTTCCCTTCAGGTTAACGGCCACCGTGAGATCAAAGTCCTCTTCCCGCACGTTTTCCGCAAGATTGTCTGGTGCCAGGCCCGCATTATTGACAAGAATATCGATGCGTCCGAAATGCCTTACGGTGTCATCAACAGCCCGAAAGATCTGATCGAGGTGTCTCATGTCCATCTGTAACGGAATGACCCGTCGGCCCATAGCTTCGATCTGAGCCGCCACGTCTCCCTGCGTGTTCACATCACGCAGGCCAAGTGCAACGTCTGCGCCAGCGTTAGCCAAGGCCAGTGAAATCGCTTTTCCCAAGCCGCGTGCAGCGCCGGTTACAAGTGCTACTTGACCCGCGAGATCAAACTTCGGAAAACTGTTCAAACATGCCCCCAGTGGTTCAGACCACTCTATCCTCAATTAATTCGCTTGATAATACGCCGGCCTCTTTCGATGCCGCTACAATCCGCCGGGATTCGATGAAGGATTTGCACGAAAACCCGCGTCGTTGGCGCGTCCCCGTTGACCGAAAGAGCAGTTGGATATTGTTTGTGACCGGACGGTGACTGAAGAAGAGTTTTTTCAAGCCTGGGGCCGGTGACTGCCGCAGTGCACAATTGAGTATCAATGGCGCGGTCCGATAGCTTGTTCAAATAGCTAATGCAGGATGCGAGTGTTTCAATTTCGGGAAGAGACATCGCGTGGGGTCCACGTCCGAAAAATCTCCGATCAATCCGTCTAAGGTATTGGGCGGTTGCTGTCGAAAGCGATCGTAGTGACGCCCCTGTGACCGGAACCAGACGCAACTGGCCTATGTGTAAGGTACTTGCAGGCAGTCGTGTATTCGCCGAAACCGCGTCCGACACACTGAAAGTTGTTGAAAATGCTGGAGAGTAATTCGCTTCTATGCCCTCAAAATCCGCCGGTACTTAGTACCTTGGGGGTTCAACTCCCCCTCCCGGCACCATAAGTTCGTTTTTATTGTTAAAGAGCTGCAGGTGTCCAGAATGTGTTTGCCGGCACCTGACGTCCTGTCGAAACCCTCCATCTCTAGTAAAACTGTAGTAGTTTCGGGTGGCTCCAACCGTCGCTGGATTCACGAAACAGGATTCTAGAAGTAGGGCTCCCTAGTGACTAACGCACGCTCTCTCGGAGGACTGATGATCCGCTCGCTCCTCACTTTGTTTGTCTGTCTTTTCGGCGCCGTAGCTCTGCTGGTTTCCGCTCCCGCCGACTCCGGCCCCATTTCTGATCAGGCCCGCCGGCTCCACTTCTCCTCCATCGTTGTTGACACCCACGATGACACCACCCAACGCTTCTTCTCCCGCGATTTCGATCTTGGCAAACGCAATCCCACGGGCCACATCGACATCCCCCGCATGCGTGAAGGCGGCCTGAGTGCCATTTTCTTTTCCATCTGGATTGATGGCCGCACCATGGGCCCGCTCGCGATTCAAAAAGCTCTCGACCAAATCGATGCAGTCCAGCAGAACGTGCGGAAATACGACAAAGATCTCGCCTTCGCCCGCACTGCCAATGACGTTCGACGCGCCCATGAACAAGGAAAAATTGCTGTCCTGATGGGCATCGAAGGCGGCCACATGTTGGGAAACGACATCCGCATGGTCCGTATCTACAGCGCTCTCGGCGTTCGTTACATGACTCTCTCCCACTTCTACAACGACGAATGGGCCGATTCTTCCACCGATAAGCCCGCTCACAACGGCCTCACGGACTATGGTAAAGAGATTGTTCGCGAGATGAACCGGCAGGGAATGCTGGTCGATATCTCTCACGTTTCCGACAAAACGTTCTACGACGCTCTCGCCGTCAGCAAGGCTCCCTTGATTGCCTCGCATTCCTCGTGTCGCACCCTGTGCAATCATCCCCGCAACATGACCGACGATATGATTAAGGCACTGGCGGCGAGAGGCGGCGTGATCCAGATCAATTACGAAAAGAGTTTCATCGATCAAGCATACAAAGATGCTTTGGACAAACAGTCAGGTGGCGTCGTGGAACTGATGGATCAACTCAAAAAAGAATGTGGTGACGACGAGGCCTGTCTGGGAAAGAAGATGGCCGAGCGGGAGAAACAAGCCACAGCTGAAGGCAAGTTGCCTCATGTTTCCTGGCAGCGGATCGTCGACCACATCGACTACGCCGTCAAACTCGTTGGCGCCGATCACGTGGGTCTCGGCTCCGACTTCGATGGCGCCTCCATGCCGGAGGGAATGGACGACGCGAGCCACCTGCCGCAAATAACTGACGCTCTTCTCAAGAAGGGATACTCTGAAGCTGACGTCCGCAAAATCCTGGGCGAAAATACGCTTCGAGTGCTGGCAGCGGCAGAACAAGTCAGCCACGAGATGCAATCGGCACCTTAGTCCAAACGACACCGTTCCGCGCGACTTTCGCTTATAGGCGCGACTCCAAGGCCCTGACAAATTCGTCGAGTTCCCGACGCCGACAGCGGTTGAATCCGTTAGAATCCATAACGCGAATGAGGGACAGGGCCGAGGCGATCCAATCGCAAGTCTTTACGCTGTACAGCGCCGCCATGCCTCGGAAAATATTTTCTGCCGTTGTTTCTGTTGTCATTTCAATCAGAGGGAATTCATGACGCTTCGGTGGATATGCGCTTTACTGCTCGCGATGTCTCAATTGATTTCGGCCCAGCCCGGGTTTGGCCAGGCCACTGCACCCACGCCGTCCCCGATCACGGGATACAGTTCCCAAAGCTCCGCACCCGAGAGCGATTGGGAGAAAAACTTTCAGAGCGGTATTTCGCCGGAGAACATTCGCGAGAACATGCGCCGCTTGAGCGCGCGTCCCCATCATGTTGGATCGCCTTACGACAAAGACAACGCTGAGTGGATTCTGTCCAAGTTCAAGGAATGGGGATTCGAGGCGAAGATCGAAACTTTCAACGTGTTGTTCCCCACTCCAAAAGTTCGCCTGGTTGAAATGCTGCAGCCGACCAGGTTTCGGGCCCAGATGCAAGAACCAGTAGTGCCGGTCGATCCCACGAGCGGCCAGACTGACGAGCAGCTCCCGACCTACAACGCCTATTCGATCGACGGAGACGTTACGGCCCCGCTGGTCTATGTGAACTACGGCAATCGTGAAGACTATGAGCAACTGGACCGGCTCGGTATTTCGGTCAAGGGCGCAATCGTCATCTCCCGCTACGGAGATGGCTGGCGCGGAATCAAACCCAAGGTGGCTGCGGAACATGGAGCGACCGGATGCATCATTTATTCGGATCCAAGGGATGATGGATATTACAAGGGTGACGACTATCCTGCCGGGGGCTGGCGGCCACGTGAGGGAGTGCAACGCGGCAGCGTGATGGACACCGACTATCCTGGCGATCCCCTGACTCCCGGGGTGGCCGCGACGACGGACGCCAAGCGGCTCTCAATTAAGGAAGCGAAGACGATTACAAAAATTCCGGTTCTTCCGATTTCATACGCCGACGCGCTTCCGCTGCTCTCGGCGCTGAAAGGCCCGGTCGCTCCCGATAGCTGGCGCGGTGCGTTGGCCATCACCTACCACATCGGTCCCGGGCCAGCCCAAGTGCATCTCAAAGTCGCATCCAATTGGGACATCAAACCGATCTACGACATCATCGGCACATTGCGCGGCTCGGACGGCGGCCAGCAGTGGGTGCTGCGCGGCAATCATCACGACGCATGGGTAAATGGCGCGGACGATCCGATTTCCGGCCAGGCGGCGATGCTGGAAGAGGCGCGAATGTTGGGTGAACTCCATCGCCAGGGATGGACTCCCAAGCGCACCATCATCTACTGCGCGTGGGACGGAGAGGAGCCTGGACTACTCGGATCAGTCGAGTGGGTAGAAAATCATCTGGACGAGCTGAAAACGCACGCCGTCGCATATATCAATTCCGATGGCAACGAGAGAGGGTTTTTCTTTCCCGGCGGGACCCAGGATCTGCAGACCTTCATCACCGGAGTCGCTCGCGATATTCAGGACCCCGAAACCCACACGTCAGTCTTTCAACGTTCGCATCTGGCGAGCATTGCCAAGGCGAAAGACGCGGAGGAGCGCACCGACCTTCGCAAGCGCAGCGATCTCCTGGTCAAAGCCGTGGGGGACGGGTCCGACTACACCGCTTTCCAGGACTTTGCCGGCATATCGACCGTAAGCGTTGAGTTCGGTGGCGAGGACGATGGCAACCAGTATCATTCTATCTACGACGACTTTTACTGGTACACGCACTTCGCCGACACTGATTTCTCCTACGGGCGTGCCCTGGCGCAAATCGCAGGCACCGCGATGATGCGCCTCGCGGGTGCGGACCTGGTTCCCGTGGATTACTCTCCCCAGGCCGAGGCCATTGCGAAGTACGAGACCGAGCTAGAAAAGTTGCTCAAAGACAAGCAAGATGAATTTACCGAACGCAATCTGGAGTTGCAGGAAGGTGTCTTCACGGCCACGGCCGATCCGCGCAAGCCTTCCGTGCCTCCCCCGGTCGAGACCGTGCCGCCGTACATGAATTTTTCTCCGATGAAAAATGCGATTCAGCTGCTCAAGAAAAGTTCGGAGCGTTACGCAAAGGCGCTTTCGGATTGGCATGCCAAGGGTTCGCCGGCCCTTTCTGAGCAGTCGCTACAGCACCTGAATTCCGACTTGCTCAAGATTTCTCGCCTATTCCTGGATGAAAAGGGACTTCCGGAGCGGCCCTGGTTCAAAAACCAGATTTACGCGCCGGGCGCCTACACCGGCTACGGTGCGAAGCCGATCGCAGCCGTCCGCGAATATATGGACGAAAAGAAGTGGAAAGAGGCCGACGAGCAAATTCCTCAGGTTGCTCAAGTGATTGAAAACGCTGCCGCGGGCATCAACAAAGCCGCCGAGGATTTGGAAAACGCGCAAACGCGCTGAGGTTTGATTGAGGACCGGCGTCCCGCCCGTCCTCACCGAGGGCACTGACTGATGATCGTGAATTTCGCCGAGCGCGCGCATAACCACAACTGGACGCTGGATCCGGTCACGCGATCCTTGTTGGATACAGATTTCTACAAACTGCTGATGCTTCAGTTCATCTGGAAGCACTATCCGAAAACGCCGGTATCGTTTTCGCTGTTGAACCGTACCTCGTCGGTCCGCCTGGCGGACATGTTTCCACCCGAAGAGTTGACGGCGCAGCTGGAGCACGTTCGCCGTCTGCGCTTTCGAAAATCGGAGCTGGTGTGGCTCGCGGGCAACACCTTCTACGGTCAACGCGGAATTTTCGAGCCGGCATTCCTGGCGTGGCTGGAGCGGGATTTCAAACTGTCGGACTACAAGTTGTCGGTCAAAGACGGTCAGTTTGACTTGTCCTTCGAAGGCTTGTGGACCGATACCACGATGTGGGAGCTCTATGCCCTGGCAATCATCGATGAACTGAAAACCAGGGCCGGTCTGAAGAAGTTGAGCGAGTTCGGACTGGACATCCTCTACGCGAGAGCGAAAACCAAGCTGTGGGGAAAGATCGAACAGTTGGTTGGCGTCCCCGATCTGCATGTGGCGGACTTCGGGACCCGGCGCCGCCACAGTTTCTTATGGCAGGAATATGTGGTCGAGGCCATGGCGTCGAATCTGGGAAGCGCTTTTACCGGAACCTCGAACGCCTTCCTGGCTCACAAGCACGATCTTGAGGCGATTGGAACGAACGCGCATGAGATACCGATGGTCCTTGCGGCCCAGGCGCCGGATGATCGGGTACTCAAGGCTTCCCAGTATCGCGTGCTCGAAATGTGGCAGAGCACCTACGAGGGAGAGCTTCTCATCATGTTGCCCGACACATTTGGCACCACGCAATTTTTGAAAGACGCGCCGGAATGGGCGGCGGACTGGACCGGGCAGCGCATCGACAGCAAGAATCCGTATGTGGCAGGCGACGAATACATTGAGTGGCTGAAGGCCCGCGGCCGAAATCCCCATGACAAACTAATCATCGCCTCGGACGCGCTGGAGGTTGATGTAATCCTCGGTCTGCATGCTTATTTTGGTGGCACCATGGCGAGTGGCGTGACGGCCAAGGATTTCCGCAGCGCAGCTGATTTTCTGGAGCGCAAGAAATGGACCCCGGGACGGCGGGCGCGGTTCAGTGCAGGCTGGGGCACATTGCTCACGAATGACTTTCGGGGCTGCGATCCGGCCGGCGGCGGATTCGATCCGGTCAGCCTGATCTGCAAGGTGTATGAGGTTGACGGCCGGCCGGCGGTCAAACTATCCGATAACTACTCCAAGGCTTTGGGCCCACCTTCCGAAATCGAACGCTACCGGCGGGTCTTCGGTACCGCTGGAGTCAGCAACACTCCTGTAATCGCGTGAGTGCAATTGGTTGTCATCCTGAGCGGGGCCGTCGCTTCGCGGAGCAGCCGCGTAGTCGTAAGGACCCTATAAGCGGCACAGACCAGATGGGGACAGCCGCCCCCGGCTGACCAGTCGAGCGCAGCCCGACAGCTTGTTGCCGAGAGCCAAACCTGGCAGAGCGTTGCTCCGCCGGACAGCCGGGGGCGGCTGTCCCCACGCGGTTCGTGGTTGCGCCGCACGAGCGAGAACGCTCGCGCCCACATTAATCTTTCTGTGCTACACTCCGACAGTTTTTTTTTCAAATCGCATTTTTTGTGTCCAAGGGTCACAGGGATGAAGCTTCGGCCACGGGTTTTGCCTCTCGCGGTTCTCTTCGCATTGTCATTCTTCCCAACAATCTCTGGCGCGCAAGCGCTT
>Ga0307471_100001618_pt1 | contig 12413 bp, 9 predicted proteins | sample atmos_gasesAM3C__2_FD_204566 | JGI IMG/M metagenome (GOLD analysis project Ga0307471, IMG submission 204566) | Hardwood forest soil microbial communities from Morgan-Monroe State Forest, Indiana, United States - atmos_gasesAM3C_515 | ecosystem: Environmental > Terrestrial > Soil > Temperate... | reverse complement strand
GGTGGCTTTGGTGTCCGGGGGGTTTGGGGGTTTTGGGGGGGGGGGGGCGCGGCGCCCGCGAAAAATGCCCCCCGGGGGCCAGGCCCCCGCGGCCACATAGACCCCTAGTACGCCAGCAGAATTCGCAAATCTCTCAGATTGTTTCCGGTCGGTCCGGTCATGATCGCATCCCCCAGCGACTCAAAAAACGGATAGGCATTGAAGCCAGCCAGGTGTTCATCCGAATCCAGTCCCCGGGCCCGGGCGCGTTCGAGGGTACTGCCGTCCACGAGCGCTCCAGCGGCAGGGCTATTGCCGTCAATGCCGTCCGTTCCCGCGCTCAGCACCGTAATGGCCTGGCTTGAGATTCTGGTCGCACAGGCCAGGGCAAACTGCTGGTTGCGCCCTCCGGCGCCGCCATTCTCTAATTTCACGGTGACTTCTCCGCCGGATAGCAGGCAGACCCGTTCTGATTTCTGGCGTAATCGCCGCAAACGCTCGAGAAGATAATCCGCGGCGCGGGCGTAGTCCCAGTCGTCGCAGCTGTTGTCTATTTCGACGCTGAAACCGTGGCGCTGGGCCTCGGCTTCGGCCGCATCCAGCAATGAAGCATTCGACAGCAGGGGCCACCAGCGCGAACGCTGGAAAGCCAGATTGTCGGACTTGGGAGTTTCCTCAAGTGCGTGGCGTTGAAACAATTCACGCACTGAGGCGGGAAACTGTTCGAGCATGTCGTACTTCTCCGCGATGGCGTAGCAGTCTTCGACCGTGGTGGAATCGGACATGGTCGGACCCGAGGCCAGCGCATTGGGAGTCTTGTCGGGGACATCGGATACCAGCAGCGACACCTGCTGGGCCGCAGCGGCGGCGACGGCCATCCTTCCACCCTTGATGGCAGAAAGATGCTTGCGAATGGTGTTGATCTCGGCGATGGGCGCGCCGGAGTGCACCAGCGCCCGGTAAGTGGCGACCAGATCTTCCAGCGAAATTTCATCGTCAATCGGCTTCTCTGCGATCGATGACCCTCCACCACTGAGCATGAAGATCACGAGCGACGCCGCATTCTGAGCGCTTAGAGATTTCAGCATGGACTCGGCAGCACGGATCGATTCCTGGTTCGGCAAAGGATGGCCTCCGCGAAAGTAGCGAAAGCCCCGAACCTGTGAAAGCGGATCGACAGAACTCGCCACAATGCCTTCGAAACGATTACCCGCCTGCATTTCGAGAGAATTGACCATAGCGTGCGCTGCCTTGCCAATCGAGATCACCAACACCCGGTTGTATGAATCCAGGTCATGGAGGTCCTCGCAAATACGGAGCACTCCTCGATCGCAATCAACGTGGCGCTGGAATGCCCGGTCGATACTGGCTTCCGCAAGGGCATGCTCAAACAAATGACGCGCGGTGACCCGCATGTCCAGGGCAAGCTTCTCGCGGTCGGCGGATAAAGGCATTTGCAGGATTATAAAAGGCACTGGTAGCGCCGGTGTCCCGCCGGCTGTCGTGAGGGCGTCTCGCCCTCACAGGAGCGAGCATAGCTCCTAAGGAATCACCGCTTCCCCAACCCATTGCTCAATCGCTTCTCGCAACTCGCGCAGCCGCCCTTCAAAAAAATGATCGCCGCCCGCAATCAAAATCAGCTTCTTCGGATCCGAAACTGACCGAACCAGAGCTTCCAACTGTGCCGGCGTTCCGAATTGATCGCGATCGCCGCTTACGAACAGCTTCGGCTTGGAGCAGTTGGCAAGAAAACTGAAGTCATAGGTACGATCATCGATCGGCGACACCGGCAAGCCTAGTCCGATTGCGGCCTTCACCCGCGCATCGGGGCAGGCGGCGCGCAAACCAACAGCCGCTCCAAAGGAGAATCCAGCAAAGGTGAGCGGCAGGTGAAATTCGTGGTCAATCCAATCCAGCGCGGCTCGAACATCATCCAGTTCACCATTTCCGTGGCCGTGTTCCCCCTGGCTCATGCCGGTCCCGCGAAAATTAAAGCGCAGCACCGGAAAACCAAAACCGTTCAGCGCCTTCATGGCGTGAAACACCACCTTGTTGTGCAACGTGCCGCCATACAGCGGATGCGGATGGCAAACGACAGCAGCGTATGCTGCATTGGCAGTTCCAGCGTTGAGCAGAGCTTCCAGGCGACCGGCAGGGCCATCCAGAAACAGGGAGCGGATCGCGCTGGCTTGCGTGTTCATTGCGTTCCCTTAAGCATAGCAGCCCGTCGGAGCGGCCAGGCGTAGGTCCTTCGGAGACTGCGCGGGACTAATGTATCCTGTCGCGCATGGATGTCGTCGCCCTGACCCGTCAACTCGTGGACATCGAGTCCATCACCGGCAACGAGGGCCCGGTGGGCGATTTCCTTCACGCTGAATTGCTCCGGCGAGGCTTCAACGCGGAGAAGACTCCCATCGAAGGTGCGCGTTGCAATGTGTTTGCAGTGCTCCCCGAACAACCACGGCCGAAGGTGGTTTTCTCCACCCACATGGATACGGTCCCGCCCTTTATCTCGTCGTCCGAGGATGCTTCGCGGGTTTACGGACGGGGCTCCTGCGATGCCAAGGGAATTATCGCGAGCCAGGTGGAGGCCGCAGAACGGTTGCGCCTGGAAGGCATTCATGTAGGGTTGCTTTTTGTTGTGGGCGAGGAGCGGGACAGCCTGGGTGCCAAAGTGGCAAACCAGAAGCCTCCGGGCTGTAAGTTTCTGGTGAATGGCGAGCCTACCGAAAACCGGGTCGCGATCGCGTCCAAGGGCGCACTGCGCGCCGAAGTGATCGCCGAAGGTCGCATGGCGCATTCGGCTTATCCCGAACTGGGTGAGTCGGCGATCGACAAGCTGCTGGTGGCGCTCTCCCGCCTGCGCGCGATGAAGCTGCCGGTTGAAGATGGTATCGGGCCGTGCACGCTCAATATCGGAGTGATTGAAGGCGGCCGCGCCCCCAATGTGATCCCAGACAAAGCGCGGGCGCAATTACTTTATCGCCTGGTCGGATCCTCAGAGCCATTGAAGCAGGAGATCGTGGCGGTCGTGGGCGATCTGGCGAGGGTTGAGTTTGTGCTCGAAATTCCGTTTGTTCGCTTGCGCACTCTTGATGGCCTTCCGACCATGGTTGCCGCTTTCACCACCGATATTCCCGCGCTCAGCAATTGGGGACAGCCATTGCTGGTCGGCCCAGGCTCGATTCACGTTGCTCACACCAACGGGGAATTCGTCGAGAAGAAACAGTTGCGGGACGCCGTTGATCTTTATTGCTCGATCGCTCGGCAGCTTTCAGGGCGAAATTTGGAAAAGTAGCCCCGGCCTTCGGCCGGCTGTCCTGAGGCGCCTCGCCCTCGGTTCGGCGGCGGGACGCCCCCGGATAGCCACCGGGACGGTGGCGCTACGCTGGGAATCCTCCAACCGTTTACACTTGACCCATGACCACCCAGACCCTGAACTCGCTTTCCAAGGCATCTTCGGCCTATTTGCGCTCCGCCATGCACCAGCCCATCCAGTGGAATGAATGGGGCGAGGAGGCCTTTGCCACGGCGCAGCGCGAAGACAAGCCCATCCTGCTCGACATTGGCGCGGTCTGGTGCCATTGGTGTCATGTGATGGATCGCGAATCCTACGACGACCCCGAAGTGGCGCGGATCGTTAATGAACTGTTCGTGGCCGTGAAGGTGGATCGCGATGAGCGTCCCGACATTGACAGCCGATATCAGGTGGCAGTCAGCGCCATCAGCGGGCAGGGCGGCTGGCCGCTGACCGCTTTTCTTACCCCCGACGGCAAGCCGTTTTACGGGGGCACCTATTTTCCTCCCAGCGAAAGTTACGGGCGTCCCAGTTTCAAACGGGTGCTGCAATCCATCGCAGACGCCTATCACCAGAAAAATACCGAAGTGGTGGACCAGGCGCAGATGGTGGAAACTGCCATCTCCCGGGCCGAGTCTTTCGCCGGCGGCAGTGGCGAGTTCTCTCCCAAGGTGGTCGATGCGATCGTGGATTCAGCCCTGAAGATGTGTGACCCGCAGAATGGCGGCTTCGGGAGCGCACCCAAGTTCCCGCATCCCGCCGTCCTCGATCTTCTGATGGATCAGTACGCGCGCTCGGGAGACGAGAAACTGCGCGAAGTTTTTGTCCCCACGCTGGAGAAAATGGCGCGCGGCGGCGTGTACGACCAACTCGCTGGTGGCTTTCACCGCTACTCGGTGGACGAACACTGGATCGTGCCGCACTTCGAAAAGATGTGCTACGACAATTCAGAACTGCTGCAGAATTATGTGCACGCCTACCAGGTGACCGGCTCGGAATTCTTCGCTGCCGTAGCTCGTGACATTGTCCGCTGGATGGATGATTGGCTCAGCGACCGCGAACATGGGGGGTTCTACGCCTCCCAGGACGCCGACTACTCGATGGACGATGACGGCGATTATTTCACCTGGACTCGAGCAGAGATGCAGGCGGTCCTGACCGAGGAGGAATCGGCGGTCGCTGGTCTGCACTATGATGTCAACAAAGTCGGCGAGATGCACCACAACCCGGAGAAAAATGTCCTGTATGTCCGGGCCCCTCTTGAGGAAATTTCAAAGAGTCTGAAGCTGAACGTCGAAGCTGTGCACGCCCTGCTGGAATCCGCCCGGCAGAAGATGTATGCCGCACGCCTGAAGCGGCCGACCCCATACGTCGATAAGACCGTCTATGTGGGATGGAACTCGCTTTGCGCCTCGGCCTACCTGGAGGCCGCGAAAGTGCTCGATCTCACGGGAGCCAAACGCTTCGCGCTGCGTTCGCTGGACCGCGTCCTCGCCGAAGCGTGGCAACCCGATCAGGGTCTGCAGCACGTGGTGGCGTATTCCGACCCGGCTGCCGACCGGCGATTGGTCCCTGGCTTGCTCGACGACTACGCCTTCGCCGCAGTCGCCTGCCTCGATGCCTATGAGGCCACCGCCGACCTCAGTTACTTCAGCTTCGCTCAGCGCATTGTCGACAAGATGGTAGAACGGTTCTTCGATCCCGTAGCCGGCGGATTTTTCGACACCGCCGCGGGCGGAACCGAGAAGGCTTTGGGAGTGCTGGGGACGCGGCGGAAACCGTTTCAGGATTCTCCGACTCCCGCCGGGAATTCCGTGGCGGCCATAGCGCTATTGCGGTTGTACGCCTTCACCAATCAGCAAAGCTATCGCGAGCAAGCGGAACAGACGCTGGAGTTACCGGCTGCCCTTGCCGGGAAGTTCGGGATCTTTGCCGCGACCTACGGCATTGCAGCGGTACATCTGCTGCATCCTCATACCCAGGTCATCATCGTCGGAGAAGACGATCTGGCGGAGCAGTTCGGTGCCATCGCCTCCGGCTTCTTTGCGTTTAACAAGACCGTGCTCAACCTGGCTGCGAACAAAGCGGTTCCGCAAAATCTGCCGCCCGCGCTGGCGGAGACCATTCCTCACCTGCCCGCAATCAAGGACGGGAAGTCCGTGGCAGTGGTCTGCGCAGGATTCAGCTGTCAGCCTCCCGTCGCGGACCCGGAGCAATTCAGGCAAAGCCTGGGCATCACGCTGAAGAACTAGCCGAACCAAGAACTGACTGAACACCATCTTGCGACGGACAAAAAAAAGAGGGCTGACCATGCGATTCGCAATCGGTCAGCCCATTAGGTCCAAAGCCACTTGCGCGGCCAATTAACAGCCTTTGACTAATCCCATTTGCCTATCGTTTCGAGCAATTGGGATTGTTTGGATTGCACAGTGGCATCGGGCCCAGTTCTGCGTTGAGTATCGGGGTCGCGATTGCCACGTACGTGCAAGCCAAACCTACCATCAGGATCAACATCCTGACCGCACGTTTCATGGTGTTCTCCTTACGCTGCGAGACTCCTGGGAGGAAACCTCGCCGGTTGCGGCATTATACAGAAGCGCGCCGGTCCGTCCACTGTTTTCTCCGACGTGGCGGTTGAGCAACCCCGAATTCTCGATCTGAGATGCTGGAGTTGACTTCGCCATAGCGCGTCGAGGCGCAGCGCGGCAGTTCTCTTTCGAAGCTTTTGACCTGCTATTGGCGGCCGATCACTGCCTCTTCTTCAAGTATTAGGTGAGGTGCAGACCGGGTGAAACAGACGCCTGCCAGATGGGGTGAAACAAAATCGCCACGAAGTGAAACATTTAGTGGACCCGGCGACTCTGGACGGGAACAGAATGGATGCCGCTTCGGACCGAGAGAGCCGGTTCCGCCGCAGAGTCGGGCGCGGCTATCTTGGGCGAATAGTCTGCCTGAGTACGGGAGAATGCGCGATCAACCATGCTCTCGAACATGGGTATGAGTGAATCAGCTTGCGCCGGACTCTGAATATCGGAAAGACCCCTCTCCCAACGGTGCGACGTGAACAACTCTGCTTCCGGCGCTCGTGCTGCGCTCTTGATCAGGGAATAACCTAACCAGACCAGGATCGCGATGTTGTATGCCACGAGATTGATTACATGAACCGAATTGTCCGACGCATGACCGCTCACATGGAAAGCCAGGGTACCCAGTTCGACTCCCGCGGACAAACCCAGGCCCAGCGAAAGTCCGAAACTCTGTTGCTTCCACGACACCCCGAGGTACCCGGAAAAAACCAATAGAAACAAAACCAGCCCAACCTGCGCTACACGCACGCAACGGGTCACGGTTATCACCGCCTGCACGATTGGTCCCTGGTCGCCTGTGGGACTTGATGCGGCAACCACGAAGGCCACCAGCGACATGACCAGAGCGGCCCACTTAAAAAGTACCGAGCCGAGATCCTTCAGCGTGTAGTAAGGGCGAAACACATCCAGGAAAATTTCGTAGATGACCATGAAACCCAGGACGAGATTTACCGCCGCGCATGACCAGTAGGACCAGAAGAATACCGTGTAGCTGGCGCTTACCCATTGCGACGACATCGGGAATAGGATGCAAAACGCCAGCATCTGGAAGCAGATGTATGCGAAGAAAACAGGAAAGACTCGATGCAGTTTGTAGCGAAACATCGCCGTCGCCACCGCCAATTGAAGTATGGGGTGGGCGATCCAGAGCGCGGTTTGGTGATCAGCTGTCATCAACCATTTCTTCTGCCAGCCGGGGGCGCCACGGTTGACGGAATGCTGCGATTAGACTTCTCTATATGCATAACCCTAGCAGGTCGGCCCCAAGGGTCAATGTACCAAGGTAATCGAAAGTAATGGTTACCGTAACAACCCCTAGCAGGCAGCTGTGGGTTGAATTGCGAGACATGCGGGGCGGGCTTTGTTTGAAGAAGCAGGCGTGCCGGGTTGCGTGGGAACAGCCACCCTTGGCTGTCCCCACATGATCCAGGTGGCGCGATTGAACTTATTGATTTTGATCGAGATAGAACATATCCAGCACGTGACTCTTGCTGTCGATCAGCAAGACCCGCCCGCCGTAGACGACTCGTTCCAGATCGTTGGATAGCCGGGGCAGCTGCTCTTCACAGACCAAGGGCAGGGACTGCGCCTGGTTCTGAACCTCGGAAGGCAGGGTACCGCCGCGGTGTATCTGACGTTCTGAGCCGGACGGAAGCTCAGGGCGCTCAGTTGCGCCGGCAGGAAGGTCGGAGGCATGGTCGTTGACACAACTTCGGATCGTCCTGCGATCGCGCAGCGTAAACAACGGAGTGTTGTCGTCCGCCGGCATCGTCGAATCCGAAGTTGAAGGGGGATCGGAGGGCGGAGAGGCAGGTGCAGGTGCAGGCGTAGGCGGCGCGCCACTGGAAGACGGCGCAGCCGGCAGCGTAGCAGCAGGCACCGACGCCGAGGAAGTCACAAAAGTCAGGAGCGCTTCCGAATCGACAACCGCCGGCTTCTTGCCGGTGGCCGCGGCCGCACCGGTGCCAGCGGCCCCGCCAGCCACCGTGCCGATCGCAGCGCCTTTGCCTCCACCGGCAATGGCGCCGATCACGGCGCCGAGGACGGCTCCGCCGCCGATTTTGGTGGCATTGCTCTTGGCGTGCGACTCGCCTTTGATCACCAGCGGTTCCACGTTTATCGAAGCCGCCACCGTGCCCGAACTCACGGTGTTCAGCACCAGGTCGAGTTCCCCGGGTTCGCTGAGCCGGCCGGTGGGATGCACGTCGGTGACTCGGCCGATGACATCGGCACCCTTGGGATAGAGTTCCCTGCCATTCACTTGAATCGCCTCGTCCAGCGTGCCGCGGAATGTGTCTCCCACCTGCGTCTTTTCGCTGCTGAGGTTGTCGATCATGCGCACCCGGATCGATGTACCAGAAGGAATCTCCAGAGATTTCTGCCCTCGCGCAGAGAGCGGGGAAAGCGCCAGCAGGAGAAACGTCAGCCCAGCACTTACGAGCGAGAAATGCTTGCGATTCATGTCCTTTTCACCTCGTTGAAGTTTCTGCAGGCCAGGCAAAGCGGCGTTTCACTCTTGGGATGCAGCCGCATGCCATGTGGCTGCACGAAAAATGCCGGCAATCTGCACATCAGTTTTGAGTTCCGATGAAAATAAAATACGAACAAGGCCAAAGATGGGCAGGAATCGTTCCACGCGGACGAGTGGTGAGAATGACGTTATAGTCTCCCAAGATTTCCAAGCTGTCGAGCACCGACGGAGCAGGTTCGGGAGCTACGGTTGCGAGATATTCGAGGAAGTCATATATGTCGGCTCCTTCCCGGTAGTCCTGCGCAACAAACGACAGGTCGGCGTTCGCTTCCGCGAAGTGCCAGACCAGGGAAGCCGCCGCCGTCACTGCATTTTCGTAACTCTGCTCGGAAACTGCACCGGGACCAGGATTATCGAAAACGATGCGTAGCTTGCGTTCATCCTCGCGGCTGAATTCGCGTACCTTGAGCGACCCGGTTTTGGCGGTGGCTTTCCAGTCCACATGGCGGGCCGAATCTTCCGGCATGTACTCGCGAATGAGATACAGGTCGTCGCCGCGGCCGCGGGCAAAAGTTTCAAATTCGCCTGTGATCAGCGGGATCACTTCAAAGAATTCGTCTGTCGTCTCCACCGGCGGATAGACCAGGACCTCGCGCGCCAGAGCCACGCGCCGCGTCTTGGTAAGGAAGGCGAAAGGAAAACGGGTGGCCAGACCAAAGCTGTTTTGTTGATAGCGTCCGCGACGCGGGAAACATAGATCTAGCTCGGCCGCGAGTTCGGCGCCCGCCGGAATATATGGAAAGTAAGCCGACTCCGTGAAGATTCCAGGCGGAGTGGCGGCGCCGTCAGCGACGCGGCGAAACTGGCGGTCCGGCAGTCTCACCCACTGTTGGGCTGGGGGCCGCCCCGGCGGAAAACCGAAAGTCGTAGGCACCGATTGCCACTTCGCTAAGGACTTCTGCTTGATTGGAACCACGCTGATCGAGAATGAAGGAAGCCACCGGCGGCGGTTCCGGATTACGATCTTTCCCCTAGTGGGACGGCCGGCGAAAACCTGCTCGGGCAGACGAATGTCCAGTTCAAGGTCGCGTAGCACGATGGCCGACGCCACACCCGATACCAGGATGGCTGCCAGCATCGCCGCCACGATCACGTAGAGCAGGTTATTGCCGGTATTAAGGGCCGCAACCCCGATCAGAAGCACGGTTACGACGTAGATGATGCCCACTCCGGTCACGTCGTAGTTGAAGGCGTCGCGGACCCGACCGCCCGCGACCCGGCGCGCCAGATAGGGCACCGTAGTCAGACCCACGACGACGGCCAACGTCAGCGCAATCGAAGCCAGGATGACGGTGATCCAAAGGCTGCCCGATTCGCGCGCCACGCTGGAGAAGAGCGCGGCGGCGAACGCTAGGATTAGCCCCAGGAGAGCCAGCAGGAACCGCTTCCAGATTTCCGGGACCTCGAAACGAAGGAACTGGGCGCGCGATCGAATGGCGGCCACCGGGGCCGGCGCTGCGGATATTACGGGATCAGCCATGGGCACGATTCGCTGTTTCGAGGTTAGCACCGCCGCGACTGAGCATCAATCCGTTTTGGGTTGACCAATAATGCGCCGTAACCATGCAATTGCCTTCTCAGTCGCCAGGTCCGCGGTGCGGCCGATTTTCGGAAAGCGCTCTCGCACCTTAGTCAACAGCCGGTGCGCCCAAACATATTCTGACGACAGGATGATTAAGCCGACGAGCAGGAACAGTACACCCTGCAGGACGGGCAAAAACAGGCCCAGGATTCCCAACAGGATGAATGCCCAGCCCACGATCAGGACCAGAATTCGCTTGGTGTAGGTTTTCACGGCCAACAATATCTCGGTTACGTTCTCTCTTCAAAGTATCAGGCGGGCCGTAATTGTGGCGGAAATACCTTCGGAATAAAGCAGGGGGTCAGAGGGTTTCCCGGGAAGTTCGGGACAGGAATGCAATCACCGATGAGTTGAATCGCTCTGGAACCTCTTCGTATGGCAGATGACCGACACCGTCAAATATCTCGACCTCGCAATGCTTGAACGCTTGGCGCAGCCGATCCGCCGAATCAGGACTGACTGCGGCATCCTTGCTGCCCCAGAGCAGCAGAGTTGGGATATTCGCGATTCGCGGCAGCGCCGCTTCCAGTTCCGCAAGATCGTGGTTCCATGACCTCACTATTCCCAGCGCATAGTTGAGGGTACCGGGAATCTTAAAAGACGCAGAGTAGCCAGTGAGCGTACCTGGACGTATGCGCCGAGGGTCGCCGTAAAGACGACGCAGTAACACGTCGTGGACAATCCCCAAGCACGGTTCGAAGCGCAGAAGCACCCAGGAAACCGGTGCCATGCTCACAAAAGGAGCGAGTCGCCTGCCGTGAGCCGACCATGGATTCACCGGAGCGACCAGAATCAGGCTCCGCACCCGCTCCGGCGCCAGGGCCGCCGCCATCATGGCTGTCGCGCCGCCATGCGACGTTGCCAACAGATCGCAGGAATCGACGCTAACGCTGTCCAGAAAATGCAGCAGACGTTCGGCCTGCCCCCGGAAGCTGCCGTTCGCGTTGGGTGGCCGGTCGGAAAAGCCCACACCCGGCATGTCCACCGCGTATACCGTCGCTTTTTCTGCCAGTGGGGGCAGGGCGAATCGCCAGGAGAAGGAATATCCCAGCAATCCATGCAGCAGAAGCAACGGGGGGCCGGAACCGCTGCGTAGATAGCGCATGCGGTAGCCATCGAGCACGGACCAGCATTCGTCACCCGGCGTTGAATCCTGGAGCTTGGTTTGGATTTCTGTTCCGTTAGTCAACTGGGTTTCTTTTCGCTTCGGACAACTCGGTAACCGCGGCAATCCTCTATGTAAGTGATATCGCCTCTATTGCCTTTTTCCGCGGGGAGCCTTGGCTCTCCGCATTTTTGTCTCGGCTACCCCGGCCGTTTCTTCCGCAATAGTTTCTTGAGCACACGCATGCCTTTGTCCACGTGCTTCTCCTGCAGCAGGAATGGCGGCAGAAAACGCAGGACCGTGTCCTGTGTGCTGTTCAAGAGCACGCCTTCGGCCAGCGCCTCTTCGACGATAGGACGCGCCGGGACAGCTAGCTGCAGCCCTTGGATCAGGCCACGCCCCCGGACTTCGTTCACCGCGTCATGACGCTCGCCCAGAGCCTTCAACTGCTCTTGCAAATAGGTTCCCACTCGCATCACATTTTCCAGGAGCCTTTCCTCTTCGATGATCGCCAGGTATTCGAGGGCGACGCGACAAGCCAGAGGACCGCCTCCAAACGTTGTTCCATGCTGTCCGGCGGAAATCGCGGAAGCAAATTCCTCTTTCGCCAGAAATGCACCCAGCGGCAGGCCCGCGGCTATCGGTTTGGCGATAGCGACGATGTCCGGCGTTACACCGAACGCCTGAAAAGCAAAGATGGTTCCGGTACGGCCGAGGCCGCATTGGATCTCATCGAAGATCAGAGCCGCCCGATGACGGTCGGCCAAGGCTCGGCACTCCTGAAGAAATTCCGCCGAGCATTCATGAATACCGCCTTCGCCGAAGATGGGCTCGAGCACAATGGCACAAGTGTGGTCGTTGATGGCCTGGCGTAAGGCTTCAAGATCATTGCGCGGGACGAACTTGACGTCTTCGAGGAGCGGTTCGAATCCCTTGCGATATTTGTCCTGCCCGGTGAGCGACATGGCGCCGAAAGTTCGTCCGTGATACGAACCCTGGAGGGCGACTAGTTGGCTCTTGGCTTCTCCCCCGGCGCGGTGTCCGGCCAGCCGGGCTAGCTTGATCGAGCCCTCAATGGCCTCGGTGCCGCTGTTCGAGAAAAATGCGCGATTCAAGCCCGACAGTTGGCAGAGTTTCTCGGCCAGGCGTCCCTGGTATTCGTTGTAGTAGAGGTTCGAAAAGTGAATCGCCCTGGCGGCCTGCTGGCGAATTACTTTTACCACCCGGGGATGGGCGTGGCCGAGAGCATTCACTCCCAGGCCAGCCACGAAATCCAGGTAGCGATTGCCTTCGCAGTCGTAGAGGAACACTCCTTTGCCCCGTTCCAGAGC
>Ga0307471_100001617_pt1 | contig 12414 bp, 12 predicted proteins | sample atmos_gasesAM3C__2_FD_204566 | JGI IMG/M metagenome (GOLD analysis project Ga0307471, IMG submission 204566) | Hardwood forest soil microbial communities from Morgan-Monroe State Forest, Indiana, United States - atmos_gasesAM3C_515 | ecosystem: Environmental > Terrestrial > Soil > Temperate... | reverse complement strand
TGGTGCTCCGCAAGGCTGAGTTGCGGAGCGAGGAGCTACTGCAATCGTGCTGGAAGCTGATCCGCGCGTGCGCCCTGTCGGTGGCGATTTCACAGCTGTTCTTCGTGATCACGAACTCAATGGTGCTGATGCATTCGACAAATATTTCGTTGCAAGGTGTGTTCGGCGCCAATTATGTGTGGGCCGGGGTGCTGGCGGTTGGGGCGGGACTGGCGCTTTTCGGGTGGCCGTCCGCGCTGCGGAACAGCGGGAATCCCCTGGCGCTGCTGCTGGCGGGATTACTGCTGACGGCTTCCGTGATGACCAGCCATTCCGCTTCCCGGATGGAAAATCGCGCCGCGCTGATGGGATTGACGGCACTGCATTTTCTTGCGGTGGCAGGCTGGATTGGTGGCCTGCCCTATCTCTTGCTTTCGGCAAGACGATTGGGAGATCTCCTGGTCAAAAATCAGATCGCACGGAGGTTTTCGGCGCTTGCACAGGTCAGCGTGGCGGTGCTGTTTCTCGCCGGGCTGGGGATGAGCTGGGCGTACGTGGGATCGTGGGACGCGATGTATGGCACGGCATACGGAGTGATGCTGGGTTCGAAGATCGCCTTGTTTCTAGTCTTGCTGTTGTTGGGATTGGCGAATTTCTATATCGTACGAGGACTCGGAAGAGAATCCGGAACCGGTGCAACCAGCCTGATGCGCTTTGGGGAAGCAGAGATCGGTATCGGCGTGAGCGTAATTCTGTTAGCGACTTCGATGACTTCGCAGCCGCCGGGCGTCGATTTGACACGAGACCGCGTGTCAATGCCAGAGATCGCGGAACGATTTGCCCCGCGGGCGCCAAGGCTTTCCAGTCCGGCCGTGAGTGAGATTTCGGAATCCTCGAAGGAGCTTGCAAAAAAGGCGGTCGCAGAGGGAAGGACGATGCCGGCGGCATTCGTTCCGGGCGATGCGGGTTTCGGCACAAATACGCCCGCGGATATTGCCTGGTCAGAGTACAACCACAATTGGGCAGGATTGGTGGTGTTCCTGATGGGAATTCTGGCGCTGCTTTCCCGCAGCCGATACCTTTCCTGGGCGAAAATCTGGCCGCTGGTATTCCTGTTGCTGGCTATTTTTCTGTTTTTCAGAGCGGACCCGGAAAACTGGCCCATGGGACCGAATGGATTCTGGGAGAGCTTTTCCGAGGCGGAGGTGTTACAGCATCGCGTGGCAATTGTGTTGATCATCGCGTTTGCGGTTTTTCAATATCGTGTTGAAACGAACCGCGTGAAATCGACGACGGCGGAGCTGGTTTTTCCCGCCGTCTGTGCCCTGGGGGGCGTGGTGCTGCTCACACACACGCATTCGCTGAGCAACGTAAAGGAGGAATTGCTGGCGGAGTTGAGTCATACACCGCTGGCTGTTTGCGGGATTGTGGCAGGATGGTCTCGCTGGCTGGAGCTGCGTTTGCCTGAAAAGAATCAATCGCGAAAGTACCTGGCGTGGGTGTGGCCGATCTGCTTCATTTTGGTGGGACTAATTCTGATGGATTACCACGAAAGTTGAGCGGGAGTTCGCGGCTGAGTTTCGGGAAGAGGCAAAGATGGGGAAAGAGGCGCTGATTGTTGTGGATGTCCAGCGAGATTTTTGTGAAGGAGGAGCGCTTGCCGCCGCGGACACGTTGTCGCTTCTGAAACCGTTGCAGGCATGTATCGATGCGGGGCGGCGGGCGGGAGCGGTGATTGTTTTCACGCAGGATTGGCACCCGGAGAACCATAGTTCTTTCCGATCCAATGGCGGGCCATGGCCGGTTCACTGTGTTGCGAATACTCCCGGGGCAGAATTGATGCCGCCCGTCGAAGCGAAAGCGAGCGACGTGATCATCCACAAGGGCGCGGGCGTGGACGGCGCCGGGTATTCCGGATTTGAGATCACTGGGCTTGCGGAGCGCTTCAGGGAATTGAAGATTGAACGCGCGGGCGTTTGCGGTATCACGACGGAGTATTGCGTACGGGCTACGGCGCTGGATGGGGTTCAGGCGGGATTCCAGATTACGGTATTGACCGACATGATTCGAGGCGTGCAGGCGGCCGAAACGCAGAAAGTGTTGACGGAGTTGAGGAATGCGGGCGCGAAGACGGCAACGGCTGCGGAGTGGTTGAAGAATTTGTAGGGAGCGCCGGGAGTTGTGCGGATTTTTTTGGAGAAAATCCGGGAGCTGGCATGAAGGCCAGCGCTACAACGCAGACAGCGGGGAAACACGAGAATTCCAGGATCAGGGGATGATGCGGACATGAGGCGCAGCGGTGCTGCGCCCTTTCGTTAGGTCTGACCGAGGATGGCGTCGAAGTAGGCCTGCAGGTCAGGGGAGTTCCAATCCTGCGGACCAATAATCTTGCGGAGAATTACACCCTTGCGATCGATGATGTAGGTCTCTGGATACATGGAGCTGCCGTAGCTCTCCGCGATGGGCGAATGATTTTCTCTGGTGCCGGGATCCCGGTACGTGGGATAGGTTACTCCCTGTTCGCGGAGGAATTTTTCATAAGCCGCAGGATCTTCGTCGGCAGCCACTCCCAGGACAACGCCATTGCGCGGACCGATGTACTTCTGCAAGCGAATGAGTCCGGGTGTCTCCTCCAGGCACGGCGGGCACCATGTGGCCCAGAAATTCAGCACGACCACCTTTCCGCGTAGTCCCGCAAGACGCGCGGGCTTGCCGTCCAATTCCAGGGCAAAGTCTCCGGCCTTCTTGCCGGCGACGGAGGATTCCCCCTGGCGGAAATGCGGGAGAGTAAAAAAAGCAAGCACCGCGAACGCGAAGCCCATGCTGCCCCAGGCCAGTAATTTCCGGAAAAGCGTGTTCATATGCCGCTATAATAACGTAGAGAAGCCGCACCGAGAAGTCCGGACATACCCGCAAAGGTCATGACAAATTTCCCCCAAAAGCCGGTTCGACTTTCCGCCATAGTGCCTGCGCGTAATGAAGAAGCGGTCATTCATGCATGCGTGGAATCCCTCGCGCAACAATCGGAAATTACAGAGATTCTGGTGGTGAATGACCAATCGACGGATCAAACCGCGGCAGTAATTCAGGATTGCATGCGGCGGCTTCCGCAGGTGAGGCTTCTGGAAACAAAAGAACTGCCAGCCGGCTGGGTGGGAAAAAACAACGCGCTGTGGCTGGGAGCAAGCGAGGCCAAGGGCGATTGGCTGCTGTTTACGGATGCGGATGCGGTGCACAACGGCGACTCCGCGGCCAGGGCGCTGGCGATTGCCGGGGAAGAAAATGCCGTGATGGTTTCGTTTTCACCGCAACAAGTGATGGAGACGTGGTACGAGAAATCGCTGATTCCGTATGTCTACTGCCGGTTGGCGAGCAGGTTTTCTTTCGCGGAAGTGAACGACCCGCAGAAGGCGGCGGCTGCGGCGAATGGCCAGTTTTTGATGATCCGGCGGGATGTTTATAGGGCGGTGGGCGGGCACGCCAGCGTCGCCGGGGAAGTTTTGGAAGATGTGGCGCTTGCGAAGCGGGTGAAAAGCGCGGGCTACCGCATCTGGTTTGGGAGCGGGAAAGACATTGTGCGCGTGCGGATGTATCGTTCGTTCGCTGCGATGTGGGAAGGCTGGAGGAAGAACCTATATCTGCTGATGGGCGGAAGCGAGGGAGCAGTGGGCAGGGAATTCGTCCGGGCGGTGGCGTCGGAGATAGCGGCTGTGATTGCCGCCATTTCGGCCTGGGGATTTACAGAATCGGCGCTGGCAGCCTTGGGAGTGTTGGCTGTGGGAATGGTTGGAATATCCGTGGCCTACGACGGGGAATTAAAGCGTAGCCAGTTTCCGGCCGGGCTCATTTGGTATGGCATTCCGGGAAGGCTGCTCTTCGCCGGAGTATTGCGGGCGTCGTATCGCGCCCACAGGAGAGGTAAGCTGGAATGGAAGGGAAGAGAGTATCCAGTGGGTGCCCCTGGTGCATCGAAAGGATAGCGAACTGAGGCTATGGTTTATCTGACGCGCAAAATTGAGTTTTCCGCCTCGCACCTATACCACAACCCGGCGTTCAGCGCCGAGGAAAACCGGCGGATTTTTGGCAAGTGCAATAACCCGCACGGCCACGGGCACAACTACACGCTGGAGGTGACGGTAGCGGGCGAGCCGGATCCCAGGACGGGCATGGTGCTGGATTTGAAGGAGCTCAAGGAGATTCTGGAGCGCGAAATTATGCAGCGCATGGATCACCGGTTTCTGAATTATGAGGTGGCGGAATTGAAGGGCCAGATCCCGACGTGCGAGAACATTGCGCGAGTTATCTGGAGCCTGCTGGAGCCGAAAATCACGCAGGGGCGTCTTTACAAGGTGAGGCTGTACGAATCGGCGGACCTGTTCGCGGAGTGTTACCGGAATGGAGCGAGCCGCGCATGAGCGACGGGCTGAAGATCGCGATGGGGCGTCGCTACCGCTTTGCGGCGTCGCACCGGTTGCACAGTGATGTGTTGAGCGAAGAAGAGAATAGCCGCGTCTACGGGAAATGCAATAACCCCTACGGGCACGGACACAATTATGTGGTGGAAGTCAGCGTGTCTGGAACTGTCGATCCCGCCACGGGCATGATCGTGAATCTGACGGACCTGGACGGCTTCGTTGAGCGCGAGGTGATTGAAGTGTTTGATCACAAATCGTTGAACGAAGACGTGGAGCTCTTTCGCGAGCAAGTGCCAACGACGGAGAACGTCTGCATGGAGATCTACCAGCGCCTGAAACAGTTCCCACTGGCGAAGCTTGAACGGGTTCGGGTTGAAGAGACCTCGAATAACTCGTTCGAGTACGCCGGTGAAGAAATCCAGGATCGCGCGGCGGTCCGGTAAAAGGGGAAAATGCCAGTGACGAAGCCAACGGAAATAATGCTGCACGAAGCGAACGTGGAAGTGCCAAGGGAGAGCATCACGGACCTGGTGCGCAAAATGATCGTATTGGTGGGCGAAGACCCGAACCGCGAGGGGCTGCGGAAGACCCCGGAGCGGTTTGAGAAGGCCCTGAAGTTCCTGACCAGTGGGTACCACCAGAATCTGGAAAGCGTGCTGAATGGAGCGACGTTCAGCGTGCACTACGATGAGATGGTGGTGGTGAAAGATATCGAATTTTTCAGCTTGTGCGAGCATCACCTGCTGCCGTTTTTCGGGAAAGCGCACGTGGCGTACCTGCCGAGCAAGAAAGTGCTCGGACTCAGCAAAATTGCGAGGCTGGTGAACATGTTCGCGAGGCGGCTGCAGATTCAGGAGCGCATGACCAGCCAGATCGCGGACGCAATCTGCGAGAAAATCAGTCCGGAAGGCGTTGGCGTGATCATTGAAGCGCGCCACCTATGCATGCAGATGCGTGGGGTGGAGAAGCAGCACGGCCAGGCGGTTACCAGCGCAATGCTGGGATCATTCCGCCATAACAAGCAGACGCGCGACGAATTTTTGTCGCTTGTGCGTGCACAGAAGAGCTAAGCCAACCACGCCGTTCCGGGCGGCGGAAGCGCAGAAAAACGCGACGAGAGCTTGGGGGCTGGGAATCCATATTGGCGCTGGACCGTGGTGTCAGGCCGGATTAGATTTGATTATGGCGACGACTTCCACCACCGAAACGCTCTCTGCCGTAGCCGCCAAGCCGTCCGAGAACCGCATCTTAATATTCCTTAGTTTCCTCTCCATCTATGTCATCTGGGGATCAACGTATCTGGCCATCCGGTACGCTGTGGAAACCATTCCTCCGTTCTACACCGCTGGGATCCGGCATCTTTGCGCGGGAAGCATCCTGCTGACCTGGGCGCTGGCGAAGGGACTACGGCCGACGTGGAGGCAGATTCGGGCCAGCGTGGTGATCGGATTTTTCTTTTTCCTCATCGGGCACGGTTCGGTGCACTGGGCAGAACAATTCGTCCCGAGTGGACTTACCTCGCTGCTGATCGCTATTGAGCCCATTTTCGTGTTCTTGCTTTCCTCGGCGGCGGCACGAACCTGGAAATTGAATGGCATGTTGCTGACAGGCATTCTAATGGGCCTGGTCGGCGTGGGAATGCTGGTGCATGGCACGACGGGCGCGACCGGGCATAGCCTGACGATTGGATCGATTGTGATTCTGATCGGCGCGTTTTCCTGGTCCTTGGGCATTATTTATTCACGAAAATCGCATCTGTCTGGAAATCCCCTGCTGCTATCAGCGCTGTCGCTACTGTCCGGTGCGGTGATGCTGCTGATTACCGCGACAATTGCCGGGGAGGCGCGGGGATTTTCGCTGGCCCAAGTGACTACAAAGTCGTGGGTTGCGCTGGCATACCTGATCGTGTTCGGATCGGTGATTGCATTTACGGCCTACAGTTGGCTGTTGGAGCACTACTCACCCACGCTGGTGGCAACGCATACGTATGTCAATCCCGTGGTGGCCGTCATTTTGGGGTGGGCGTATGGAGGCGAAGCGCTGACGTTGAGAGTGGGGATGGCGGCGGCGTTGGTCGTGTTTGCGGTAGTGCTGGTGGACCGGGGAACCAACCGTCTTCAGCGGCAGGGCTGATTTTTCGCGCGAATCTTACATACAAATAGAGTTTTGCTTGCTACCTGGCAGGGGGTGTGGTGAACTCTGCAGTGCGATACCGCCATGTTAGGGCAGAGACTTAGCCACTACCTGATTGAACAAAAGCTCGGCGAAGGTGGCATGGGCGTGGTGTACCGAGCGCACGACGAGAAGTTGCAGCGCGACGTGGCTCTGAAATTTCTGGATACACTGCCCACACCGAGTTCCGCCAGCCACGAGCGAGCGCTACAGGAAGCCCGCAACATATCGGCACTGAATCATCCTAACATCTGCACCGTGTATGAAGTCGGCGAGGTCGAAGGAAGGCCTTTCATTGCCATGGAGTTCGTGGAAGGGCGCCCGTTGAGTATGGAGATTCTATCCACGGGGCTCTCGCAGGAACAGGTGGAGCGGTACGGCTTGCAATTGGCCGATGCATTGGCGCATGCGCACAGCCGGGGGGTGATTCACCGCGACCTGAAAGCGGCAAACGTGATCGTGACTCCCAGCGGGCGCCTGAAAGTGTTGGATTTCGGCATCTCGAGACGATTTGAGCCGGGGCGAGTCGGCGACGGAACCACGGTGCTCGACGCATCTTGGGAATCGCAACATACCTTCACTGGCACACTGCCCTATATTGCTCCGGAGATTCTGAAGGGAGAGGAAGCGGATGCGCAGAGCGACATCTGGTCGCTGGGCGTGTTGTTGTACGAAATGGCCGCTGGCCACAGGCCGTTCCGGGGTGCGACACCGTATGAATTAAGCGCGGCGATTTTGCGTGAACGGGCGCCGGAGATTTCTCCGGCGATGCCGCCGGTGCTGAAGAGCGTGATCGAAAAGTGCCTGGACAAGGATCCCGGGCGGAGGTACCAGAGCGCGGGGGAGGTGCGAGCCGCACTGGAAGCTTCCAGCACAGCTTCACGGACGCATGATTTTGTGAGCGTGAAAACAGAGACGGGTCCGATGGCTACCCTCTTTTCCCGAAGAAACATCCTGATCGTTTGCGTGCTCTTGGGATTGGCTGGAGGACTGACGTACTGGCGGAACGGCAGAGCGACAAAGGGAAAGCCTCTCGTGCCGTTGCCAGGGGCCATTCAATCCATTGCGGTTTTGCCGCTGGAGAATCTTTCAGGGGATCTTTCGCAGGACTATTTCGCTGACGGAATGACCGACGCCTTGATCACGGAGCTGTCGCAGATCCGCAAGCTACGCGTAATTTCGCGAACCTCTGTGATGCAGTACAAGCACACGCAGAAATCCCTCGACCAGATCGCGCAGGAATTGAACGTCGATGCAATCGTGGAGGGATCGGTGGTGCGGGCGGGAGAGCGGGTGCGCATTTCCGCAAAACTTTTCCAGACGAGCATTGAAGGCGCATTGTGGGCCGGGAATTTCGAGCGGAACTTCACCGATGTGCTGGCTTTGCAGAGCGACGTCGCGACAGCCATTGCTCGCGGAATCCAGGTGGAACTGTCCGGCACGGAGCAGAGCCAACTGGCGCGGAGCCGCAGCGTGGTTCCAGAAGCGTATGAGGCGTATTTGAAGGGGAAATATGAGGCGGAGAAGCGTACCCCGGAGGCGTTCCACGACGCGGCGACTTATTTCCAGAAAGCGATCGAGAAAGATGATACCTTCGCCGCTGCGTACGCCGGCCTGGCGGACACGTACCTGGGCATGAGCAATTATCAGATAGCCCCGGCGGAGGCGTTGATTCCGAAGGCCAAACAGGCGGTGGAGAAGGCTTTGCAATTGGATGACCGGTTGGCGCAGGCTCATACCTCCCTTGCCGCAATTCGCTTCTACCATTTGGAAGGCGGAAATCTGGAGGAAGAATTCCTGCGCGCCATAGCCCTGGACCCCGGCTATGCGCAGGGACTCCATTGGTATGCGTTGTACCTTGGCGCGACCGGAAGGAAAGAGGAGTCCATCCGGGAGATCAAGCTGGCACGAGAGATCGACCCAAAGTCTCTAATCATCAATGCAAACCTCGGCTTTATTTACTATCTTGCGGGTGACTACAACCATGCCGAGGAGGCGGAGAAGAATACCATCCGAATGGACCCGAGTTTTGTCTCCGCACATGGCTATCTCGGCCAGATCTACGTGGCGAAACGGCAGTACGTCGAGGCAATCGACGAGTTTCGAACGGCGGCGTCTCTCTCGCCTGGAGATATGGCGGGCCAAGCGGACCTTGGCCACGCATATGCCAGTTCGGGAAAGAGGAGCGAGGCCGAACAGATTTTGCACGAGTTGAAGAGTGTTCAGGGAAAACGATATGTATCCACGTATGACTTCGCGGTCGTCTATTCGGGTTTGCACGACGTAAGCAAGACATTGGAGTGGTTGGAGAAGGGTTATGTGGAACGGAACGGGAGGCTGACCAACCTGGCGGTGCACCCGCAATTTGCTTTTCTGAGGAAAGAACCCAGATTCCAGAACATTATCGAAAAGATGTGGGGGGCGAGGCTGTACGAGGAGGCGAAACCGTAGTCCGCGCAAGAGGCGGTGTTTCCCGGAAGGATCTTTTCTTGACGGTGGAATAGGCCTGGCATAGACTGCGCTCGCTCGGCGGTCTCCACCAGGACGCGTGGCGGAGTATTCCGCGTTCGCAGCAAGGACGCGACCGCACAGGGGGAACGATCATGTCAAAGAAGGTCACCATCTCACTCAGCGGGATCGTGAAAGAAATAGACAAGGCCACGGGACAACTCTCGGCGGCAAAGCGTAAAGCCGCTGCGCGCCGGGAGAAGCAGAGTCTGGCAGTGAATATCAAGAAGTTGAAAAAGATCAGGTACGAGGTCCAGATGCGTTGCAGGGGGCTGACCATCGCAGTGTTGACGAAATAGTTGCACGAGATAATCACTATTTCTTCCGAGGGAAACACGAAAACGAGGGGCTCGCGTCGACCCCGTCCCGGTACAGGCGGGCGCAGAGAGACGAGAGCGAGATACCGGCGGAGTGTGCCGCTGGTGCTGTATTGGCAGGACGGCGAACTAGTATTTGAGAATTTCGCCTTGCGGAGCAGGATGAGCGCGGATCCGCTGGTCTGCTCCATTCTTCATTATTGCGGCGAGTGGCGTGCCTTTGGCGAGATCTCTTCCTACCTGAATGCGTACGACGAATCCTCAGTTCTGAAGACTTTGGAGCAACTTTGTGAGAACGGAGTGCTGGAGCGGTCGGGCCGGAAGCGGGACCCGCGCGTTGAGGCTATGGAGAGCTGGGCGGACTGGAATCCCGCAGCGGGCTTCTTTCACTTTTCCACCAAAGATACAGAGTTTGCCATCGATCAGGCGGGCGCATTCGAAGAGTTAAAGCGGCAGGCGAAACATAATCCGATGCCGGTACCGTTGAAGAAGTGTCCGAAGGCGGCTCAGACGAAGCTGCCACGAGCGCGAACGGGCGGGGAGTTTGTGCGGGTACTAAAAGGCCGGCGCACCTGGAGAAAATATGGCCCCACGGTTGTGTCGCTCGAAGTGCTTGCCGAGACCCTGGAGTTGACGTTTGGAATTCAAGGCTGGGCTGACGTGTCAGGTTTAGGGCGAGCCGCGATGAAGACTTCACCATCGGGCGGGAGCCTGCATCCGATCGAGGCGTACGTTCTGGTGCAACGCGTGAAGGGACTGAAGAGGGGAATCTTTCACTACAACGCGGAGCGGCACGAATTGGAATGGCTAAGAAAGGGAATTGGACGGCGGACGCTGGAACGAAATCTGGGGAGCCAGTGGTGGTTCGCGAGAGGCGCTTTTTTGGTGCTGATGACGGCGGTGTTTGCCCGGACGCAATGGAAATATGATTTCCCGCGCGCGTACCGGGCGATTCTGCTGGAGGCGGGGCACTTGTGCCAGACCTTTTGCCTGACAGCGACGTGGCTGGGCCTGGCGCCTTTTTGCACGATTGCGCAGACGGACACGAGATGGGAGAAGTGGCTGGGGATCGACGGAGTGAAGGAGTCGATCATTTACGTGGCGGGAGCGGGGACGATGCCAGCGGACATGCGTGATGCGAATATTTTGAGGATAGGGAAGGACGCGGCCTCGAAGTTAACGCGCAGATGACGAGGCCGTGCCTAAACATTAGCGGACTAAATTCTTACTTCTTGGCTATGGCGACTGAGGCGCGGGTGGTTTCCCAGTCCATGTTTAAGGTGCCGCCGTTGGCGGACTTGTCGAAGGAAATGGTGAAGTTCTCGACGGGAGCGGGAAGCTTGGAAACCTTCATGTCCACCCGCGCGAGATCATCCGAGGGACCGGAATAAGCGGTGCCCCACTCACGGGTTTTCTTGCTGATGATGAGCGTCCACTTGTCCTTATCGGGAATGGTGAAGAGGGTGTAACTACCCGCGGGGACGGCGGCGCCGCCCACGGTAACGTCGGCAGTGGTGACAAAGGTGGTTGCTTCGTTTGCACCGGCGCGCCAGACCTTTCCGAAGGGGACCAACTCTCCGTAGATCTTACGGCCCTTGGCGCGTGGGCTGGAGTAATCGACGGTGATGGACTTGCCGTCGCCCAGGTCAAGTGTTGCCGAGGCAGGCGGGCTGGGGCGCTTCGATTTATCCTCCTGGGCGTGACGCGCCATGGCAACCAAACCCAGTGCAAGACAGACTGCTGAAAGTGCGACGATCGCTTTGCGCATAATGCTCTCCTCTGAATTGGCAATCGCTCGCTGGACGGAAGCGTGCCGGCAAGGATAAGGAACTACCGCTAGCATTGAACAGGATTTAGAGTCAGGTTGCAAGGCGGGAAGTTCCGATAAGCGCGGCCCACATGGCGTGTTGCGTGCGCTTTACACCCCGAACAAAGCTGTGCTACTTTAGAGGAGTCGAAGAAAAGAGGAAATTTAAAGGGACGACGGTGGGGGGCACTTGAGCGACGCGAAAGTCATGTTGATCGAACAATTCCGCACGCATGTTAAAGATACGGGATCGCCAGAGGTGCAAATTGCACTTCTAAGCGAGCGCATCAACTACTTGACAACGCACCTCAAGTCGCACGTCAAAGACCATGCATCACGCCGGGGGCTCATTATGATGGTGAACAAGCGGCGGCGCCTGCTGGACTATCTCAACCGGCGAGACCCGGATCGGTATCACCAGATTGTCGAACGCCTTAGCCTGCGCAAGTAACAGCCCGCGAAAGCACGCGCGGCGCAACTTGCGATTTCACAAACGCACAAATTCCCGACGGAGTCTGTTCGCCAGCCGTTTGATGGTTGGACGTGAACGTGCCCGGTCTGTCGCGGCAGGCTGCCTGGCGTCTGTCTTGGTGTAATCGCGTGCGAAGCAGTGCCGCTTCACAGCGAGCCTTCCTCAATTCTTCACTCTGACGAGTTGAACAGCGAACAGATTCCTCTCAAGAGGAACCAAAGGAAGAAGACAATGTCCGAAAATAATCACATACCCGCGCCATTTCAAGTATCGATTGAGGTAGGAGGGCGCGCGCTGATTTTGGAATCGGGGAAGATCGCCAAGCAAGCCAACGGCGCGGTCACTGCACGTTATGGTGACACAGTCGTCTTGGTGGCCGCGTGCATCGGCACGAAGGCGAGCGACCGCGACTTTCTGCCCTTGACGGTGGACTACCGCGAGAACACCTATTCTGCCGGAAAGATCCCCGGTGGGTTCTTCAAGAGGGAGGGAAGGCCGACGGAAAAGGAAATTCTGGTGTCGCGACAGATCGACCGGCCGATGCGGCCACTGTTTCCGGAATCGTTGCGGAATGAGACGCAGATTATCGCCATGGTACTGTCCGCGGATAGCGCCAATGATCCCGACGTGATTGCAATGACTGCGGCGTCCGCGGCGGCGTACTGCTCTGACCTGCCGTTCACGGACCCGATTGCGGCCGTGCGCGTTGGGTTGCTGGAGGGGAACTTGGTGGCGAATCCGACG
>Ga0307471_100001616_pt1 | contig 12416 bp, 9 predicted proteins | sample atmos_gasesAM3C__2_FD_204566 | JGI IMG/M metagenome (GOLD analysis project Ga0307471, IMG submission 204566) | Hardwood forest soil microbial communities from Morgan-Monroe State Forest, Indiana, United States - atmos_gasesAM3C_515 | ecosystem: Environmental > Terrestrial > Soil > Temperate... | reverse complement strand
GACCTGTTGCTGGACTTATTGTTGCAGCATCGCAACAAGTTGCGCCGTCTATCGCCGGACAGCGAAGCCACCCGCCGAGTGCAGAATCTGGTGGAGGAGCGGCGCAAACTGGTGGATGAAAAGACGGCGCAGATCAATCGCTTGACTGATCACCTGAAGATCTACTTCCCACAGATGCTGGAGTGGTTTGCACGGCTGGATAGCGATGTGGTGTGTGCCCTGCTGGAGCGGTGGCCAGCGCTCGAGGAGTTACAAAAGGCTCCGCCGGCGAGCCTGCGGGCTTTCTTTCGCAAGCATCGGTGTCGGGATCGAGAACAGATCGAGCACCGAATGGAAGCAATTCGCCAAGGCGTTCCGGCGATTCACGATCGGGCGGTGATTGAAGCCAAAAGTGCGGCCGTGAGAGTGATCGTTCGAGTCGTGCGTGTCCTGGGGGAAGGCATTGAGGATCTGGACGGGCAGATCGAGGAGGCGGCAGCAGCGCATCCGGATTTTTTCATCTTTAATTCGTTGCCTGGTGCGGGCCCGGTGATGGCTCCTCGCTTGTTGGCAGCATTTGGCTCGCAGCGGGAACGTTATCGGAGTGCGGACGAGGTTCAGTCCTTCAGCGGAATTGCCCCACTGACAGAAAGCAGCGGGAAAAGGAAGTGGGTACATTTTCGCTGGGCCTGCCCGAAGTTCCTACGGCAAAGCTTTCACGAATGGGCGGGTCATTCGATCGCCCAATCGGAGTGGGCGCGAGCGTACTACCAGCAACAACGTAGTAAGGGCAATACCCACCATGAGGCCGTGCGAGCCCTGGCTTTCAAATGGATTCGCATCGTATTTCGTTGCTGGCAGGACAGAGTTGCTTACGATGAAAACACGTACCTGGCCGCGCTCGTGAAGCGCGGCTCCCCGCTGGACGCTATCGTAGCTATGGGGAAAACGTTGTGAAAAGGTTGTGGATACTCGGTGATTACATCGTCGAGGCCGACAAAAAAGTGCTTGACAGACTTACTCAGATGTCTCGGATAACCCAAAAAACACGCTGGCCGATGCAGAGGTCTTTTATGGCGACAAGCTTTACCGTCCGTTGCGACGCGACGGATCAGTATTCGTGGCTTATGCGCAGCGCGAGAGGGATTCCTATCAGGGATAGCGGGCAAAAGCTTGGAGCGAACAGGCCTTGCGCGGCTACCTCGCGGTCCTGCGGCTGGAGGACAAGGCTCTGCTCAGGATTCTAGCCGAGGCAGGCGGCGGGCTTCAGCAGCAATTCGATCATGGAGAAGCTTCCCTTCCTGCGCGGCCTCAGCAGCGCATCGCTGCGCGCGCGAAAGTCGCACGTCAACGCGGGATGCAAGGCGCTCGACTGCGCCCCTCTCCTCGCCGAGGGTTCGGGCGCAGGCGATTTCCGCATTCATCAAATCAATCCCGCGCTTGGTGCCCTGCGTGGGGTAGTGATCGACGTGGGGAGAACATTCGAAGTGGCGTGGCATCTCCTAGAGCGGCCTTCGCCGAATATCAAGCCGAAGCAGAAGGATACGACCGGCGCAACCCGTCTCTTCATGGCCAGCAAGACGAAGGCGTGGTACGTGATCGAAGGCGATTCCGGCCGTCGGATTGCGGCCTTCGTTGACGCCAAGGGTTCCTGCAGTTGCCGGCTCTACGCTTTGGACACCGGCCGCTTCGTCAGGAAGTCTCGCGCGGATGGCTCGTTTGGAGCAGTCTTCGCCGCACTGATGCGCGAAGGTTTCGAGTTCAGACCACCTTACCGCCTGATCTGGTTGCGACGGAAAAGCAGGGTCTGCCGGGCGAGATTGTGCGCGCCGCGAAAATGGCAGGTCAACGCGTCACATCCTCAAACAGATGATCAAAAGGTCCCACGCCCGAGAATGATTGCTGACGACCAACAACGAATGCCATCGCGTGCAGCACGAATGTGATTCTGGGAATCGATCAAAAAACTAGGCCCGCCGCTCGTGATTCTGTCCTCTCACGTTTTGAGCAGCGGGCCAGGAGCATTTTCGTCTGTGCTGGCCGTCATCTGAACACATTCACGATTTGCAAATCAAGCCACACTACTCAAAGCGCGCGTTGGGTTCAGAGGGCGTACTCGCGGGTTCCCAAATCCGACACAGGCCGGACACCGCAGAAGGTGCAAAACGTGAATTGCAGTAAACCCGCATAAAATCTGGCTGCCCCCCAGGGATTCGAACCCCGATATGCTGATCCAGAGTCCATTCCCGGCCTCTGAAGACAAAGTAAATCCAGCGTCTCCGACTGCAGATCGCGGCAAAGCTCAGCAAAACCCGCAAGCCAGGCGCAAATGAAACTGAGCAGAACTGAGGACCTGCCTGACCAGCCCTCAGATTTTAGGACGATTGCTGTCGCGGAACGCGCGATAGGATCCTCGGAGGACTGCTGGCTGAAGACCCTTGAAGGTTTTGACATGGGAGAAGGGTTCGTGCAGCAGCCCGAAGAACACTCTGAGCTTACCCAAGTTGGCCTGGTTCAAATCCTACATTGGCGAAGTTTTCGACGGTCACTTCGCCCCGGCGACGACTGCCCCTTGCGTATCCCGGACCGTACCGGCAATCCGGCCAGTTGCTTGGGTCTGGCCAAAAGCAACATACACCGAGAAACAGGAACACGACACCCGCGAGTTTTGCATCCGCCCACATGAGCGTGAACCATGCTATTCCGGCAGCCCCACACGTCGTACCATCTCCTTAAACCTCGGGTCCGAACGCAGAGGGTCCCACGCGATGAAGTACCTGAGTGACGGCATCGAGCTTTCGCGCTCGGCGAAGGCCTTTTCAAGCCAGGCAAATGCTCGATCGTTTTCACCAAGCACACCGTGCATGTACACCATCATGATCCGTGGCACGTGTCTCTGCTTTGCTACCGCCTCTCCTGCCGTTGCCCATTCGCGCATGGCGCCGGGATAACCGTCTTTCTCGTAAGCACGGCTCATCGAATGGGCAAGGTCTGTATAGCCTAGGGATATCATCCAGTCTTGCCACACCTCGTTGGCCTCTTTCAGGCGGCCGGTCTTCCATAACATCAGGCCGAGATTCCAGTAATTCTCGAACGTAACAGGGTGTGTCGCCATAAATCTCCGTTCACGTTCGATCTGTGATTCGAGAGGAACGAGAGGAGAGATCTCTGGGCAGTCCAGGTCGGGATCGAGTTGGAGCTGGATTTCTTTCTCTTTAAGGCCCTCGTCGAATCGTCCCATAGAGTCGAGGAAGCCTGCGTACGAACAATGAGCCTCAGCAGAGTTCGGGTCGAGCTCAAGCGCACGCTCGTATTCCTTTTCCGCACCGCTCCAGTCCCAGTCAACGTATAAGGCGTTGCCCAGAGCGAAATGTGCCTTGGCCAGTGTGTCATCGAGTGCCAATGCTTTCATCAGCGCCGTTTTTCCTTTAGCCAGAACTGTAGCTGGGAAGGGGGACGGGGCCAAGTCGTCCTGATAAAAGAACAGCGAATCCCAATATCCCATATAGGCTGGGGCATAGTTCGGATCTCGTCGAATCGCCTCTTCGAAGTACCCAGCAGCTTGGCGTATATCCTCCTGTTGGGCCGCCTTATCCTGGTCCTTTCCATACGCGTCCCGGTTCGCCGAAGCCAAGTAATACCGACCTTTCCAATACGCGTCCAGGGCCTCTGGGTTGACCGTTCGCGGCTTGGTCAGGCGGACGGTCTCCCCGGGACTCATATTGACTCGAATCTCATCGGCGATCTCTTTTGCCACAGTACTCTGCAATGCCAACACGTCACTTAGATCGCGATCGTACGTGCGAGCCCACAGATTTGTGTCCTTAGGCGCATAGATCAACTGTGCCGTGATGCGCACGCGATCAGCAGAGCGTTGGACCGCGCCTTCAATCACTGCATCTACGCCCAGTTCCTGTGCAATTTGTGGCAATGTTTTATCAGTGTTCGCATACCGCAAAACAGATGTGTGCGAGACCACCTTCAGCGCGCGCACTTGTGAGAGGTCAGTGATCAGTTCCTCTGCCATTCCATAGGCGAAATACTTTTGCGAGGGATCGTCCGAGAGATTCTTAAGCGGTAGAACGGCAATGGAGCGAATTTGAGGAGTACGACTCGTGATGGAAAGGTGGCGCCACATGTTGGCGGGCCCCAGGCCCAGCAACCCGATCAGCAAAATGAAGATGGCGAGATCCGCGCCTCGTCCGATCCTCAACCTGCGTCCAGAGACTGCCGAGCCTCTAACCCTTGCCGATTCTTGACCAGTCGGCGTGGCGGTAACGCTTCCATCTGCGGGCGCGATAAAACGATATCCTCTTCGCGGCAGGGTCTCAATGAATCTCGGTGTATCTGCCCTGTCGCCCAGCGCCTCGCGCAGTCGCTTGATGGCATTATTTACTCCACCATCAAAGTCCACAAACGTGTCGGATGGCCAAATGCGCTTCCGCAGTTCCTCCCGGGTCACGATCTCGCCCGGCTTTTCGAGAAGCACCTGAAGAACCTGGAAGGGTTGTTCCTGCAGTTTGACCTTAGCGCCCTGTTTGCGCAGCTCTCCCGCACGCAGATCAACTTCGAAGACGCCGAAGCGAATAACCTGGGTTGGACTGGCAGTGTTCACGGAGGCGAGCACCCCCACTGTAGGGCAGAGTTTACCACTGTTTCGAAAGCCTTGGACAGCTGGACTACATGGGTTCCAACGCGCCCAATTTCAATTGTTTGGCTGGACAGCAACAAGACAGAACCTCGACAGCTGCGAATTATTGACGGGCTCACGGTAACGAGCGACTTTGCCACTAACTAGGGCAGGAAGAGGGTCTCGAAGAACCGGAGCGAGGGCTGGCCTGGGTCGCCTTCTCCGCCACGAAAAAAGAGGAGGATCACAATGAACCGCAGAATGGTACCAAGTGTGTTTCTGACAACTTGCCTGGGTCTCGTCTTTAGCATGACCCCGCTGCAAGCCGAAGCCGCCCACTGCTCAACCGCTGCCCAGGCCGGCAACTGGGCTTACACCTATACGGGGACCATCTTCACGCCGAGCGGGCCGCTGCCTGCTGCTGCCGTCGGCCATTTTAGCGAGTACGCGGCCGGCAATCTCACAGGCAGCCAGGCACGGAGTGTGGCGGGAAGCTCAGGAGTAGAGGACATTTCCGGCACGGCCAGTATCAACAAAGACTGCACGGGCACTGCGACCGTCGGAGTGTTTGTGAATGGAGTATTGCAGCGGACGGCTGTATTGGCTCTAGCGGTTGACAGCAACATGAACCATGCGCGCTCGATCTTCCAGTCGGTAACGCTGCCCGACGGTACAAATCTGCCAGTGGTGATCACCATCGACTACACAAGAGTGTTTTCCAGGGACCGATACTGAGGGCGGGGCGCGACCGCTTCTTTTTCCAGCTTAGGAAAGGAAAAACCGTCGTGTACGCAAAGCAGAGATGTGTGACCGTTCTCGGCTTAACATTGTTCCTCGTGTTCGCACTCAGGTATCCCGCGGGCGCCTCGACAGTGACATTCCAGCCCGCCGTGACATATCCCGTGGGAACAGCGCCGAAAGCTGTAGCCGTCGGCGACTTCAACGGTGACGGGGTCATTGACGTTGCCGTGGCTAACGCGGGTAATCCCGCAACTGGGGATGACGGAAACGTGAGCATTTTGCTCGGCAATGGCGACGGTACCTTCCAGCCAGCGACCAGCGTAGTGGCCGGCAAGAACCCTCTTTCGATCGCAGTGGGTGACTTCAACCAAGACAGCCGCCTCGACGTGGTAGTCGCGAATAACGGCAGCAACACCGTGAGTGTGATGTTAGGTAATGGCGATGGTACCTTCCGGACACATGTGGACTATGCAACGGGAAGTGGTCCGAATTCCGTGACGGTAGGAGATTTCAACGGCGACCGAATGTCTGACTTGGCAGTGGCAGCGCACCCTGCCAACGTGGTTAGCGTGCTAGTAGGCAATGGCGATGGCACTTTTCAGGGGCATGTTGATTACGCCACCGGAGCTGCCAATCCATTCGGAGACCCGAATACCATCGTGATTGCTGATCTCAATATCGACGGTAAACCGGACATCATTGCCTCCCACGCTGGAGGCTTCAGTATCTTGCTGGGGAATGGCGATGGCACCTTCCAGACTGCGATACCAAAATTCGTGGCATTTGATACTCTGCCTGCTTTCGTAGCGGACTTCAACCAGGATGGAAAGCCAGATGTTCTAACGGGGTTCCATAGGACCGGCCCCCCCGGTGACTTCGGCGTTATTTTTCTGCCGGGAAATGGTGACGGAACTTTCCAGCCGTCAGTAGATGTCGTGCCCGGTTTCGCCATAGCAGTGGCCGATTTCAACGGGGACCTTAAACTGGATCTTGTCGCTGTGGAATCCGGAACGTTGAATTTGCTACCGGGCAGTGGAAATGGAACATTCCAATCGCCCTTAGACTTCTCCGATGGTACCGGCCCGTCTTTTGGCGCCCCCGCTGACATCAACGGCGACAAGGCGCCGGATCTCGTCACGGTCAACAGTGACAATACGATCAGCGTGCTGCTCAACACGACAGGCGCCGATTTCTCCATCTCAGCGTCTGCACCGATGCCAGGAACAGTGAGCCGTGGTCAAAGTTCTACCTCAACTGTGAACCTTGCTCATCTCAATTCGTTCGATAATCCGGTCGCACTTACTTGTTCGGTACAGCCGGCACAGTCGGCTCCTACCTGCTCGTTTAGTCCTAATTCCGTAACTTTCGACGCCAATGGAAATGTAACAGCGACGTTGACCATCAACACGGGCGCTGCAACCGCCTCGCTACTTCCTCTAAGTCACGATTCGCTCCATTTCACTTTACAGTCCCTATGGCCGGTTGCGGTCTTTGGCATGGTGGGAGCAGGTTTTGGTTCGCGGTGCTTCCCCCGCAGAAAGCTAATGTTCTACGTACTGGGCGCTGTCCTAGGCGGGTTGATCGTTCAAGGGGGGTGCGGCGGCAGCGGCGGCCCTGGCTCGACGACTTACACGATCACGGTCACCGGTACTTCGAGTTCGACTAACCATTCAACTGCGGTGCCGCTGATCGTTAAGTAACCCGCGAAGCATAGGTCGCTGTGCTGCGGCTCAGGCACTAGCGTTCCGACCCAGGGAGGCATCACATGAAATCCGCCAGGATGGTTCTGCAATTGGTTCTGTGCGCCGGTTCGATTCTTGCCAGCACGATGCACGGGCAAAATCTCGCGCGTGCATCTGATTTCGACGCAACGCGGCATTTTCCTCGCAAACCGCACCTGCCAATTTTGCTGGCGCTTCGCCCGCATGATCCTCGCCCGCCAGCAACTGCAGCCCCCGACATCCTTTGGGTTCAGTGTCCAGCCGAGGCAAAAATGCTCGGAGCGATATGCGGCTACGTCCCAGTACCGCTCGACCGCCAGAACCCGGACCGAGGTAAAATCCGCATCTACTTCGAACTCTACGTCCATTCCAATCCGGGCCTCGCGGAGAGTGCAATCATGGCAAACCCCGGAGGGCCAGGCTATACGACAACGGGCCAGCGCGAGTTAGGACTTCTTTTATTCGGGCAAAATCTCGATGTACACGACATCGTTGGGATTGATGACCGAGGTCGCGGGTTTTCAGGCACGATCGATTGTCAGGAACTGCAACACGGTACTGCGCCGTTCGGCGATGCCGAAGCTGACTGTGCCGCTCAACTGGGAAACTCCGCCAGCTTTTACGGTACTGGTGACATCGCCATGGACACCGATGCTGTTCGAGCCGCTCTCGGCTACGACAAAGTGGATTATTTCGGGGGCTCTTACGGGGGAGAAGACGTGACCGCGTACGCAACTCGTTTTGGCGAACACTTGCGATCGATCGTAATGGATGCACCGCAGGGGACGCCCGAATTGAAAGCGTTTACCGTCGAGCGATACTCAAGTCGCGCCACACCCCGCGAGGTGCGCCTTGATTGCCTGCGTTCGCCTACATGTGTCGCCGACCATTCCAACCCTGATGCTGAATTCGAACAGCTCATACAAGCTATTCGGCATCATCCTGTGCAGGGGAGCGCCTATGATGCAAGCGGAAATCTTGTGCGCGTCCGGATTGATGAGTCGACGCTGCTCTACCTTGCCGCCAACCCGACAACCATCCAGTTTATTACCACCGGCGAACTCCTCGCTGCCGGGGAATCGCTCTTCCGTGGTGATCACATTCCGTTGCTGCGGTTGGGTGCAGAAGGTGTCATTCCGCTCGTAGCCGATAAGGGTGATCCCACATTTTTTTCCGCTGGTGCTCTCTATGCGACACAGTGCGTCGACGTTCACGAACCCTGGGATTGGTCAGCACCATTGCCCGAGCGAAAGAAGCAGTTCACAGCCGCCGTATCCGTCCTCCCCTCAGACTATTTTGTGCCCTTCTCGAAGGCAGCCGGCACCAGTCTGCTGTTCAGCACAGTGACACAATGTCTCTGGTGGCACAAGCCAACTCCATCCTCGCCAGTCGCACCGCCCCACCCGACGTACCCAAATGTACCCACGTTAGTGTTGGACGGGGACATGGATACTCTCGTCCCCATCGAAGAGGTTCGCAGAGTATCCTCCCTATTTCCGGGAAGCACTTTCGTCACGGTGGCGGAGGCCGGTCATGGAACTGTGTTTACTGGGTGCGGCGCCAACCTTGCCTCTCAGTTCATCGAAACTCTACAGGTTCGGGACACCACCTGTGCCCAGACCCCGGAGACGATCTGGCCCGCGGTGGGTCGCTTTCCGCTGCTGGCAACAGAGGCTCGTCCTGCGGAAGCTGACCCAAACGGGGACAACCGGATTGGAGTTGCAGAGCGCAAGGTGGTAACTGTTGCAGTCGCGACCGCAACGGATGCCGTCCAACGGAGCATCCTGGGATCGGGCGACGGAGTTGGGTTAAGGGCCGGCACATTCCACACGGACTATGGGATCGACGCATGGACCACAACTCTAGCCGGCTGCGCTTTCTCCAAGGATGTGATTGTGGATGGTACGGTGCTCTGGGGAGTCGACAAGTCGTTTGTAGCCGACCTGACGGTGAGTGGCTCTGGCACTTCCGGAGGTGCGCTGCATGTCGAAGGCGCGTGGCAAGCCTCCGGCCCGGTCGGAAAATTCAAGATCTCAGGCACAATCGGTGGGCATCCCGTGGCGGTGCTGGTTCCGGAAGGATGAACGCTTCAGTCCATCACTGTCACACACACGGTCATTCCTCTTAGCACGTCGCGCTCGACGCAGCATTTGATGACGTTGACGATACAGGCAGGGATGATGGTCCGAGTCGCTGGGGGCGGGAGCCATGCAGGTCGATTCGGAGTATGCAAGATGTCGCACTACAAGGCTGGCTTGCACGCTTTCAGCGTTGACACTCCTGGCAAGCTGCGGTGACGGCGGTGTTACGCCACCTCCCCCACCCCCGGGACCTGATTTCAGTGTAACTGTTTCTCCGGTTTCTGCCTCCGCGGTCCTCGGCAATCCAACTTCCGCAGTTATGATCTGATGTGGAGTGCTGTTCGTCGGACAACCCGATTCGATGACCCCGCTCGGAACCAAGGGCGTTGGGGAACTAGCCATCACCGGAATGGCGGCCGCACTTGCCAATGCGGTTTATCACGCGACCAGCACGCGGTTCCGCTCGTTGCCGATCTCTATCGAGAAAGTGCTCAGACTCCAAACCGGGCATTAGTTCGAAGTAAGGAGGTAACAGGATAGAAATGCCTACAGGTTGAGCCCCGCGGCGCCAGGAAGCGAAGCCGGAGCCGCTTTTCCCAACGGCGGTAGTGAAACTCTGTACCCCGACTCGTCGTGAGTGCTATGGCTTGTCAACAATAGTTTTCACAAAATTCCGTTAGCGTCGAGCGGCTATCACCCAACTGCTAAGCGGCGGCTGCCTTTAGACTCTTGGCGGCCTGTTCGATCAAAGCGGCTACAGCTCGGGGCTGAGATACGTAAATAGCATGGCTCCCTTTCGCCTCAACGACTGTAGAACCCGCCCGTTTAGACATGAAGCGTTGGGCGTCGGGTGGAATCATCTTGTCGTCTGTCGCAATCAAGTACCAGCTCGGCTTTGACTTCCATGCTGGTTCGCTGATCGTACCGCTAAGAGCTTCGACGCCCCATGGAACCTGTGAGTCGGCCATGAACGCCGCCTTTTCTGGCTCGACATCTCCTGCGAAGGAGGCAGGAAATTTTGCTTTGTCGAGCAACAAATAGCCATCTTGCGGTGGGAGTATCGGTGGCACTGGCGCACCGGGCGGCGGATTCTTGATAAGAGAAGCCACTGACTCGCCCTTGTCCGGGACAAAGGCGGTTATGTAGACGAGCCCCGCAACTTTGGAATCATTTCCGGCTTGGGTAATCACCGCTCCTCCATAGGAGTGGCCGACGAGAATTGCGGGGCCGTCCTGCCCGGCAAGAACTCGCTTAGTAGCCGCCACGTCTCCGTCCAACGAAATCGTTGGATTCTGGACGATGCTGACATCGTAGCCGTCTTGCTTTAGTACCCTATACACGCCCTCCCAGCCTGCGCCGTCTACAAAACCTCCATGAACCAGAACGATGTTCTTCATGGGTCATTCTCCCTTCTTGACAAGATTTTGTTGTTGTTCCCCGTTGAACTGGTGATCGATCAGAAGTTGAGGCTTCCCTTGGGTAGGGCTGAAGTGTAGAGGTGGTTGCTCTCCCTGTCAACTCGACCTCCTTGCATGGTTCGGGGCATCGAGCCAATCCTCGGGCTCGTTGTTCGCGAGCAGGAGCCATTGGAGGTCTGGTTGGCACCGCGGTGGCATCGCTGGGCGAAGACGTCACCTTACTAGTTCGACGAGAGAGATTGGCGGGTTATCCCACTAACTTGTCGTGCAACGTTCGTCAGGTCTGATTAGTGTGCCGGCAAGAGTCGCAGGCACGCTCAACAATCTGGTTGACGTGCTGTGGATCGCAAGTAAAACTATCAACTAGAAACTGCTCGCTCGAAGCCGTGCAGTCACAACCACGCTTCGTAGTTCCGTTGCTGAACGGCGTGGACCACATCGAGCTTCTGCGTGCACATTTTGGTCATGATCGCGTGCTGCCAGCATGCTTTTTCACACAACAACTTAACTCGTCAGATTGGCCGAACTATTGTGACCATTCTGTGACCAGCGCCGATGTTCGCCAAGCGTCGGCTTGCAAGCTAAGCATCCAGTGATCGAGACCGTCGAGAACCGCAGCGATGCCTCCAATTTTCTCTCCCCTATTTTTCAGATCTGAACAACGCCAAAACAATCCACCACAATTATCCAAGCTCAGAATGACCCTTCTTTTCGGCAAGACTTTCGGCACGTTTACCGACCTTCTTAAGCACCACTTCAAGTTGTTGCAGATCTTCTGGAGAGAACAATTCCCCGGTCCGAGCTATCTCCGATGGAGAAACGGTTTGTGTTTGCTCAAGATTCATTAGCCTCACCTCCTCGTCTGAGCCAGAGCAGAAAAACGTGGAAGCTACTGAAAAGAATTGGCTGCCCCCCAGGGATTCGAACCCCGATATGCTGATCCAGAGTCAGCTGTCCTACCATTGAACGAGGGGGCAGCAGGTAATTCGGTTGGATGGCGAAAACGCCCTCGCCACGCTCTGATTCTATGGACTCTTCCCCCTTCGGTCAACAATCGTGCGGGGGATGTAAGCGCGCTCTTAGCGTTCCGTCTCCAGCCCGTCACTCTGAGAGCTGAAGGCTGAGAGCTGACCGCCGGGAGCCGCGACCCGAACGCCCGCCCCTCCTCCTCGCAACTTGTTAGAATCCTGAGAGACGCATCCACCGGAGGACTCCCTTCATGCCACCGCTCGGCACCATCATTCCGGAATCCATCGATTACGCGGAAATCGCGCGTCGCCCTCTCGATCCGGAACAATGTGCTCTCATCGTCATCGACATCCAGGAAAAACTCCTGCCGCCGATTTTCGAGAAGGAACGCTTGCTGCGTAATTCACAGCTGCTGATTCGCATGGCCGGCGTCCTGAAGATGCCCACGCTGCTCTCCACGCAGTACTCCGAAGGATTGGGAAATACCGTGCCGGAAGTAGCTTCGCTTTTGCCCGATACTTCCCCGATTGAGAAGCAGGTGTTCTCGTGTTTTGGCAGCGAAGTTTTCTGTTCCGCGCTCAAGCGCCTCCCCGGAAATCGCAATACGGTCGTGCTCTGCGGCATGGAAAGTCACATCTGTGTGGCGCAGACCGCGCTGGCCGCCCTGCGCGAAGGGTACTTGGTCCATGTGGCTTCCGACGCGGTCAGTTCCCGCACCGAGTGGAACTGGAAGATCGGGCTGGAGCGGACGCGCGCGGCGGGCGCGGTGATCTCCTCGACCGAGATGGTCATCTACGAGGTATTGCGCTCATCGGGAACTTTAGCATTTAAGGATATGTTGCAGTATTTAAAATAGTTATATACAATTCCAAAGGGT
>Ga0307471_100001615_pt1 | contig 12423 bp, 9 predicted proteins | sample atmos_gasesAM3C__2_FD_204566 | JGI IMG/M metagenome (GOLD analysis project Ga0307471, IMG submission 204566) | Hardwood forest soil microbial communities from Morgan-Monroe State Forest, Indiana, United States - atmos_gasesAM3C_515 | ecosystem: Environmental > Terrestrial > Soil > Temperate... | reverse complement strand
TTCGATCAAAATCATCGGTGAAAACACACAAAACTACGCGCAGGGATATTTCGTATACGACTCGAAGAAGTCCGGCGCGATGACCGTTTCCCACCTGCGCTTCGGGCCGAAGCCCATTCGCTCTACCTATCTCGTCTCGAAAGCCAACTTTGTAGCCTGCCATCAGTGGATCTTCCTGGAGCGGTACGACATGCTCAACACGCTGGTATCGGGCGGCACATTCCTGCTCAACAGCCCCTTTGGCGCGGACGAAGTTTGGGATCATCTCCCGCGCGTTGTTCAGGAGCAACTGATCGCGAAGAAAGCGAAGCTGTTTGTCATTGACGCCTACCAGGTGGCTCGCGACGCTGGCATGGGCAGCCGTATGAACACGATTCTTCAGGTCTGCTTCTTCGCCATCTCCCAGGTTCTGCCGCGCGACGAAGCCATCGAGGCTATCCGCCAATCGATTCGCGACACCTATGGCAAGAAGGGCGAGGAGATCGTCCAGAAGAACATGAAGGCCGTAGATGAAACGCTCGCTCACCTTTTCGAAGTGAAAGTGCCGGAGAAGGCCACCAGCACTGGCGAGATGCCGCCAGCATTTTCCTCCGGCGCCCCCAAGTTCGAGCGTGACGTTCTGGGTGTGATCTGCGAGGGGCGCGGCGACGAACTACCCGTAAGCGCCTTCCCATGCGATGGAACATTTCCAACGGGGACCGCAAGATGGGAGAAGCGGAACCTCGCTCTCGAAATCCCAGTATGGGATACCAAGACCTGCATTCAGTGTGGCAAGTGCGCCATGGTTTGTCCGCACGCGGTTATTCGTATCAAGGTCTACGATTCTCAGGAACTTGAAAAAGCTCCAGCCACCTTCAAGTCCACGGAGGTGCGCGACAAAGAATGGGCGGGCATGAAGTACAGCATTCAGGTCGCGCCGGAAGACTGCACCGGATGCGGCATCTGCGTCGAGATCTGTCCCGCGAAAAACAAAACGGAAACCAGGCTTAGGGCCATCAACATGGAACCCCAACCACCTCTTCGTGTGCCCGAGCGCGAGAATTGGGATTTCTTCCTCACCATTCCCGAACTCGACCGCCGCAGGATCAAGACCACTACCATTCGCCAACAGCAAGTCCAAGAGCCACTGTTCGAGTTCTCGGGCGCTTGCTCTGGTTGCGGAGAGACCCCATATCTGAAACTCCTTTCGCAGTTGTTCGGCGACCGGGCGCTGATTGCGAACGCCACCGGCTGTTCCTCCATTTATGGCGGAAATCTTCCCACCACGCCATGGGCAAAGAATGCGGACGGACGCGGCCCGGCATGGTCCAACTCGCTGTTCGAGGACAACGCGGAATTTGGACTGGGCTTCCGTTTGTCGATCGACAAACAAACGGAATTCGCCCGGGAACTTGTGCTGCAGTTAGGCTCTCAGATCGGCGATGAACTCGCCGCTGCTATCCTAAGCGCGCGTCAGAAGGACGAGGCTGATATCTACGAGCAGCGCCAGCGCATTAGCCTGCTGAAAGAGCGTCTGCAAGGCAAAACTTCCTTGGAAGCGAAACAGCTGCTTGCTCTTGCGGATCTATTGGTGAAAAAGAGTGTGTGGATCGTAGGCGGAGACGGCTGGGCCTACGACATCGGCTATGGCGGTCTCGATCACGTTATCGCCAGCGGAAAGAACGTCAATCTGCTGGTTCTGGATACGGAGGTCTATTCGAACACCGGCGGGCAAGCTTCCAAGTCCACCCCGAGAGCAGCGGTGGCTAAGTTCGCGGCTGGCGGCAAACCCGGCCCCAAGAAAGATCTTGGCCTCATCGCGATGAGCTACGGCACGGTCTACGTCGCCAGCGTCGCCATGGGTGCCAAGGACGAGCACACATTAAAGGCATTCCTCGAAGCCGAGGCCTATGACGGACCCAGCCTCATCATCGCATATTCGCATTGCATCGCGCACGGCATCGACATGACCACCGGTATGTCGGATCAGAAGGCGGCGGTCGACAGCGGGCAATGGTTGTTGTACCGCTACCACCCCGACCGGGCTGCTTCCGGAGAAAATCCGTTGATTCTGGATTCCCGTACGCCCACGAGGAAACTGCAGGACTACATGCTCATGGAGACACGTTTCAAGATGCTCACCAAGAGCAAGCCGGAAGATGCGAAGAGGCTTTGGCAAGAGGCGCAGAAAGACGTGGATTCGCGCTTTCGTCTTTATGAATATTTGGCGCAACGAAAGGCGACTCCCGACCCGAAAGCTGCCGACTAAGGCAACCCTTGGGGCCACCAGGCGCAATGACACGCGCTATCAGGAGAACCAATGATCGACCTCACGACCCATTATCTCGGACTTACACTACGCACCCCGCTTGTTCCGTCGGCGTCTCCGCTCTCACAAGAGATTTCGAGCATTCGCCGCCTCGAAGATGCGGGTGCCTCCGCCGTTGTGCTGTATTCGCTATTCGAGGAACAACTCCGCCAGGAATCTCTCGAACTCGATCATCACCTCGCCGCGGGCACGGAGAGTTTTGCCGAATCACTCACGTACTTCCCCCAGCCCAGCGAGTTTCGCCTCGGCCCCGAGGGTTACCTGGAACATATTCGCAAGGCGAAGGAAGCGGTGGAGATTCCCGTGATCGCGAGCCTCAACGGCGCGACGGTGGGCGGTTGGGCCAAATTTGCCCGACAGATCGAAGAAGCCGGCGCCGACGCCCTGGAATGCAACATCTACTACATTCCGACCAACCCGGACGTCAAGGCGGCGGAAGTCGAACAGACCTATGTCGACATCGTGTGGGCGGTCAAATCGGCCATCTCCATCCCAGTGGCTGTCAAAATCAGTCCTTTCTTCACCAACGTCGCCAACATCGCAAAGCGCATTGACGATGCCGGCGCTGACGGCTTGGTGCTCTTCAACCGCTTTTATCAGCCCGACATTGACCTCGACGAACTGGAAATTCGGCCCAACGTTCTTCTGAGCACTCCGCAAGCACTGCGCTTGCCCTTGACGTGGATCGGCATTTTGTTCGGACGGCTCAAAGCCGGCCTGGCGGCGACCAGCGGCGTGCACGACGCGGAAGACGTTATCAAGCTCCTGATGGTGGGTGCTGACGTAACCATGCTGTGCTCTTCCCTGCTGCGAAATGGCATCAACCACTTGCGGCACGTGGAGCACAATCTCGTCGAGTGGATGGAACAGCACGAGTACGAATCTGTGAAGCAAATGCGGGGGAGCATGAGCCAGTTGCGCTGCCCCGATCCCAGTGCGTTCGAGCGTGCCCAATACATGCGCGCAGTCAAAAGCTTGCAGCATGTGATGCTGCGCGGTTAAACAAGTTCGTTACTTCAACTTTTCGAGCAAGTGCTGAATCGGTTCGCCTTTCCAGTGCTGCGACAGATTCTCAAGCGTCGTAAAGCTTCGGCTTAGCATGCGGTCGATATATAGACCGCCCTCCAGGTGATCCAGTTCGTGCTGAATGATGCGGGCGTGCCAGCCGGTTGCCTCCAGCGATTGTGGCAACCCGTGCTGATCCAGGTACCTCAGCCGCACGTTTCTTGATCGCGGAACCAGGGCGCAAAACCCGGTCAGACTCAAGCAACCCTCAAAAAAGACCTTCTGTTCCTCCGACCGGTCGACGATCGCCGGATTAATCAATACCTGGAACGGCACGGACTTGCGCTCGCGATCCGACATTTGATCCGATGAAATTTCCTTGTGGTATTCCGCGCGATCCTCGATGACCGCAAGCTGTAACGATAAACCGATCTGCGGCGCCGCCAAGCCAACGCCAGGGGCCGATCGCATGGTCTCTCGCATCTCCTCGATAAGGTTCTGGATCTCAGCGTTGAGAATCTCCTCGGGAGAGAGCGGGCGGGCGCAGTGCCGCAAAACGGGATGGCCAGCCTGTACGATTGTTGCGGGCATGATGGCGGGATGGGCGCTCTCAGGAGGCTACGCTTGCTTTGCGGTCGCTTGGGCCTTTTCTTTGGCGCGTCGTTCTAGTTCTTCCTCGCCGTACATGCTTCCCCGGCACTCCTGGGCACCGCATCGGCAGATTGCCTCGTCATCGTCGTCGCCGTCGTAGAGATTGTAGTCGTACGTCAATTCCTCACCGGGTGCGATGTCCCGGGCCGCAATGATCCAGATGTGCTCGCCGCACTCGTCCGTCTCACAATTGGGTTCGCAGCAGTGATTGATGAATGCCGCTACTGAATCGCCGTCGACGACGTAATCCCCCTCGCCAATGCAAAATAGGTAGGTGTCTGGCCGCTCGTTATAGAGCTCATCGGCCTGATCTTTCGAGAGACGCCCCCCCGTGTATTCGACGATATGAGTTCCCTCGGGGATGGGCACAGACGTGTAACAGCCACAACCGTGAATACCTGACCTTCGAATCAACAGGTCCGCCGCGTCAATCGCGCCCATAGTGTCCCCTTGGGTCCAAGAGATTAACACGGCAAATATCAGCGAAGCATGCGGACGTCAGCAGGAAGACGACGCAATCATCTCTGGCACCAACCTAGAACAGCCTCCCAATTCGCTCGAGCCCTACACCCGCGGAGATTCGCAGGTAATTCTGGGTGCTCGACGAGAAAGGGTGAACGTAGTCGGCTGTGGCCCGGATGAAAATATGCCGATACACAGGGTATTGCACCCCCGCGCCCCCCATCACGGCAGTATCTGTCGTTGTCGTCTTGAACTTAGGTACGAGAAAGTTAAGGGCCTTACGGGTTGTGTCATCCATGCCCAACGCACTGCGCGACGCGCCGCCCATCCCGCGGACGAAAACCTGCAACTCACGGAATTTCCACAGGTTGAATTGCGGACCGCCCGTAATGGTGTAGACGGTGGGCCGGAAAGTCGAAAGCTGCGTCGTGCCGCTGGTGATGTATCCCAGAAGCTGGAAATATCGCGAGAGATCGGCGTCTTTCGTCCCGGTCATGCCACCCAGGTCGAGAACGGCCGCCCATCGCTTCCCGACGTTCTTTTGGATACTGAAGTCCCCTCCCGTCATGGTGAGGTTGTGATCCACGGACACCGATTCACCATAGTTGTTGGCGAGGGCGGTGCCCACGTCCTGAATCACGCCGTAGTCCGAGTAGGTGTATTGGTAGCCGCCAAATATCTCCCATTTGGCGCGCTCCTGACAGAAGGCAACGGTGGAAAAAACGAAAAGAGCGACGACTGCGGCGCAGGTTTTCCTCATCGATTAGAACGAAATGAACCCATTCCCCTTCGGCGCAGAGTTGCCGCGCAGGTTAAGACCGCAAGCTGTTGATCGAATCGATGATTCTAACGTGCCCCGAGATGGCCAGTGAACAAATTTTCCGTATAGAAACGTAAAGAGAAGCGACCGCAGTCGCAAGAAGGATGGCAGCCCCGTAGGGATTCGAACCCCAATACTCTGCTCCAGAGGCAGATGTCCTACCGTTGAACGACGGGGCTGAAAATAGTGTAACCCATGAGTGGAGAAGTGCGGAAGTAGAGGGCGCGCGCCGCACTCTCGTAAAAGGCTAAAATCCTTTCAGCCCTTGTCGTAACAGTCCTTGTAAACGGAGGCGCGTGATGTCGATGACCAGTAACATCTCTCCACCTGCAACGGATTATGCCGAGATCGTCCGCCGGCCGCTCGATCCCCAGCAATGTTCGCTCATCGTCATCGACATCCAGGAAAAACTTGTGCCTCCCATCTTCCAGAAAGAACAGATGGTCCGTAATTCCCAACTGCTGATTCGCCTCGCGACCATTCTGAAAGTGCCAGCGATCGTGACTACCCAATACTCGAAAGGGCTCGGCAACACGGTTCCCGAAGTGGCCTCCCTTCTTCCTGAAACCCAGGCCATCGAGAAGCAAATCTTCTCCTGCTTTGGCAGTGACGTTTTCTGCTCCACGCTCAAGCGGCTACCGGGCAATCGGAACACGGTCGTATTGTGTGGGATGGAGAGCCATATCTGCGTGGCTCAAACCGCGCTGGCAGCCCTGCGCGAGGGCTACCTGGTGCATGTGGCCTCCGATGCGGTTAGTTCCCGGACGGAATGGAACTGGAAAATCGGCCTCGACCGCATGCGGGATGCGGGGGCAGTGGTGTCTTCCACCGAGATGATCATTTACGAAACACTACGGTCATCTGATACCTCAGCATTCAAGGATATGCTTAAGTATCTAAAATAGTTATTGGTGACTGCATCCCCTGTCAACTGCCCCTCCGGTGGGCAACCCGTAGTCCGTGCCTCGCATCGCGCCAACCCTCGAGTTCAGCGCAACTTACGCCTTCGTCCCGGGTTCACATATTAGGCAGGAAGGGCATAAAGGCTGCCCGTCACAGCCGGTTCTGTGATGAGTGCCTTGGGGGCTCGGCCATGGAGCCGAGCGGGCGAAGGAGAGCAGGTTATGAAGAATCTAAAGCGCGTGATGCGGACCATGTTTCTGGTTTTGTCGCTGACGGCAATTTCGGCATGGGCGCAAGACGAGGAGCCCTACCCGGATCAGCAGCCGGCCCCGGAACAACAGGCGACCCAGCCTAATCCCTCTGGTCAGCCCGATTCCTCCGATCGAAACGATCCGCCAGGGCGCGCCGCCCGTCTGCAATATATGTCGGGATCGGTTTCCATTCAGCCGCGCGGCACCGAGGATTGGGTGGCCGGCAGTTTGAACCGTCCGTTGACGATCGCAGATAACGTATGGAGCGATAAAGAATCCCGCGCCGAACTGAACGTCGGCACGGGCGTGCTTCGCATGGGAGACGAGACCAGTCTGACTCTCACCAATGTGAGCGACAATACCGTCCAGGTGGAACTCCACCAAGGCACGCTCGACCTTCACGTGCGCCATCTTTTTGGCGGCGAGATTTACGAGATCGATACTCCCAACACTGCCTTCACGATTCAGAAGTCCGGCGTCTACCGCTTTGACGTGGACCCCAACGGTGATGCCACCGTGATCACCGTTCGCAAAGGTGAAGGCGACGCCACCGGACAAGGTCCGGCAGTTCGAGTAAAGTCGAATGAACAGGTCAAGTTTACCGACGGCACTTCCATGACGCACTCCGTCGCAGAAGCGCCACCCTATGACGGCTTCGACGATTGGTGCGCGGTGCGCGATAGACGTGAGGACAGCTCCTTGTCAGCACGCTACGTCGCGCAAGGCACGGTTGGCTACGAAGACCTTGATGATTACGGCGTCTGGAAAGAAGAACCTCCCTACGGACACGTTTGGGTTCCCGTGGTCGCACCGGGGTGGGCACCCTATCAGTATGGACACTGGATTTGGGTCGAGCCGTGGGGGTGGACTTGGGTTGACGACGCGCCCTGGGGATATGCTCCCTTCCACTACGGTCGCTGGGTGTATACGAGCGGCTACTGGGGATGGGCGCCCGGGCCGATCTACGCGCGCCCGGTATATGCGCCCGCTTTAGTGACATGGTTTGGAGGTGCGGGCTGGGGCGTGAACTTCGGCTTCGGCGTGGGTGGTGGCCTTGGTTGGTGCGCTCTCGGATGGGGAGAGCCGTTCTACCCCTGGTATCACGGCGGGTATAACTACTTCCGCGGCGTCAACATCAGCAATACGCGTATCGTGAATATTCACAATTACTGGGGACACCCTCCGAACCGCTTGAGCGGTAACGGTGGTTTCCGCTACGCCAACCTGCGCGCGCCAGGTGGCATCACCACGGCCCCGGTTCGTACATTCCAGAACGGCATGGCTGTGCGTGGGACCGCTGTGCGGATGTCGGCGAGAGATTTCGCCAATGCTCCGACCGGCCGCATGGGAATTACCCCGACGCGCAATGCGATGCTCGGCCCGCACGCGGGTCAACGCGCTGCGGCGCCCCCGGCACGCAGCGGAATGCGTCCAGTCGTTTCGCGCATGACGCCTCCGGCCAGTTTCAATCGCGGCGGATCGTCCTTTGGGGGCCAAAAGCCCTTCGCAGGCCGGACGGGTTCCTCTCCCTTGACGCCGTCGCGCATTATTCCGCATGGGCCTGAAAGCGCGTCTGGACGCGTACCCTCACCGGCTGTACGCGGGACGGCTCGTCCGACGGAAAACAACGTTCAGCGTCCTGGAATGAGTGGATCGGACTTCGGACGATCTGGAAACGGGCAGATGTCGCGCAACGTGCCGCGTCCCCCGATGGGTGGCGCCTCGCAATCGCCGTCACGGGCGCCCGCATCGAGCCCGCAATCCCGCGGAGGTTTCTCCGGTGGATCCAATGAACGGTCCGTTCCGCGGCCGTCGGCTGGCTACAATTCGCGCGAGTCAGGCGTCACTTCTCGCGCCGACTCTCGCTCCGGCGGATCGTTCGGGAATCGCCCCAACACGGCTGTGCCTCGGCCCACGGGCCCGGTAAGACCCGCGAGCCAGTCGGAACAAACCGGCGGATGGAGATCCGGGCGCGAGTCCAACTCCTCGCCTGCCTATCGGGGCGGGTACAGCAACGCGCGCGCGACTGAATCCCCACGATCGGCTGCTCCCCCTTCGTATCGCGGATCTATTCCATCGTACGGATCATCCTCGCCCGCGTACCGCGGTGGTTCGCCATCCAATGGTGGAGGCCCGTATCGCAGCGCTGCTCCAGCGTACGGCGGAGGATCGAACCGCGGCGGTGGCAGGCCTTCCTACGGTGGCGGGTCCTCTCGTGGCGCGGCGGGGCCATCGTATCGCGCCGGCAGTGCACCCTCTTTCCATGGCGGAGGTGGGAGCGGCGGGAGTCGCAGTGGAGGTAGTGGCGGCGGCGGGAGCCGATCCTCCGGAGGGCATGGAGGTCACCGGTAATCAACAGTCCAGCAAAAGCAAAAGCGCCACCCTCACCAGTGGCGCTTTCTTGCCGCAAAAACTCTTCAAGGATGCTTACGCCTCGTTCTCCTTCTTCTTCACCCGCACCACTGTCACTTTGGAAAAGCCTTCCTCGAATGTGGGTGGCTTCAACTTCGATGCCATCCGGCGCATGATTTCCTCATCCACTACCCGGTCCCGGCGCTGGTTTCGCTCGAGGCAGACCTCCAACGGAACGTCAAAAAAAACCGCCTGCACCTCGTAGCCGTAGTCCTTCGCAAGTTTGATCCAGCTGCTGCGCTCATGCGGGGTAAGGTTCGTGGCGTCCACGTAGCTCAAAGGACGCCGCGCGATCAGTCTCGCCTTCAGCATGGAACGCAGGTTCGAAAACACTAGGTCCTGGAAGCGCTGTTCCTGCGAATCATCGAACAAGAGCAAACGAACCATGTCGCTCGAAAGGGGAGTAATGCTATTTCGCTTGAACCAGGAACTCTTGCCTGAACCCGGCAGCCCGATCGAAAGAACCACGGCGCCTTTCGGAGGTCGCGGCGGGGCAGAAGGAATTGTTGCATCGGAAGCCTGTGCGACGGGTGCTTCGGAAACTGGCGCCTGCGGTGCCGCAGTGGCTGCACCGGACCTGGGCCCGGATCGTTGCCCACTGCGCCCCCGTCCCCCTCTGGTCTTCCGGCGACGAGGACGTTGCTGCCCGCTTCGTTGCGGCATCTCACTCGCAGTTGCTGGTTCCGCGGCTTCCACCTGCGGAGCATCCGAAGTCTCGGGTGGCCCGGAATCGGTATCAGGCTCCGGATCGGAGGATGCCACTTGTTCCACCGGAGCCGTCGCGGCGTCGAAGTACGCAGGCTGCAGAGGAGCTTGAGCGGGCTCGCCGGGTTTCGCCTCTTTGGTGGTCTTTTTGCGACGCTTTAAGCGCTCGCTCATCCATTTACGCATGTAGGGCTTGTAACACAGGAAAGGCGCTGGCGGCAATGCGGACGGGGGTTCCCGAACCTGGCGCGGCCGGCTGCAGAGTGAGAGTGTATGTCGAACCCGATACCGACCGAGATTCACAACCAGAAGTATCTGAGCCTCGCCACTTCCCGCAAGAACGGCTCGCTGGTCCACACGCCGGTCTGGTTCGCCGAGAACGGCAACACGATTTACGTAATGACGCGCAGCGATTCCGGGAAATACAAACGAATTCGGAATAACCCTGAAGTTCGAGTGGCGCCCTGCACGATTCGCGGAAAAATCACAGGCCCAGAATTCCCGTCAAGGGCACGAATCCTGCCGCCTAGTGACTGGACGGTCCCCCGTCAAGCCATGCGCACCAAATACTGGCTGGCGCGCCTGTCTCTATTCTCCAGCAAGCTCAACGAGTATCTGGAAATCACGTTCTAACCCAAGATCCGGCATGAATTCTCGCTAGGTTTATCCATCACAAGTAGATTGTGCGGTCCATCATTTACGCTGACTCGTTTCGCCTGATACCATCAAGGGTTTACTGAAGACACCCGTTCTAGCTGGGACAGTCCTCATACTTTCTTATGGAGGCAACATGGCAATTAAAGTAGGGATTAATGGTTTTGGTCGCATCGGCCGCAATGTGCTGCGCACTGCGCTCAACGATTCCAATCTTGAATTCGTCGCCGTCAACGATTTGACGGATCCGAAGACCCTGGCCCACCTCCTCAAGTACGATTCGATCCTGGGAAACCTGCCCCACAAGATTACTGCCGGCGCCGACAGCATTTCGATCGATGGCAAGGTCATCAAGGTTTTCGCCGAAAAAGATCCCGCCAAGCTGCCCTGGGAATCCGTCGGTGCCCAAGTCGTGATTGAGTCGACCGGCCGGTTCACTGATGCCAATGATGCCAAGAAACACCTTCGCGGGCCCGTAAAGAAGGTCATCATCTCCGCTCCCGCTAAAAATGAAGACATTACTCTGGTGCTCGGCGTCAACCACGACAAATACGAGCCCTCGAAGCACCATGTCATCTCGAACGCTTCCTGCACGACGAACTGCCTGGCTCCGATCGCCAAGGTGATCCACGACAACTTCAAGATCGTCAGCGGGACCATGACCACGATTCACTCCTATACCAACGACCAGGTCATCCTCGACTTCCCCCATAAGGACCTGCGCCGCGCCCGTGCCGCGGCACTGTCCATGATTCCGACCTCGACCGGAGCAGCCAAGGCCCTCAAACTGGTCATTCCAGAGATGGCTGGCAAGCTCGACGGGTTTGCGATGCGCGTGCCCACGCCAAATGTCTCCGTGGTTGACCTGGTCGCGATGGTCGAAAAACAGACGACCAAAGAGGAAGTCAATGCGGCGCTGAAGAAAGCCAGCGAGAGCGGTTCGCTCAAGGGATATCTGAGCTACGAGGAGGAAGAACTCGTGTCGGCTGACTTCAAGGGCAACCCGTATTCCTCGATCGTTGACGCCAAGATGACTCTGGTGGTAGGCGGAACCTGCGTAAAGGTCATCTCCTGGTACGACAACGAGTGGGGCTATTCGTGCCGCGTGCGTGATCTGATTAATTACATGGGTTCCAAGGGCCTTTAGAAAATGTAAGCGTGCCGCCATCCGGTTGGCGGCACGCCCATCGAACGACAGATTCTCAGTGCAGGCTTCCCTGCAGAACGCCCGGCCAGACACTCAAGGAACAGCCATGTCCAAGCTTTCAATTCGTGATCTACCTTTAAACGATCACCGAGTTTTTATGCGGGTAGATTTCAACGTGCCGCTCGAAGACGGTCGAGTGATGGACGACACCCGCATTCGGGAAACTTTGCCTACCATCGAGTATGCGCTTCGGCATGGAGCTCGATTGATCCTCGCTTCTCACCTGGGTCGGCCCAAGGGCAAGCCGAACCCCAAGCTCACGCTCAAACCGGTGGCCGAGCGGCTGCGCATGCTTCTCGATAGGGAGCTGGCGCGCGGTGAAAATGTCGGTTTCTGCCCGGATTGTGTGGGCGCGGAAGCTGAGGAGGTCGCCGGAAAACTCGAAAAGGGCCAGACCCTGCTGCTCGAAAACCTCCGCTTTCACGCTGAAGAAGAAGCCAATGATGAGAACTTCTCGAAACAGCTCGCGCGGCTCGCGGACTTCTACGTCAATGACGCTTTTGGAACGGCCCACCGCGCACATGCCTCCACGGTGGGCATGACCAAATACGTGCAGAAAGCAGCGGCCGGGCTGCTCATGCAGAAGGAGCTGGAATACCTAGGCAAGGCTCTGCACGCGCCCGAGAAACCCTTCGTCGCCATTCTGGGCGGCGCCAAGGTAAGCGACAAGATCCCCGTAATCACCCACTTGATGGGTAAGGTCGATTCCCTCATCATCGGCGGCGGCATGGCGTACACATTCTTGAAGGCTTTGGGTGAGCCTACCGGCAAGTCGCTGGTCGAGGAAGACAAAGTCGACCTGGCCAAGCATCTACTGCAAGAAGCGAAGACGCGCAAATTGAAACTCCTGCTGCCCGTCGACCACGTCACTGCCGACAAAGTGGACGCGAACGCTCACATCATCAAGATCGATCAGGGTCAGCCCATTCCGGCGAACCTCATGGCACTGGACATCGGGCCGAGAACCGTCGAGATCTTCGAAGAAGAAATCGCGCGCGCGCGCACCATACTCTGGAACGGCCCGATGGGTGTATTTGAGATACCC
>Ga0307471_100001614_pt1 | contig 12423 bp, 10 predicted proteins | sample atmos_gasesAM3C__2_FD_204566 | JGI IMG/M metagenome (GOLD analysis project Ga0307471, IMG submission 204566) | Hardwood forest soil microbial communities from Morgan-Monroe State Forest, Indiana, United States - atmos_gasesAM3C_515 | ecosystem: Environmental > Terrestrial > Soil > Temperate... | reverse complement strand
TTCGTGTCGTCCTCGTCCTTCTGTTTCAGCATTGCCCAACCCGTCGAAGCCAGGACCAGTCCGCCGCCCACCTGCACCACCGGTATGGAAATGCCGAAAAAATCCAGGATATGCGATCCCACAAAATAGGAAGCGACGATCAGTGCAATGCTGTTTAGCGCAATGCGTCTGGAGAGCATTTTCCGCTGCTCTCCCGAGTAGTATCGCGTCAGCGAGAGAAACAGCGGCGCGCTTCCGAGCGGGTTTACGATCGGAAACAGCGCGGTCAGAACCAGGAGTGTGGACTTAAGCAGTTGGGGCATAAGGTGCAGCAAAAGTATAACTAGAAAACTTTCCAAGCCGAAACGAGTTTGGCTGTCGTGATCGCTTGTCCCACGTGGCGCTGCGTGTGCTCGGCGATATGAACCAGCAGCCCGCCAAGCGTCGTGGGCAAGCGTTTCCCTCCCACAACGCGGGGAATCGCAAGATCTTCCGAAGCCAGCACCCGGACCCGTAGACAGCCGCTCGAAATTTCCGCCTCCAATTCCGCCAACACTTCTTTTGTGGAACCGTCGGGCCTTGACTCGGTTCTCAGCGCTTGCAACTGCTCTTCTGACAAAGCGCGGCCTTCCGCATACGTCAGCAACCGGTCGAGGCTACCGGCGATGTGCCGCAATTGAAACGCCACCGAAGGCAATCCTGCCGGCCGCGCGTGGAGCTGCGCGTCGCTCAAGCCGCCACACCATTTGTTCGCGTCTTCCAGGGCGAGTTCCAGCGCGTGCAGAACGCCTCGGCCAACTGCAGGCACTTCCGTCAGTGTTCCTCGCAGCCAAGGCTCGGGAAGAGAAAGCTCGCTCTGGTTCATCAGCATCTCCTCAGTGAATTGACATGCGAAAGCACAGCAAATAGGATGGAAAACTTCCCGCTAAAGATACAATAAGATGTGTTCATTGCCATGAGAAGGAGATTGCATCCTTGCCCACCAAGGCGACAAAACGAACCGCAAGAGTGAAACCCGGCCAGCGCGAGGAAGAAACCCTGCGCGTGCTGATTTCGCACCAGCGCATCCGCGAACGCGTACGGCACATGGCCCAGGAAATTCGCCGCGATTTTCCCAACGAGCCCGTGCATCTCGTCGGCGTTTTGAAGGGCTCTGTACTGTTTCTCGCCGACCTCGCGCGCGAACTCGGCGGCGAAGTCTCCTTCGACTTCATCTCCGTCTCCAGTTACGGCAAAGGCATGGATTCCACTGGCGAAGTGAAGATGAACAAGGATCTCGACGTCAGCATCGAGGGGCGTTCCGTCCTCGTCGTCGAAGATATCCTGGACACCGGTTTAACCTTGAAATATTTGTTGCGCCTTTTCGAAGAACGCAAGCCAAAACACCTCCGCGTGGCTGTTCTGCTCGACAAGGCGGAGCGCCGCATCGCCGATGTGAAAGCCGACTACACCGGCTTCGTCATTCCCAATGAGTTCGTAGTTGGCTATGGCCTCGATTATGACGAGCGCTACCGCAACCTCCCCGACGTTTGCGTCGTCCGCCTGGGCCCCCGCGGCAAAACGAAAATTGAGGCCTGAAAAGCGATTTTCGCTTATTCTTCGGAGTCGAAATCGCCTGCTATAATAAATACATTGATGAACGCCACAGGCTCAAATCTACCAACGCCGGCTACAACGGAGCAGTCTGACGTCTCGACCGAGGTTCTCGCGACACTTTCCGAAATCGGGGAAGAGGTTAACGCTTCCCTGGACCTGGACGAAGTCCTCTCCCACACCGCGCTCTTGATCAAGCGCCATATCGACTACGAATTTTTCGGCGTGCTGATGCTCGATGAAACGGGCTCTTACCTGACCCATCGCTTCGCTATCGGCTATCCTCCGGGACTCGCGGAAAATCTGCGTGTTCCCGTCGGCCAGGGAATCACCGGCACGGCGGTCTCAACCGGCCAGCCCGTTCGCGTCAGCGATGTTTCCCAGGATCCCCGCTACATCAACGCCATCGAAAGCGTAAAGTCCGAACTTGCCGTGCCGCTTCTTTTCCGCGGAAAGTGTGTCGGCGTGCTGGACATCCAGAGCCGCCATCTGAACTACTTCACCAAAGACCAGCAAAGAATCGTGACCCTGCTCGCCAGCCGCCTGGTTATCGCCATCGAAAATGCCCGCCTCTTTCAAAAGGTCAGGACCCAGGCGGAAACGCTTCTTGTTCTAAATGAAGTCAGCCGGGAAATCAGTTCCATTCTCGATGTGGAAGAACTTCTCCGCCGTGCCGCGGAACTCGTCAAGCGCGTGATCGACTACCAGATAGTGAGCATCATGCTCTATGACGAAGAGCAGAAAGTCTTTCGTCATCGACTGGACGTAAAGCACGGCCAGCGTGTTCAGGGGAAGCTGCGCGTGGCCGCAACCGAAGGCATCGTCGGCGCCGCCGCCACCTTGCGCGAACCGGTTCTCGTTCCCGATGTCACCACCGATCCGCGCTATCTGATGGTGAATCCCGAAACGCGTTCGGAACTCGCCATCCCGATGATCTTCAAGGGCAAAGTGATCGGCGTTCTCGATCTCGAAAGCCCACAACTGCATTACTTCACCGAAGAGCATGTGCAAACGCTCACCATTCTTGCGGCCAATCTCGCGGTTTCTTTGGAGAACGCTCGCCTCTACGAACAGGTCGCCCGCGACGAAGCCCGCATGGAGCGCGACCTCCAGGCCGCCAAGCGCATTCAGGGCGCACTCCTTCGCCCAGTTCCCGCCGACGACTACGGCCTCGACGTCGCCGCGCGTTATCTCTCTGCCCGCGAAGTTTGCGGCGACCTCTACGATTTTCTGCGTTATGGCCCGCAACAGCTCGGCATCGCGCTCGGCGACGTCAGCGGGAAGGGAACCGCGGCCGCCCTCTACGGCGCCGTTTCCATCGGCATCATGCGTAGCCTTGCCCCGCAGAAACTTCAGCCTGCTGAGATGTTGCGGCAGATGAACCAGTTGGTCGGTGAACGCCGCATCGAGGGCCGATTCATGACCGCTTGTTTTGCCACATGGCAAAAGGGTCGCCAAAAGCTCCGAGTCGCCAACGCCGGCCAGTCACAACCCCTGCTCTACAAGGATGGCCGCTGTGATCGCATCGAGCTGACCGGATTTCCGCTCGGAATTTTCGAGGATGTAACGTACGACGAGTGGGGCGTCACTCTCGAATCTGGTGATATCCTCGTCTTCCATTCCGACGGCATCGCCGAAACGTACAACACTGAAGGCCAGCTGTTCGGTAACGAGCGCCTGCGCAAACTCATCGAGCAGCATCACGAAATCTCCGCCGCCGAAATGGCAGACCGCGTCCTCAACGAAGTAGACTGGTTCTCCCAAAGCGCTCCGCTTTCCGACGACCGTACGCTGGTGGTCATGAAGGTGAAATGAGCATCCCCGGCAAGGCTCGGCGCGGCTTGCCCTGCGCCGATCCCGCAACCCACACCCCACAATTTTCCTGGAGAAGGACGGGAAAAACCAGCCGCGAAGTCTTCTGCGAAGACGTGCCACTCTCCGAAATTGCGCGCCGCTATGAAACACCCACATATGTTTACAGCCGGCGCGCCATCACCGATGCGTTCCATGAAATTGATCGTGGGCTCACTCGGGTTCCCCATCTCCTATGCTTTGCCGTGAAGGCCAACGGAAATCTATCCATCCTCAAGCTTCTTGCGGGCTTGGGCAGCGGCTTTGACATAGTCTCCGGCGGCGAACTTGAGCACCTCGGCCACATCGGTATCCCCGGCAAGCGTATCGTTTTCTCCGGAGTGGGAAAGACCCGCGAAGAAATTCGTGAGGCGCTGCACTATCGAAATAACCGAAGCAGCGATGCGGGGATTCTGCAATTCAATGTCGAATCGCCAGCGGAGTTGGAAATCCTGATCGAGGAGTCAGCGCGTCTCGCCCGCGGCACGATTCCGGGAGTTTCCATCCGCGTGAACCCCGACGTGAAAGCCGGCGGGCATCCGCACATCGCCACCGGTCTTCAACACCACAAATTCGGCGTGTCCTGGCCCGAAGCTCGCAAACTTTATCTCGCCCATCTAAATACAAAGGCCATCCGCTGGCAGGGAATCAGCGCGCACATCGGTTCCCAAATTGTCGAACTTGCCCCGTTTCGCCGCGCATTGCAACGACTGGCCGGATATTTGCTCGACTTGCGCCAGCAAGGCATTGCCCTGAAGATTCTGGATGTCGGCGGCGGCCTGGGCGTGCGTTACACAAATGAGCGTCCAGCATCCCGCAAGGCCTACGCGAGAATGATTGCCGACATTGTCCGCCCCCTCGGCGTGGAACTTCTCCTCGAACCCGGGCGCTCCATCATCGCCGAATCCTGCGTACTCCTCGCGCGCGTCATCTACACCAAGCGGAATTCAGGGAAATCCTTCGTCATCATTGACGCAGCCATGAACGATCTCATGCGCCCCGTGCTCTACGACGCTCCGCACCCCATCACGAGTGTTGTGCAGCGCGGCGCTCCACAGGTGAATGCCGCAAATCGCGCTGACATTGTCGGGCCCGTCTGCGAAACAGGAGATACGTTTTTATTCGATTGGCCGCTCGGAAATGTTTCGCAAGGAGATCTGGCCGCCATCTGGGTAACCGGCGCTTACGGTTTCGCCCAGTCGTCCAACTACAATGGCCGCGGCCGCGCCGCTGAGGTGCTAGTGGACCGCAACACGCCAAAACTTATTCGTCGCCGCGAAACGCGAAAGGATCTATTGCGGACCGACGTTCTAGCCTGAAAACTACGCTTCTCCCCACTTCAGCTTATTTCGCAATATCTCAAAATACGTTTTGTTCGGCGGCTGGATCAATTTCAGCCGCTCTGCCGCGAGCGTGATGCGGACGTGGTCCCCGATCTGCATCGGCACACCCGTCTGCCCGTCCAGTGTCAGAAACACGGAATCCGAACTCTGCGACAAATACAGTTCGATCAGCGAAGTGTCTTGCACCACCACCGGCCGGTCGCTCAGCGTGTGTGGGCAAATCGGGGTAATCAAAATCGATTCCACGCCGGGTTGCACAATGGGGCCGCCGGCTGAAAGCGAGTAGGCCGTGGAACCCGTCGGCGATGCCACAATCAAGCCGTCGGCGCGGTATCGGCACACAAACGCCCCATTGATGTGCAGCTCCACTTCAATCATGCGAGCCAGGGTTCCCTTGTGCACTACGGCGTCATTCAAAACCCGCTGCTGCGTCAACAGCTCACCATTGTGCGTGCGTTCCACGAGTAGCAATACCCGTTCTTCGATCGTGGCTTTTCCCGCGAGCGTGCTTTCCAGCGCTGGATATAGCTCTTCGACTGTAAAACTCGTGAGAAACCCGAGGCTGCCCATGTTGATCGGAAGAATCGGAATGCCGTGGTACGCCGCCTCGCGTGCGGCCGCCAGGATCGTTCCGTCGCCTCCCAGAACCAGTAGCAAGTCTGACTCTTGTGCCACCTGGTGCCGCGTTTTCCCAGCTGTTTTGTTTTTGAGGACTGTTGCCGTCTCGTTGTCATACACCGGCGGCATTCCGCGCTCTTCCAGCCACTTCAGCAGCGGCGGAACCACCTCGGCAATGTTCGAGCGTCTTGGCCGTGAGATGATGCCGATTCTTTTGAAGGTGGGTTCAGGCCGCATGGATTACCGCGATTCTACCCCAGTCGCTTTTCGAGCGTGAAGGAAATACTCCTGGTTTCCCTCCGCCCCCGGCAGACGGCTGGCTGCAACGCCGAGCACGCTCAGCCCTAGCGCTTCTATCGCGCTCCGCACGCCGGCAATGGCCTTTTCGTGCAAAGCCTTCTCTCGTACGATTCCTCCTTTGCCCACGTCCTCGCGCTCCAGCTCAAACTGTGGCTTGACCAGGATCAAGAGGTCGGCCCCCGGTTTCGCGCAAGCCGCTGCCCCCGGCAAGACCCTCTCCACAGAAATGAAAGAAACATCAGCCGCCACTAAATCCACTGGCTCCGGCAAATCCTGTGCCAGTAATTCGCGTGCATTCTTTTCGACGGGCACCACGCGCGCATCACCGCGAAGTTTCCACGCCAATTGGTCGGTGTTCACATCCACGGCATAAACTCGCGTCGCGCCGTTCTGCAGCAGGCAATCCGTGAATCCGCCTGTCGAGGCTCCAATATCGAGGCACGTTCTTCCCGCCGCGCTGACATGAAAATCCTCCAGCGCGCCTTCCAGCTTCATGCCTCCGCGGCTCGCGTATTTCTGCTGCCGGCTGTGCACTTCAATATGCGCCGTTTCTGGCAGGATCAAACCTGCTTTGTCCGCGCGTTGCTGTTCCACCTCCACTTCGCCGGCAAGGATCATCGCCTGAGCTTTATGGCTGGACTCGGCCAGGCCCCGCTCCACAAGAAGCACGTCCAGTCGCTTGCGCTCAGTTTTGGCGGTCATGGAAAGTGTGGCTAGGCGCGGCGTTGAACCAGGAATTCCGCGATAGTTCGCAACCGGCCGGCGCGTTCGCCGTATACGTCCAGTTCGGCAATCCCTCTGTCGGCCAGCTCTTTCGCAATCTGGTGGGAGCGTTCCAGTCCATACACCGACGGGTAGGTCGCCTTTTGTTGAGCGATGTCCTTGCCCGCCGTCTTGCCCAGTGCCGCCGAAGACTCTTCGACATCCAGAATGTCGTCCGTAACCTGAAACGCCCAGCCAATCGTCTCTCCGAATCGACGCAACCGGGCGACGTCGTCGGCCGGCGCCCCCGCGCAAAGCGCCCCGGCGGTAATCGAAGCGCGAATCAACGCCGCCGTCTTGGACCGGTGAATGTACTCGAGCATTTCCGGGCTGACCGGCTTGCCCTCCGCCTCCAGATCCGCCACCTGCCCGCCGACCATGCCTTTCACTGTTCCAGCCGCAACCGCAATCTCGGTCACCATCGCCACGCGCCGCTCCGCCGCAACCGGCGACGCAGCAATCGTCTCAAACGCTAGCGTCAACAACGCATCGCCCGCCAGAATCGCAGTCGCCTCTCCAAATTTCTTGTGGCTTGTCGGCTTCCCTCGCCGCAAGTCGTCGTTGTCCAGGGCGGGCAGGTCGTCGTGAATTAGCGAGTAGGTGTGGATGAATTCGATCGCACATCCCGGATATAGCGCGGGCGAAACTTCCGCCTCAAAAATCCGCGCCGATTCCAGACACAGGATGGGCCGGATACGCTTTCCGCCGGCAAAAACCGAATATCGCATGGCCGTATGAATAGAGGGCGGCTGCACGGATTCCCCCGGCAATTGCTTTTCGAGTTGCGCGTCAACAGCAAGCCGGTCTTCTTCAAAAAAGGGAGGAAGCTTCATCGGATTGAGAGAGAACCCAGTTTGGGCCATTGGCACTCGTTCACGATTCGCTCTCGCCTTCAGCCTCAAACGTCTCGGCCACCATCTTGCCATCGGCCTTCTTCAGCAGAATTTCCACGCGCCCCTCAGCCTCCTCCAGCTGCTTCTGGCATTCTCGCGACAAACCCACGCCTTCCTCAAACAATTTCATCGCCTCATCCAACGACAGCTGCGGGCTTTCGAGGCGCCGCACCACTTCTTCCAGCCGCGCCAGCGAGCGTTCAAAATCCGGTTTTTTCTGGGGTTCCGGTTTTTTTGCAACAGGTTGATTCACGCCATCCGCCAGTCGTGCTTGGATTATATTAAGTTTGAATTCCCGGCCGCCACGTCTACTTCTGACAGTGCTTGCAGTAATACGTCGATCGTCCGCCCTGCTCAGCACGTACAATCGGCCGTCCGCAACGCCGGCACGGCAGGTCTTCCCGCTGGTACGCCCGTAAAATCTCTTCCAGTCCTTGGAACCACCACTTTGGATCGCGGAAGTCCGGAGGAGGATCCTCACAACATTCTAGTGCACGCCGGAGAACGTACACAATCGCTTTATGAAGTTTCGCCGATTTCTTCCTGTCCAGCGAGTCCGCCCGCCGCCATGGGTTCAATCTCGCATGCCACAATGCTTCACTCGAATAGATATTCCCGATCCCTGCGACCCGCGTCTGATCCAGCAAAAACTCCTTCAGCGGACGTTTCGAGCGCGCCAATCGTGCGTGAAGTTCCTTCGCCGTGAATCCATTCGCAAACGCATCCATTCCCAACTTCTGCAACGCAGGGCACTCCGCTTCCGACCCCCACGCGTGCACCCGCCCGAAATGCCGCCGGTCCGCAAACCCCAGCACGCCTTTCCCAAACTCCAACGCGACATCCACATGCACGCCATGCTCGCCTGCGTTTGCACGTTCCAGCAACTCCTTCGCCCTCGAAAACCAAACCAGTTGCCCGTCAAAACGAAAGTGCATCTCCACCAGACCGCAATCCAGCTCCAGAAAGAGATACTTTCCCCGGCGAAACACGTCTCGGACGCTGCGGCCCTCCACGATTCTTGCCGCTGCGGCAGGCAACTGCGGCTTTAGAGCGATCGCATGAAACACGTGCAGGCAGCGAATCCGCTGCCCGCGCACCAGCGGGCGCAGCGCTCGGGCGACCGCCTCGACTTCCGGGAGCTCTGGCATAACAGTAGAAAATTGCGCTCAGTTCGCAGGCTTCAACGTCAACAGGTGCTTCTTCACCTTGGCCTCTGCCGTGTCGCTGAAGGGTTCGTAGATCGGCTTTCCTTCGAACCAGTACGAAAACTGGTCAGTATAATGTTCGCTGCCCGGTTGCCCGGATTGCCCCGCGGGAATCAACAGGATGGAATTGTCCCAATCACCCAGATTCGCCACAAAGCGCTCCGAAGGCCCATGGTGTCGCGAAGCCGCCCGCGGACTGAAGAGCGTCCCCGATTGTGCTTGCCCTGATTTGCTAAGAAGCCTTTTCAGAATCCCCTCGCGCCCGATTGGGTGCAGCATGTCCAGGTAATTGAACCGCTTCCACGCCCAATCGTCCGGATCGCTACTGTGCGTTTCTTCCTCCAACCGCTTTACCGCGCGATCCGCTGCGGCGCTAAGCAGCTCATCATAGCTCTTGAATTCCGCGGGCAGCCAGCGCGCTGGACGCTCCGTCAGCACTTTCTGCAGAAACGCCAGCTTCCGCCAGGAGTAAAGTTCCGTGTCTTTGCCCAGGTGCGGCTCCAGAATCAGATCCAGTGAACGGTACATGGCCGCATCCAAAAAAGTCACCACGGACGAATTAACATCCGCGATCCCGTTCCAATCCTTCGCTTGCTGAATCAATTTCTGCGCGCGTGGATCCTTCGGCGGAGCAATCCGTGCCGCAGCCACCAGCTGCTCCCCGATAAACACATGCGGATAACTGTAAGTATCCGTCTGCACCCTCAGCATGTCTTCGGGCCGCAAATCATGCTTGTCATGTAGCAGGTCATAAATTCTCGCTGTCCGGTACGGTTCCTCCCACCGGTCCGTCAGATACAGTTTGTAGTCCGGCCCAGTTACCCGCGCATTCGCCGTCACAATCAGTCCGCTCTCCGGATTAAAACGTTGCGGTAACTGCTCAAACGGAATGTACCCGGTCCACTCGTATTCGTCCGTGTCTCCCGGCACGGGAACCTCCCCATGCCCTTTCTTGCGAATCGGTACTCGCGCGGCCATCACGTATCCGATATTTCCATCCACATCGGCATACACTACGTTCTGCGCCGGGCCCCACACTTGCCGCATCACCTCGCGAAATTGCTTCCAATTCTTCGCTTTTCCCAACCAGTTGTAGCTGTTCGACAACCCGCCAGGCTCCAGTGCGGTCCATCGCATCGCGTACGCTTTGTCGCCCTCGTTTTGCAACACCGGCCCGTGCCGCGTCACTGCCAGCCGCATATGCTCATCTGGCGCGCCCTTAACCTTGATCACTTCATCGTAGACGTCCGCCTTTTTCCATTTCCCGTTCACGCGATATTCGTCAGGATTGGCGGGATTGAACGTTTCGATATACAGGTCCAACACATCCGCCCCGTTGTTCGTGAAGCCCCACGCGATGCGGTCGTTGTGTCCGATGATCACCAGCGGCGCGCCCGGAAACGTAATCCCTTTCACGTTCCATCCCGGCGCCGTCATGTGAATCTCGTACCAGATGGGTGGAATCGTCAGTTCCAGGTGCGTGTCGTTCGCCAGCAGCGGCTTGCCCGTAGCCGTATGCGCTCCGTTCACCACCCAGTTGTTGCTCCCAAGCGTCCCGCGAATGTCATGCTGGCCGGCCCGCAGCCAATGTTCCACCTGTCCCGCCAGCAGGGAAGTAAGATCCGGCTTTGCGATCGATTCAAGCAAATCCGGATGGATCAGACTCGCCTTCAGCACATCTTCGCTGTCCATCTCGTCTTCGTCATCTTCCTCGTCATCCGTATCGGCGTTGGCGTTCGCCTTTTCCTTCACGTTCGGATCGCCCACCACAAAATGATCCATCGAGGATTCGTCGCTGAAAAGATCCTTCGCAAGTTCCGGGCCCGCCTTCGCCGCAACCACCGCGCGATGGATTTCCCTTTCCCGCGTATCCGTCAACGTGCGGTACATGTATCCCGTCAACACCAGCGAATCCGTCGGTTGCCACGGCTGCGGTTTATACTTCAGCAGTGTAAATTCCATCGGCAGCGTCTCCCGATGCTGCTCGATAAAACGGTTTACGCCCCGCGCATACGCTTCAAGAAGTTTCCGCGGCTCCGGGCTCATCTCCTGCAGGTCGCGTTCCGCCGCCCGCCCGAAATTCAAATTCCGAAAATCCTTATCAATCTTCAGAGTTCTCGGTCCCAGGATTTCCGATAACTGCCCGCGCGAAGCCCGCCGCAGCAGGTCCATCTGCCACAAACGATCCTGCGCCACCACGTATCCCTGGGCTTCCACCGCATCTTCCGCCGAACCGCCGCGGATGTGCGGCACGCCCCAGTTGTCGCGTTCCACCGTTACCTCGCCCTGCAACCCTGGCAGTGTTGCGATTCCGTTCAATTGGGGCAGCGGACGGTACACCAGCCACCAGATCACGGTGGCGAAAATAATCAAAAAAACGGCAAGTATGGCCAGTAGGGAACGCAGGACGGTGCGCAAAGCGAGTTTCACCTCGAGGTCGAAGTTTTCAGTTTAGAGGACGCCGCCACACAGCGCAACCTGCCCACCCGCACCGACATCTTTCCTGACTGCCCATGGAATTTTCGATTCTCTCAATTCAACAACGGCGGCCCACCGTTTCCTCTTTGCACCCAAATCTACTGTTACAATGCCGCTTGGAGGTTTTCTCCGCGGTATGTTCCTTGTCCGGATCATCGGAGTTCTCGTGCTGGTGGCCCTAAACGGCTTCTTCGCCGCCGTCGAGTTCTCGCTGGTTGCCGTGCGCCTCTCGCGCGTCCGCCAATTGGTCGCCAAGGGCAGCTCTCAAGCCAAAATCGTCGAGCAACTCCTCTCCGATCTCCACCGCGTCGTTTCCGGCGTCCAGGTCGGCATCACCCTGACCAGCCTGGCGATCGGTGCCCTGGGCCAGACCACCCTCGCAAATCTATTCCAAAGCATCCTCCCGGCCGACGGCAGCATGCGCATGCTCTTGCTCGCCCATGCCGCCGCGCTCGCACTCTCCTTCGCGATTCTCAGCGCCGTCCACGTGGTCTTCGGCGAACTCGTTCCCAAAACCATCAGCCTCGCCCGCGCGGAGCGTGTCGCGCTCATGGTCGCTCGGCCCTTCGCCTGGTTTCTCAACTCCTTCCGCTGGGCCATCGACCTTCTTGACGGCGTCTCCGGTGCCATCGTGCGTGCGCTAGGCATTGTGAAGCCAACCGGACATGGAGTTGCCCATTCCACCGAAGAGCTACAAATCCAGATCCAGCAGGCCCGCGAAAGGGGATTGCTCGCGGTCGGGGAAGAGAAGTTCATTCTCAGCGCCATCGAGCTCAGCCAGTTGCAAGTCCGCGAGATTATGGTTTCCCGTCCGGATATGCACACCCTGCCCGTCGAAGCGTCGCTCGATGAGGTCATGAAGGTCTTTGCCACCACGCAGCGCTCGCGCATCCCCGTCTATCGCGGCACCGTGGACCATGTTCTTGGCTTCATCCATATCAAAGACATGATGTGGGTGCTTCTCGACCGTGAGCGCCGCCTCGAAGAAAAACTAGCTCCCGGCCCCCCGTTCGACCTGCGTCGCGTCCTCCGCGAAATCCTCATCGTTCCGGAAACCAAGCCTGCCAGCGAATTGCTCATGGAGCTTCGCGCGCGCCATGTCGGCATGGCCATGGTCGTCGACGAATTCGGCAGCATCCTCGGCCTCGTCACCAAGGAAGATCTCCTCGAGCAACTCGTCGGCGAAATTCACGACGAGTTTGATGTTGTTGAGCGCCCGCTCACGCTCGCCGACGGAGCCATCATTTTTGACGCCGGCCTCAACGTCCGCGACCTCGACTCGCAGTACAACATCGCCTTGCCCGAAGATCCCGCCTATGCCACGGTTGGCGGCTTCGTCATGGCCCAACTGGGATTCATCCCCCGAGGCGGCGAAAGCTTCGAATATGGCCTCTATCGCTT
>Ga0307471_100001613_pt1 | contig 12425 bp, 25 predicted proteins | sample atmos_gasesAM3C__2_FD_204566 | JGI IMG/M metagenome (GOLD analysis project Ga0307471, IMG submission 204566) | Hardwood forest soil microbial communities from Morgan-Monroe State Forest, Indiana, United States - atmos_gasesAM3C_515 | ecosystem: Environmental > Terrestrial > Soil > Temperate... | reverse complement strand
CGGCTTCATGCCTTGGAAAGCTTTGGTGTTCTTTCGCCCGGGAAGTGGACTACCTGGTAATGATGCCCACACACGCCCAGCCTTCTTCACAGCTTCATCAGGCCGATCATTGAGAATGTGATCCAGCGCTCCGGTTTGACGAAGTAGCTCCACACCGCGAAGATCCTGATTCTCTGGCGAGTAGTCGAGGTCTTTGTATTTACTCAGCGCGGTTCGATTGGTTGAGCCCGTGATCTGGTACTTCCCAAACGCAGTGCTCGGGCCCGCCGGCGTTGTCAATCCGACTTTATTCGGATGACGTGACAGGTCGGAAATCTTACTTCCACCAACAAGTGTGTTGTAGTCTGCACCCTCTGCGGTTCCAATTCGATTAAGGAAATCTTTAACACGCGGATCGGCTAATGCTGTTCTGTTTGGATCATCAGACGTAGGAGATGCAAAGTCGTCGACATACCCTGCTGAGATATCTGGTTTTGGGATTTGGGTTTCGTCGGTCATCGAAATGCGGCGTGCCCGCAGGGGAGAATATCACCTATCCCTGCGAACTTGGAACAGAAAAGCTGCACGCCCGAAATAACCGACATTCAATCCGATGTTTTCATTGTCAGGAAAAACCCTGCGTAAAAACCTACAATCAATCAGAATCTTGACTATCTCTTCTTTCTTGTCGTGACCGGAAGTTTGAGATCGACGAGCTTGCGAACTGCGGAAGTAGGGATTGTCATATCGCCCATTCCCTGCGGGCGAATACCGTTGTCGTTATAAGGGAGCAGATGCGGAACCACTATCTTGCAAACCTTATCGTCATGAATGAGCCATCCCACTGATTGACATATAGCAACAGCGGGTTTGCATTGATCGATGAACTCCCAAGAGTTCGAGCAGCCGTGAGAGTCCTCCCACTCAATATAAACCAACCGAAACTTGTCTGGTGCTCTCTTCACTTCTTCTTCTTTAGAGGGGTAGCAAATAGCGCCGAAGAATGGCACTACCCTAAACTCGCCGACAAAATGCTCCCCTTCACGCGACTATCTTTCTTGCTTTTTGACGAAGGAAGAATCCTCTGTAATGGAATACGCGACCGTAGTGGAAGACAGAGCCGCCATCAATCCGAGTGAAGGTGGGCCATAGGTGGCTCTAAGAGTACATTGCGATTCAGACTGGAAACGTACAGAGACCGCCTACGTGAGTATCCGATCCAAGTCATTGCGCGCATGGACTTGAGGTTGGAATCGTGCGTTGCCAATGAAAGGCCAAGCGAAACGCCGAACCCTTTTTCGTTATTCCACCACCATTGAGACTTCATGGTTTACGCTCCTTTACATCAATACCGATGTTCGCCAAGAACTCGTGTTCCTTTTCGATTTCAACTCTTAGCGCGTCCGCAACTTTCATATCTGAAGATAAGAGGTAGCCCTCTCGCAGAGCTTGATAATCTGACCCGCCGAACTCAACCCGTACACCGTCTGTTATCACACCGAGACACCTTTCCGTGGCTCCTTTTATTTCTCGGGCGCGCTTAGAGATCGTGTACTCAGTAATAGCGAGCTTTTGGCGCAGAGACAATAACCGCAGAACGCTATTGCCTACTGTTCTGGCAACTTCTTCTTGGTTCATTATGCCTCCCACCGCGATGTGTAAAGTGGCGGCCCATCAACCTCTCTCCGTAAGAGTGACCGACGCGTGGTGTGGTTGGGTGATCGTCGTGTGTGGCCTACGTGCCACTTTCCAGGATGCGTGGTCTTGCAACGGTAGGCGTTCAGATTGACGCCGCGACTTGTTCCCGCTTTGGCTGCGAGTCGCGCAGATCGCTTGTCTGGGTACGATACTTTCTGACAAGGCTGATCACTCACGCCGGATTTCCTTTGCTGCTGTGGGGCTTAACATTTGATCTCGTCCGCGCCACTCGCGGGATGGCATTAGATGTTCGACTGGCGGCACAGTGTTGATCGCCTCTCTTGCAAGTACCCAACAAGTCGGACAGAGATGTAATCGACAAGTTTGAAACTGTAGCGCTACCCACTTGGCCGGTACGCCGCGCGCTGCGGCTTCGGGAGTTAGGAGTAACCAGAAACCGCAGTTGTCACACCAGAAGTCTAGCGATGCACTCATCGTTTCCCGCGCTCCTTATCGCGCTTCGCCCTCTCTTGTTTCTTGCGCTCTGCCTGCTTCCGCCGGAAGTGGCCCATGTTCTTGTTTCACTGTCGGTTCTTTCTCATCGGAACCTTCCCTTCTGTTCGGGTCGAGCGCGTTACGCCGACTCTGTTCTCGCCCCTGAAGAAAGCGAGCCGGAGCAGTTCGCGCTAACGATTTACTCTTACGATTCATCAGTCTACCACCTATTAGAGAGATTTGACCACCACCTTTGTTCTGAGTATGATGCAACCTGAAATTGGCGGGGTTGATTCGGTGTAGCGACAACCTCGTGACATCAGAATCAAACTCCGCTGGAGATCGATCCTCGTCGTAGCGACTACACTCGTTGCGGCGAGGGTCTTCTCTTTGGAGAACAACCGATGCTTAACCGACTCCGCTCCCGAATGGAACACTTCAACATGGCCCGCGGTCTTGGCCACACTCGTTTAATGACTGAAGGGCTCCTGCACTACGAAGGGTCAGTAATACTCGTGGCCCACACCCGCGCTCAAGCCGAGATGCTTGCCAATGAAGCGATGGCGACCAACCCAAACATTAAGATCACTCCGCGAGGCGTGGACGAACCACCGCTTCGTGGTGCCCGGCAACCTATCGCCTTTGATAACTCAGCACTGCTTTTGATGTTCATGGAAACGAGCCGCGACGTAGCCGCGCTCAACGATAAACTCGACGGAATTATCAGCTCGCTCACGTTGGTTAAAAAGGAAGGGTAGAAATGATCAATCTAAGTCGCAGTAACGATCAACACGGATCGAGAGTCGAACGACGCGGCGAGAAACAGAAGACTATAGCCACAGTCGCACGCCCAGCGAAGCAACGGTTCGGGAAGGTGAGCAGATACGAAGAACTCAAGACGGTGGTACAGACCTATTTGGAGAATCGGGAGAACGCTAAAGCCGCACTAAAAGAGATTCACGATCAGCATCTCTACAAGAAGGAATACAAGACATTCGAAGCGTTCTGTCAGGCTGAATATGGAGTGAGTCGAGCAACGGCTTACAGGCTTTTGGGAGCAGGTGACGAACAAGAGCAGATTTCTAATGAAACAAAGGCGATCAATGTCTCAAAGCGAGACAAAAGTATTTCGCCGACAGGATATAGCGAAACGGCTCAATCAAGTCTCAAACCAAAGCCCAAAATCATCGACATCGAACCATCCCACCCAGCAAACCATCGAGGAAAACCAAATCAACTCAGTGTGAATCCCGATCAAGGCGTGATGGACGAACCAGAGTTCGTGAAGCACTGTCCTACTTGTAGGTGTGGAGAATAACGGTTCAGACGTTGCGCGCGAAGTTCGCCTGTTTCCTTGTCGCTGCGCTTGCGTGACTGCCTTCAGCGAGAACTTTGTCGGCGTACTCACTCGTTGACATTCCAGCCCGCTGAGCCTTCGCAGAAAATACTCCTTCAGTCCCGCGACGTTTCATGGATTCTCTGGCATGTTGAATCCACTTCGGTTTGTTCTTTCCTGATCCCACCATTGTCGTTCCCTCCTGACCGGAGTTGTGTTTCATTCCTCAACCATAGTCCTTCCCATCGTTCGGATGAGCATGGCAGACGCCGTTGTCGTGACAGTGTGGGCCCTCAGTTTTCATTGACAGTCACTCCTTTGCTGATCGAGATGCGCGCGCGCCTGATCAAGCGCTTCTTCCCAAGAGAATCCCATATAGCCGGTGTAACAGCCGGGTTCGGTCGGGCAGGCACCAACATAATAGCGACGACCTTCACCTTCATCGTCGTACTCGGTGAAAGAATCGTTGCCAAACAGTTCTATGGTTGCCGCTCTCGCTTCTTCTTCTGTCATGGGATCACGATAGCCCCTTCCGACTCGGCCTGGGCCTGGGCTGCTTTCACATCTGCTTTGGGATTAGAAGTCTTGAACTGTGACACTGACCACATCTTCCGAAGTTGAGATGGCTTGCCTTTATCATCGAGACTCGTGATGTCACCGTACTGATCCTTGATCTGCTGCTCGAGCTTGTCTCGCTCTTGTAGCAGAGCCTGAGCGTTGGACCTGCCTTGTGTGTCGCCGTAATTCGATTGCTCCTGGGCCCGCCGAGTAAGATCATTGAATCGGCTAACGGCCGTGCGCGCTTGATTGAATCGCGTCTTAAACTGCCCCTGTGCACCGGCGTTCATCTTCGAAATATCAATCCGCTGCTGTGTCTGTTGAATCCTCTGCGCACCTTGCTGCTCTTGAACTTTGCGGTGATGAATCTGATCCTGGGTATCTTTCAGTTTCCATTCGTACTGCTCATCTCTTTCTGGATCTCCGTTGTCATCTTTGAGCGGTGAAAAGCCAGTGGGCGATTTAGGATCGCGCTGCCAGCGGTAGCCATCAAACGTGAAGCCACCCTTCATGGCCGGATTCTTTGGTCCCAGAACGACACCTAACTGAACCGCCTTTTCCTGCAGGGCTTTGGATTGAGCATCATCACCGTTCGGATCGAAGGCTTCAAGCTTGTCATACTGCTTCAGCAGATTATTGATTTCGGCATTGTTCTGCACATCCTTCTGGTGCTGAGCCAGCCGTGCATCTCGAGCTTCACGATACTTTTGATTTGCAAGACGCTGTTCTCTTAATGACTGGTAGTTATCGATCTGGGCCTGTTGCTGTCCTTGCTTGAGTTGTGTATCAAGTTGGTCGTTGAGTTGACTGGTCTGATTTGCCTGCCACTGTTTGTTTGTAGCTTTGGGATCGATCGCGCCGCGGAGAAGGCCACCGAGAGCACCGCCGGCCGTGGCAAACAGATCCGCATTGCCAGGCTGTTTTGCGTAGGCAGATCTTCCAGCTTCGGCGCCCATTTGCATTGCTGGAAGGTAGCGATTCCAGCCATGAGCTTTAGTCGGCTTGTAGGCCGCTACTGCGCTGATCTGGGCCTGAGTCCGATTAATGTCACCCTCGCCGCCGATCGCGCCTGATGGTCGCCCATACTTGTCGCGAGTCACCATTATCGGCGGTGTTCCCATATCAGAAGTGTCAACCCGTGTTGGCGTAGTCACGACGGGCTGTTGTGGCACTGGGGGCTGAACTGGCTGCTGCGATTGGGGTTGTGCTTGCTGTTGATCAGCGTAGTCAGCACTCGGTTGCGGAGGTGTGAACGCAGCATTCCGTAAAGCTGGATCTATTGCCGGCGGTGGTTGGGCGTTTTGATCCTGGTCATCTGCCTGTTGGTCCTCGCTGTATGGCTGAGGCAAGGCATAGGACTGAACTGCTTCATCAACAGAACGCCCATCCGGGAGCCGCTCATTCCAAGGCTGCTGAACGCGAAGCGGAACTTTGCTGTAAGGGATTAAAGATGGCATTCGCTGAGTTGCGTGCCCAGCGAAGATTAACACCTACCGATGTTTTTCGGCAATACTAGACTTTAGCTCGCTAAGAATCTCATTAGCTGCGGTGATGCGAACCACCAACTCCCACTGATGATCGTCATCGGTAGTTAGTGTTTGAGCCTTTCCCTGCCACTCATCTCTCTTATCTTCTACAAGTTTGATTACTTGTTGGCGGGATTGAGCGAGAGCAGCGTTGGCTTCGGAGTATCGTTTGGCTAAATGGTCGATGAATCCGTTTACCAGTGAGCCGCTGTTGACAATCGCGTACCGCTCTTTGATTTCTGTTAGCCCCGGCTGCGACGGCCACGGATCGATGATCTTGTCCTCAGTAACAACCACGAAATGATACCGTGACGAGATTGAGGTCGATCCTTGTGCGATTATCGGTAGCCATGCAGGAACGAAGTCAGGCGCGGACGATCCGAACATGAGCAGGCCATAACCCATCTCGCCCAGCCATTTATCGCAAGCGGTCGGCCATGCTTCACTATCAGACTCGCAGAAGTCCGGCACGTCCTCGTAGCGAATACCAGTTATCATTGCGATACAGCAACGCAAGCAATCGTGATTATTACGTTGTTCTATTCGCTCAATTTCTTTTGTAATTTGACGCGGAGGTTGCTCCTCGGTTTCTTTACATTTGCACTTCTCAACAGTGACTAGGATTTGTGAACCCTTTGAGTATTCCGCTACAACTTCGGCATTCAGTAAATGTCCGCACTCCGCACAATTAATAGCAAGTTCCAGTGCGAGCGGATGCTTTTTGTCTTTTCCGAGTTCTCGCGAGTAAAGACCGGGCGCTTCTTTCTTGAATCCTGCGTCATGCCATTCGCGGTCACGATGTATTTGCTCAAATCGCTGCTTAACAACCTCGTCCATATCAACATACCGCCGCCCACTATCCGATGTTTTTACATCTGCCATTAGATTCCTTTCCGCTTTTAGACTTCCGGCAGGGCGTCAATTTGCCCTTGCGTCATATCATGACGGGAGACTTTGATCGTGATCGTTTCGCCGTCTTCGAGAATATAATCGTCATCAAGCATTGCGCCGATGTGATCCAAGATACCGTCGCGCCCAAGAATGCCGGGATTCTCGCCAGAGTAATCCTCAATCGTGTAGTTTCGTAGTTTCTCCATTTTCATTTCTCCTCTGCGGTAGGTTTATTCATGGTTGCTCCGTCTGCGGAGGTTTAAGTTCCGTACAGCATCGCCTGAAAATAAACAACTTCGTCGGTCTTAAGCGTACTGGCATTGTCACCATAAGTCTTGGTCGCGTCGGTCAGCCTTTGAACTGCACAAACGCCTCCCTGCAACTGGTAGCCTAATAGTAAGTTGTGATTAACAAACTCTTGGAGTTTTTCAATGGTTGATGCCGACACGATTTTGTATGTCATTTCATTTCTCCTTAATCTCTGACTGTGGAGCGGTTTCCAGCGCCAACACTCGCAGCCAGTCAACATCGATAGGCTTGTTGATTCTCTTATAGTGTTTGCGGATGTCGTTCTGGATTTGAATTCGCTCGATTGACTCGAACCGCTCCCAGTTACCTACCAAATACTTCACGCACTCCGCAACCGCATAAGTCCGCCGACCAAGACAATATCGAAAGGCGTAAATTGCGATGCTGTGATCAATCGGCAACCACTCATCCGCGCCAATAGCTGATGCTGGATTGCCTAACTCCGGTAATCCCTCAACTACCTCAAGCGCCTTTTCAACTCCTTCGTTGTGAGCACATCGCTCTTCGTATCCCGCTGCGTTGTGTGAGCCGATCACGATTTTCAAATTGTCGATAGCGATACGCGCTGCGCCACGGCTTATCAACTCATCAGCATCGCTCTCAGATGAAGGGTGAACGCGAGCGGCGTGATGTTCGCAGATGCAGTTATCAGGATGGGAACATTCGCGGCAGTCGCCTGCCAACGCGCAGAAATCCTCTGGCTCTTGCGGAACGGGAATGTAAAGCTCGTGCTCGCTTAATATGCCTTCGATTATCTCTGCGAGGCTACCGGGATCGCCGGGCATTGGCTGTCCAAAGATTGCATAGGCGAGGTCGCTGGCTAGTTGCCGCGTTGACTCAGGCGGTGCGGGTGATTCTTTGGTGCTCATAAATCAATTTCCTGTGAGTCTAGTACGTCTTGAGTGATTCGCGTTGATTGAAGTTCTGCTATTTGGGCTTCGGCAGATTCGGTTGAGTGTGTGCCCATCATCGCTTCCATGCTGCGGCCCGGCCCCGTGTAATAGCCTTCTTGATTGAAATAATGATTAACCATCCGTCCCGCAAAGATGCAGTTGTTGTCGCTTTCTAAATCCATCACGGATGTTTCACCTGAGGGCAGTTCTATAATTTCCCACAGTCCATCTTCTCGCTGTACTCTTATCTTCATCTTTCCCTTTCAACAAATATCACATGGAGGACGCGTCAACGCACGGTAGATAAAATAGCTGACATAGACCACCGCGATGATCGTTGTGACCCAGCGCAGAATCCGAAATAAGGTCTGATTAGACATGTGTCGCCGTCCGTGGAACGTACTCAACATCTTCAGTTGACGATTGTTCAAGCCGATACAGACAGGGATAGTGACGGCTCAACCAAACGCTCGATGGCAACTCCGACTGTTGGCTTACTGGCTCACCCGCTCCGCCTGCTGATTCAGGTAGCGACAAACCAATCCCGCGTTCCATAGCAGGATCAGTCGAGACGATGTATTCTGCCTAGGTTGAGTCGGCTGCTGGTTTGTCGTATGGCGTGGCAACTTCTTCGTAAGGTTCGATTGTTGCCTTGCAGATAGCTCGCGCGTCCTCAATGCTGGTTGCCATGACGCGATGCCATGCCTTGCCCCACGGTTTCTTATGCCCTTGCTGTGCCTCGAAAAACTCAAGCGTCTTGACGAAACAAGCTCCAGCCCAATTCTTGTGAACCATGTAAACTTCCGCGCTCATATTCTCTTCTTTCCGCCGTGATGGTAGCCACGGCCACGATTGACTTGCATCTTCGCTTCCACCGTTGCATCAAAATCAGGATCGATTCCAACCACGCAATCAAGGACGCGGATTAGCACGTCAGCCATTTCCTCCTTGAAATGTTCAACATCGCCCTCGCGAAATGCTTCCAGCGCCTCGCTGACTTCCGAGTGGATCAACGCGAGCACGGCGGGGAACTTGTACTTGTCCCCGAACTCTTCTGGGATCGTGACTGACCAGCCGTTAGCGGCGTTGATTTCTCGAATCTCAATTCCAAGTTGCTGAAGCGATTTCCGTTCCTTCTGCGGCTCAACTGCGTGTACGCTTACAGGATCTTTCCCGATATCATAGATTGGATCGTCTACGGGAACGCAACGATGACCGCAGAATCCATCTTCATCTTCGTGCCAGCACCTTGGCCCAACCGCATTTTCATCAACAGCGCGAGGATCGTCATTGAGTCGGTAGAAACTTGGATCGTGTTCACAATGGTTCGCGCACGGAGGCTCAGAGATGTACTCAGAATTATCTAACGGCTGTTTCATTGCGACTCCTTTTTGGCACAATCAGGGCACATTACAAGTCGTTGCCCGTTGGCGTTTTCTTTTACTCGCCAGCCTTCGTCGTACATTGAATTCCCCACGCCGAAAGTCGGCATATCGTAGCACCCGTGACATTCATCGCAGATCACATAATAGGTCGTCGTGTCCTCAATCGAATCATCAAGAAATGAGGTTTGACCTTCTTTCTCCGCTTCGGCTACTCGTTCCTCTGGTTTCGACATTACCGGATTGAGATCGTCATCCATGTTCTCATACCCAAAAGACACGCCTGTAGTCCGCTTCCGTTCATCTGGTTTCATGGCTTCACCTTCCTACATACTTCTACCAGCAGCGACAATCTTACGAATCAGAATGTTCTGCTTAATATCTTCGGTGCTTTCAATCTCTTCGTGCACAACCTCAAAACTGTCAACCATCACCGCATCTCGTTCTCTTTGTTCCTTACGGACTTCCGTCTGCGCATGGCGGATGAGGAGATCTAGCGAGAATGCCCGTGGCGCACTCCATTGCCACTATCTGTGTATTGACCACCATGGTCGTCAGCGATGTCGCGGCATAACTTAGCATCCCTTGCTGCTTGATCTGCTCGCCCTCGCTGGAAGACTTCAGAAGCATGGGCAGTGATGGCATCAACAAGCGTCTTGACATCGCGGTCACTTAAATTCCGATCCAAGAAGCGAGACGTCTTCCACTTTCGCACGATCTCTTCTATTCGTTTGCGATCTTCGATTTTAGTCATTGCCTGTTCCAGTCTTTGATTCGAGGACAATCAGGATTAGGAAGCGTTCCGAAGTTGATATAATCACGCAACTCAGAATCGGAATGGGCACAGCCCTTAGGAACACCACCTGGCTCAATGCCGCTGCCTACAAGATGATGGACTTCACCCTCGGATGGTGCTCGTGTTTCAGTAGTGGTCACGAATCCTCCTCGTCTTGGCAGTCAGGACACACAGGCTCACCGTCGATCATCTTCCAACCATCACTGTTGAAATCCTGTGCGGCCACAAATGCGCTGTTAGGCTGGCCGTTGGCTTCTTTTGGATCGCCGCATTGCGAACATTCGAGAATATAATGAACCTCAATATCGCTCAGTCGAATCTCGTTGCGCTCACTCATAACTTTTGTTCACCATGCCTCCCCTGCCGCGACCACGTTGATACGTCGCAAAGCGGATATCGGCAAGGCGATTAGTTTCCGCCAACGTCAGCTCGCCTTTCTTGAGGTGTTCGCGCAGTCGTCTTTTGTTCGGCACGAAGCGCGTTTTCGCCCATGCAGCCTATTGATTCTTGTTTCATCTATTCTCCTTTTGCCGCAGTAAGTGCAGCCCTCGCGTCTTTGCATTTCTCGGTGTGCTTCGTCCAGTCCCATGCGTTGCAGAAGCAGTGAGGACAACTAACGTCCTTCGGATTCTCGCGAACACTCAACCCTTCCAGTGCTGCTACTAATCCCTCAACATTAGGATTGCGAGTGTTCCAGCATTTCACCGGATCGCCGAAATTCTCTTGAGGAGTCATCAGCCCGCAACCATCGCATTCGATCCACCAGTGATCGCTTTCGGGATCACGCATCGCTGTTGCCGTACTGCCGCAGTGATCGCACCGCTTCAGTGCCGTTGCTTTATCTTCTGTTGGCATGGTTAGTCCTTAATTGCAGATGCGGGGCGTGTGGTATCTCCATCCAGTACGTGACGTCTTCTGCTATCGAGCCGTCGCCGTGAAACCAGACATTCTGTTTGCGGTCGTACCACGCTCCGTCCATGTCGAGATGTCGCGAGATCACGCCTTTGGGTGCCCACGGCTTCTTTGTCCAAATGATTATGCGGCGACTCGTCTTAGGCGGGTCTGTCGCTCGCACCCAGCAGTCGTTGTGGGTTGCCTGACTCATCATGACTCCTTTTAGCCCAAAGTGTTTCGACTTCTGCTTCTCCTGTAAATTCCGAGAGACGTGTTTTCGTGACCTCACAATACTTTTCTTCTTTCTCGACGCCGATTGCCTTTCGGCCTTCAATCGCAGCAGCCAGTAGCGTCGTGCCGCTCCCACAAGTGAAGTCAAGAACGGTGTCGCCTTCGTTCGTATAAGTGCGAATGAGATAGCGCATTAAGGCAAGCGGCTTCTGAGTCGGGTGCAATCCGACTTCAGTGTTGAACTTCTGCCATGATGACGGCACGCGCATAGCACTTTGTTCGTGATGTTCCCGCCCTTCAAACTCGCGCGTCCCCCCCCGCTTCTGGTTGTTAAATTTAACTGGATAGTTTGCGCGATCTATGCCGCCTCCGGTTCGTTCCTGCATCTGCTTATTGTACGTCCATCTCTTTTCAGCAAACACGAGGACGCTTTCATGTTCCTTCATCGGCTCGCGCACTGTGTTGGCGAAGTTGCTCCCGCGATTCTTGATCCAAATCCACTCATGGCGAAACCACTCAGGATTGCTCATGACGAGCGCCGACGTGAATGGTTGGCTTGCGCAGAGAATGATAGCGGCATTTTCTTTTGCGACTCGCTTCAATGCTGACCACATCGACGCGAAAGGGATAACCGCATCCCACCTACAGGCTGTCGTTCCGTAGGGTGGATCAGCAATAACGGCATCAGCGCGAAGTGACGGCATGATCTCAAGACACTCGCCGTGATAAAGCGTTATTGAGTCATCTTGAAAGTAAGGTGTCACGTAAATTCCTTAATCGCGTCCAAGCAAACCAGAAGGGACGCCGCAAGGCGAATTGCCATCGGAAACGACGGATCGCACGTCTACCCTCGCGCTCCATTTCAGGTGTTAGAAACATTCGCGTTCCCTTTCCCTTTCCCTTTCATTGCCACTTCTCTCTCCTTTACCCGGTGATAACTTTTGCTTCGCCGTTCAAGTGGCCTGACAACGTTGTAGTTGTGTCGATGTATTCGCCTTCTTGAAGATCGGCCTCAACAACAGCATCAGCCGCGTTGCCTTCTTGAATAACGATGAAGCGATACACATTAGGCGTATTGCTCCCGATTTGATAAACCATCCATTCGTTTCCCATAACTCTCTCCTTTACCTCTCCCCTTGAAGGGGGTTCTCTGGCGTGCCATCGACCGCCAGGCGTTTCCGTTCTTCCTCTTCTCTTAGCAGCCGGCGCGCTTCTTCGTCGGGATCTTCTTCGTCGTTCCAGATTTGAAAGTGCCGGCCCATCAAATCAAGCGAATGGTTATGGTCTCGCAGAGTTATTGACTTAATGGTGGCGCCGTCCTGGTGAAAGTGGACGGTTTTAATTGTGTGGATCCCGCCAGTCTTGCGCGCCTTCACGATATCGAACTTTCCTTGCTCGTCAAGCACATCGTCCAGAGTGGCGCGAGCGAGGAAGCTGGTGCGCGCGAGAATCTCGGTGATTCCCATAATGTCGGGCAGGCGCCGCGCGATCGCCTGG